>MDTG01108606.1_pt1 | contig 17261 bp, 9 predicted proteins | sample 811421 | NCBI WGS metagenome assembly MDTG01 (sample SAMN05326645, study PRJNA326480) | marine metagenome | isolation source: seawater | place: Pacific Ocean: South East | collected 2011
GCGGCCGGCGTCGCGCTCGAGGTCCGGCGCGTCGCGGCCGGGAGCGGCGAGGTCGCCGCGGTCCTCGAGGAGGCGATCCCCGACGACCCCGCCGGGATCGTGGTCACCGGCCTCCGCGCGCGCGAGACGGGCCGCGGGCTGCTGAGGGGGACGATCTCCGAGCGCCTAATGAGCTCGGCGCGCCACTCGGTGCTCGCGCTGCGCGTCGTCTCGCCCGGGCTGCTGGGGCAAGTCGAGCACCTGCTCTTCGCGCTCTCGCAGAACCCGCGCAGCGCGGCGCGGGCGGCGCTCTTCCTGCGTCGCTTCGCGCCGGGCTTGCGGCGGCTCTCCCTGCTGACGGTCATGGAGCCGCCGCGAGCGCAGACCGCGGCCGAGGTCAACACCTTGCACGCCCTGGGCCGTGAGCACTTGCGGCGCAGCCAGGCCGAGCTGCGGACCGTCTACGCGCCCCGGGCCTTCCCCGTCGACCCGCACGTCGCGATCAGCAAGGACTGGGCGAGCGAGATCGTGCGGCAAGCGGCCCGGGTCAAGGCGCAGCTCTTGCTGATCGGGGCCACCGAGCGCTCGCTCCCCTCGCGGCTCGTGTTCGGCAACCCGCTGGAGCGGGTGCTCGAGGACGCCCCCTGCGACGTGGCGATCTTCCACCGCAAGGGGGCGCCGTGAGCGTCGCCTCCCTCCCGCCCGAGGCCGTCCACCGCACGCTCCACACCCGCCCGGCGGGGCTCGACCCCGGCGAGGTCGAGGAGCGCTTGCGCGAGCTGGGGCCCAACGTGCCGCGCGCGCCGACCCAGTTCTCGTGGTCCGAGCGGCTGCTGGCGCAGTTCACCAACTTCTTCACGATCCTGCTCAACGTCTCGGCCCTGATCTGCTTCGCGGCCCACGTGCTCCAGCCGGGCGAGAGCATGAACGTGCTCGGCTTCGCGCTGCTGGGCGTCTCAGCGCTCAACGCGGGCTTCTCCTTCGTGCAGGAGTACCGGGCCGAGAAGGCCATGGAGGCCCTGCGCGCGCTGATGCCGCCGCAGGTCAACGTGCGGCGGGGCGGGGCCGAGTCGACGATCCTGGCCGAGGGGGTGGTGCCCGGCGACGTGCTGCTCCTGGCCGAGGGAGACCGGATCCCGGCCGACGCGCGGATCGTGCAGGCCTACGGGCTCCAGGTCAGCAACGCGCCCCTGACGGGCGAGTCGCACCCCGTGCCCCTCAGCGCGGCGGCCTTCGAGGGGCGGCCCCTCGACGCGACCAACGTGGCCTTCGCCGGCTGCCAGGTGCTGGGCGGCACCGGCGAGGCCGTGGTGTTCGCCACCGGCCCGCGGACCGAGTTCGGCCGGATCGCGACCCTGAGCGGCGACACCGAGCGGGCCCCCTCCCCGCTCCAGCTCGAGACCAACCGCATGGTCCGGGTGCTGACCACGATCGCGGTCGGCATGGGGCTGACCTTCTTCGTCTACGGCGTGGCGACCGGGCGGCCGCTGCTGGTCAACCTCGTGTTCATGATGGGGATCATCGTCGCCAACGTCCCCGAGGGGCTGCTGCCGACCTTCACCCTCGCGCTCGCCATGGGCAGCCTGCGCATGGCCAAGCGCAACGTGCTGGTCAAGAGCCTCAACGCGGTCGAGGCGATCGGCGCGGTGCACGTGATCTGCACCGACAAGACCGGGACCCTGACCCAGAACCGGCTCGCGATCACCCGCTGGACCTCGCCCCTGGGAGCGGAGCTGAGCGAGGCCGGGGCGCGGCGGCTGCTCGAGTGCGCGCTGCTGGCCTCCGACGTGCACGTCCGCGACGGCGCCCTCTCCGGCGACCCCCTCGACGTCGCCGTGGCCGAGCGCTGGCGCGAGCGGGGCGGGGAGCTGGACGCGGTCGCGGGCCGGGTCGAGGAGCTCTTCCCCTTCGAGGTCACCCTGCGCCGCTCCGGCGCCCTGGCAGCGGGCGAGGGCGGGCGGCGCTTCGTGAACAAGGGCGCCTGGGAGTCGATCGCGCCGCTGGCGAGCGGGCTCCGAGTGGGCGAGGAGGTGCTCCTCCTCGACGCGGCGCGCCGGGCCGAGGCGGACGAGGCCGTCCGCTCGCTCTCGGCCCAGGGCTACCGCGTGATCGCCGTCGCCGGGCGCGAGCTCGGCGAGGAGCGCGAGCGCGAGGCCTGCGAGCGGGAGCTCGTGATCGAGGGCTTGCTCTGCCTGGAGGACCCCCTGCGCGAGGAGGTCCCCGGCGCGGTGGCCCGCTGCCGCGAGGCCGGGATCGACGTGGTCCTGATCACGGGCGACCACCCCGAGACGGCCCGCGCGATCGCCACGGGCGCGGGGATCGTGCCCGCCGCAGCGGACACGGCGCAGGTCACCCTGACGGGCGACGTGCTGGAGGCGGCCTCGATCGAGGAGGTCGCCAAGCACCTCGACCGCGGCGTGCGGATCTTCGCGCGGACCACGCCCAGCCAGAAAATGACGATCGTGCGGGCCCTGCGGAGCCGCGACAAGGTCGTGGCCATGACGGGCGACGGCGTCAACGACGCGCCGGCGCTCAAGGCCGCCGACGTGGGGATCGCCATGGGCTCCGGCACCGACGTGGCCAAGGAGTCGGCCCAGATCCTCCTGCTCGACGACAACTTCGCCTCGATCGTGGCGGGGGTCGAGGAGGGGCGCACGGTCTACGCGAACATCAAGAAGTTCACCAACTACGTGCTCGTCAGCAACGGCCCCGAGATCCTCCCCTACCTGCTCTTCATTCTGCTGCCGATCCCCCTCGCCCTGACCGTGATCCAGATCCTCTCGATCGACCTCGGCACGGACATCATTCCCTCCATGGCCCTCGGCCAGGAGCCGCCCGAGCCCGACACGATGCAGCGCCCGCCGCGCACGGGTGAGGAGGGCCTGCTCAGCTTCGGCCTGATCGCGCACAGCTACTTCTTCCTGGGCTTGCTGGAGGCGCTGTGGAGCTTCGCGCTCTTCTTCCTCGTCCTGACGCGCGGCGGCTGGCGCTACGGCGACGCGATCCCGGCCGCCAGCGACCCCGTCTATCAGGCGGCCACGGGGATCGCGCTCTCCACGATCCTGCTGATGCAGATCGGGAACCTGGTCGGGCGCCGCTTCCGCTTCCGCTCCGGCCTCGACGCGGGGCTGCTGCGCAACCGCCTGCTCCTGGCCGGGATCGTGATCCAGATCGTGTTCTCGTGGGCCACGCTCTACACGCCCTTCCTGAACCGGGTCCTCGGCACCCAACCCGTCGAGGCCTGGGTCTACGCCCTGGCTTGGGCCGGCGTCCCGCTGATCTTCTGCGCCGACCTGGCGCGCAAGCTCGTGGCGCGCCGCCTGGCTTGACCAACGCCTGCGCGGAGGGAGATTGACCCCATGAGCACCACGCCCGAGAAGCTCGCCTTCCGCTGCGCCGGCTGCGCGGGGATCAACCGCGTCGACCCGGCCCGCCTCGCCGACGGCCCCAAATGCGGCCGCTGCCAGGGTGCCCTCGACACCTCCGGCGCCCCGATCGACCTCGACGACGCCGGCTTGGCTCGCCTGGTCGCGTCCAGCCCGGTGCCGGTGCTGGTCGACCTCTGGGCCACCTGGTGCGGCCCCTGCCGGATCGTGGCCCCGATCGTGGACCAGGTCGCGCGCGCCCACGCCGGGCGCCTGATCACGGTCAAGATCGACACCGACCGCCACCGCGCGACCCTCGACGCGCTGGGGGCGCGCGGGATCCCGACCTTCGCGCTCTACCGCGGCGGCGCGCTCCTCTCGCAGCGCAGCGGCGCGCTCCCCCGGCCCGAGCTCGAGGCCTGGGTCCAGACCGCGCTGGGGTAGGCCCAGCGCCAATGTCTGGGGACCACGACCTCGCGCCAGCTGCTCTACGACTTCTTTGGCGGCTTCGCCGCAGAGCCCTCCGCATTTCGGCTGACGTGCTAGCGCCCGCGCACCTTGTCGATCGCCGCCTCGAGCCACTCCCAGCCGGGAGGGCGCCGCTCGCGGAGCATTTCGAAGCGCGGACGGACCTGCGGGTTGAGCGTCCCCCACTCGCCGTGGGCCATGAGCGTAAGCGAGCTCGGGCGGTGGCCCGCCAGGACCCGCGCGAGCTCGGCCTTGTTGCCCATTAGCGCGATCGAGAACGCGTCCATGCGGCTGGAGAGGTCGATGGCGTCGACCTTCGCGCCTTTGCTCAAGAGCAGCTCGACCGTGGCGCGCCGGTTGTAGGCGGTCGCGAAGATCAGGGGCGTGCGCCCCTCGGCGAGGGCGTCGATCTCGGCGCCCGCCGCGAGGAGCGCCTTCACGACGGCCTCCCGCCCGCGGCCGGCGGCGTGGTGCAAGAGCGTCACGCCGCCCGGTCCCTTCCACTTGGCCAGGTCCGGTCGCTTCAGCAGCGCCGCCTCGACCGCCTGGTCCCGGTCCTTGCCCAAGTCCTCGATCACCCCCATGACGGCCTCCGCGGTCGCCAAAGCCGTGTTGATCTCGGCCAAGGCAGCGGGCGGATACACGAGCAACTTGTCCTCCTGGCCGATCTTGATCAGGGGCACGGCCAAGCGTCCGCCAGGGCCGAGGCTCGCTGCGCCGACGATCCAGTCACCCCACTCCTTTCGCTTCCAGGTCTGCCAGTGCCCGAGCTGCGTGCCGCTGGCGGCGTGCCAGAACACGACCCCGCTCTCCCGGCCGACCAGGAGCCGGCCCTCGGGCCCAAGGCTCGGGCGCTCGGGGAGCGGGGGGTAGCGACCGACCGCCCGACCCTCGCCGGGCTCGAGCACCCAGCCGAGGTGCCAGCCCGTGCTCTCGGGCAGGCCCGGGAGCCAGCCGCCGAGGGCGACCCTGCCCTTGCTGAGGAAGAGGCCCCGCGTGAAGCCTCCCGGCGCGTCGTCGAGCTCCCTGGTCTTGGCGAGGGCCTGCGCGAAGTTGGGGATCTTCAGCGGGACGACCTTCCCCTGCTCGAGGTCCACGACGCGAGGCTTCAGTCCGCCGACGAGCACGCTCCAGCCGTCGGGGGAGTAGAAGAGATAGATCTCCCGCTCGAGGCCCGCGTAGCCCTTCAACGGCGTGACCTCTCGCTGCCCCTTGGTCTCCCAGGCCTTCCAGGTCCAGCGCTTGTGCTGAGACACGAGCAGGTCGAGCCGGCCGCCCTCCCAGCTCAGCCGGGGGAAGCGCCCCGCGGGGGTCTCGAGCTGGGTCGAGCCGTCGAGGAGGCTCAGCAGGTAGCCCCGCGGAGCGGGCTGCGACCCCTTCTGCGGCGCGAGGTTGACGAAGGCCGCGGTGTTGCGGGCGTTGACGACGGGTCGCGCGGAGAGCCCGTAGCGTTCTCCCTGGAGCCCCGGGAACTCGCGCCGCCACAGCCGCGCCTTGCCGCTCAGCGTGCGGAGCTCGACGTAGCCCTTGCCGAGCACCAGCAGGCCCTTGGGGGTCCACGTGGCTTGCTGCCCTCCCTCGAGCACGATCGCGCCGGTCGTGCCAGGCGCCTGCGCGGGAGGCTTGTCCTCAGGCGGCTGGTGGGCGGGCGTCTCTCCGTAGATCTGCTTCTGGAGCGCGGGGATCTGCCGCTCGTAGCGCTGCTTGAACCCAGCCTCGCGCTGGGCGCACACCCGCGCCAGCTCCGCGTCGCTCAGCCGGCGGCCCGCGCGCAGGTCGAAGGCCCAGGTCTCCTCCTCCCGCAGGGCGCGCCGCCCGACGAGCCCATCCGTGGTCCGGCGGGTGCCCGCGCCGAGCACGTAGAGCAGCCCCTTGCTGGGGTCCGCCCAGGCGAGCTGGTGGCTGAGCAGGAGCTCGCCTTTGGCCGTGCTCGGCGCGCGGAAGCTGCGCCAGTCCCCGCGGCCGAGCCCGTGCACGAGGCCGTCGCTGAGGGTCCACAGGGTGCGGTTCTTGGCGTCCAGGACCGGGGTGTGGACGCTGCCGTCGAAGGCGGGGACGCGTTGGTCTGGCTGCCACGCCGTGCCCGACCAGGTCCACGCCCGCCACGAGCGCGCCAGGCCCTGACGGAGCCGGCCGAGGGCCACGATCCGCTTGGCGCCCGGTTGATAGAAGAGGCCGCCCTCGAAGTAGCCCTTGCCGGGCGCGACCAGGCCCGGGATCCCCTCCCAGCGCCAGGTCTTGCAGTCCAGCCGGCGGGCTCGAGTCCCGCCCAGGTCCACCAGCAGGAGCTCCTCCCGGCGGGGGTCGAAGGCGTAGCGTTCGCGCGCGGGGGTGACGCCGCGCTGACCGCGGGTCTCGCCGAGGCGGGTCCAGCTCCCCTGCTTCCAGGACCACACGTCGCCGAGGTCTTCCCCCGACGCAGGCCGGCCGCCGACCAGGACCCAGTCCTCGGCGCGCCGGAAGAGCAGCGCACCCAAGCGCGGGCCGGGAGTGGTCTGCGGGCGCTCGCGCTGCCAGGCCTGGCCCTTCCAGGTCCAGGTCTCGTCGAGGACCTCGAGGCCGGCGCCTCCCCCTCGCTCGACCGCGCCGCCGAAGATCAGGGCCTCTCCGCTGCGTGGGTCGGCGGCGAAGGCGCGGCCCAACACCTCGCGCCCTTCGACCAGCGCGCCCGCCACGCGCGTCCACCCGGGGGCCCGCTCGCTCTGCTCGGCGTCGAAGTCCTCCTGGCCGTCGCTGCCGAGGACCCAGGTCTCGTCGACCTTCTCCTCCCCGCGAATCCCTCCGAAGAGCACGATCTGCTTGCGCAGCGGGTCGTAGGCGCACGAGAAGGCCTTCCGCTCGGGGCAGCCGCCGCGCGAGCCGAACACCATGTGGTGCAGGCCCAGAACCGGCGCGAGGCTAGCGACCTTCAGCTCGCCCTTGTCCGGGAGCACGAACACGACCCGGCGCGCGTCCGAGTCGTAGACGGCGCCGTGGCTGGCGAAGCCTGCCGAGTTGTCGACGTCGGCCACCTGCTTCCAGTCGCGCCCGTCGAAGGTGCTGGCGAAGGGCAGGCCCTTCAGCATGGGGAAGGCGCCCCCTTGGATCGCGAGGGCCTGGCGCTGGCGGTCGTAGACCATGACCGCGGCCAGGTTGTTGCGTGGCGGGTCTGCCTTGACCTGCTTCCAGGCCTTGCCCTCGTATTCCCAGGTGTCGCTCAGCTCCCTCTCGCTGAGCTGGCCTCGCTCGTCGGCCCCCTTGCCGCCGTAGAGCACGACCACTCCGCGCGACTCGTCGTAGGCCATGTGGTGCAGGGCGCGCTTGGGCGGGCGCAGCCCCAGGGGCACCTCGCGCCAGCCCTCCGCGCTCAGCTCCCAGGTCTTGTCCAGGAGCTGGGAGTGGGCCGTCACTCCTCCGAAGGCGACCAGCACCTTGCGGCGCGAGTCGTAGGCCAGGGCGAGGTGCGAGATCCGAGTCGGGCCGCCAGGGAGCTGCTCCCAGCCCGCGCCATCGAAGAGCCAGGTGTGCTGCTCCTGCTTGCCGCCCCGGTAGCCGCCCACCAGCACGCACCCGCCGCGCTCCGGCACGAAGGCCAGGGCCGTCCCGCTCCCCCCCAGGGGGCCGGGGCTCGTGGGCCGAGAGGCCGGTCGCGGGGCGGCGCCTGAGCTGCTCGCCTTGACCTGACGCCAGCGCCCATACTTTCGCTGCGGGATCTGCTGACCGCGGTCGTCGACCCCGTAGATCGGGAAGGGCCAGCCCTGCGGCGAGGTCGGCGAGACGGGTCTCGTGGGCTGGGGTTGGGGCTTGGGTTGGGGCTTGGGCTGGGCCGGGGGCCTGGGGCTCGTGTTCCAGCTCCCCCGCGCCGGCGCCGCCGCGGGGCCGAAGCTCAGGTCAATGTCGTCCGCTTTCTGATAGCGGTCCTCGACGATCCCCGGGGCCCAAACGAGGGCCAGGCAGAGCTTGCCCCGCGGGTCCTCGAGCGCACCGGCGAAGACGTAGCACTCGTCCTTCGGGCGCAAGAAGAGCGGGAAGGCGTATGGCTTCTTCACGCCGCTCCGGGCGTCGACGAAGGTCGAGAAGCGCCCTTTCAGCTGCCACGGACCGGCGCTCGCTGACGCGAGGCCGTAGCGCCGCAGCGTGTCGTCCCAGCCCGCGGGACCGCCTTCGACGGGCACCACGAGGGAGAAGCAGTAGCTGAACGGGTCGCGGCGCTTCCAGACCCAGGTCGCTCGCTCCCCCTGCGGAAGGACCAGGCTCAAGTAGCGCGAGGAGTCGCTGACTTCCCCGCGCTCGAAGGAGGTCAGCCAGCCGCGCTCGACCGCGGGCTTCAGGTGCTCGTCCTTGGGCGCGAAGAACTCGTAGCGCGTCGCCCCCAGATAGGCAGATACGGGCTGCCCCATGAAGCGATTGCTGGCGACGATTCCGCTGAGGTCGGGGGGGAGCAGCGGGCGTTGAGCCGGACCAGGGAGCGCGTCGGGGTTGGCCGAAGCCAGCGCCGGCTTGCCGCCCTGGAGGGCCGCCTCTGGGCCGATTCCAACCTGCTGGGCGTGGGCGAGGAGAGGCTTGACTCGCTCCTTGTCCTCGGCGGGGAGCAGGCGGGCGTGGCGCCCCTTGGCGTTCACCAGGAGGGCGGCGCAGTAGCCCTTGCCCCGCAGGCGACCCGCAGACCAGGTCAGGCAGAGCTTGGGAGGCGTCCCGGGGCGGAAGCCGACGCAGGCCAGCTCGTGGGAGGCGTCGAAGACGGGGAAGTCTGCCGCAGGGCCACCTTCGATCGCGGCGAGCGAGAGGGCTCCATCCACCTTCCAGCTGCTGCGGTAGCGCAGCGTGATCCCCAGGTCACCGAGGGCGTCCTCCCACGGGCCCGCGCAGGGGACCTGCAAGAAGAAGGCGTAGCTGGTCAGGTCGTCCGCTCTCCAGGCCCAGATCGCCGAGGCTCCCTTGCCCAATGACAACTCGAGCCACACGTAGTCCCCGTTGGGCCCGGTCGGCAGGGCGCCGCGGCGATAGCTCTCGATCCAACCCCTCGCGACGGCGGCGTCGAGGTGCTCGTCGCTGGGGGGAGTGAAGGGGATCTTCTCGAGGCCCTTGACGGGGTAGACCCAGATCGGGAGCCCCATGAAGGTGCGGCGCGCGCCCGCGCCCTTCAGAGCCGGCGCCTTCAATGGGCCCGTATCGGACGGGCTGGGGGCGGGCGCCACAGCGGCGGGGCTGGGGCCAGGCGCCGGCGCCGTGGGCTTGGGCTCCTCGGCCCTTGGCCCGTCCTCGACGTCCCAGCCCTGGACTCCGGGTCCAGGCTCGGGCTCGGGTTCGGGCGCAGGGCAACCCGCCAACCCCATCAGGAGGAGGAACGAGAGCAATCGAATCCGCATGGCGCTTCCCCTAAGCGGATCCTAGCAACGCCTCCTGTCCTGCTCCCCTCGTTCGCAGGCGGCCCCAGCCAAGGCAGGAGGCCGCGCGGGGCTCCTTTCGCTGAGACCCAAGGGCGGACCGGAGGGCCACCTCCCGACGCTCCCGGCAGGCGTTAGCAGCACAGCGCTTGCGGAGCTCGGGGGCGAACGACCATGTTCAGGCAAGCGGACTCATGGTATTCCTGACGCCGTGAGTCACCTCGCCGCACGAACCGCGTTGCTCCTGGCGCTCCTCCCCCAGCTTCTGCTGGCGGGCTTGGCCCCGGCGCTCGTGATCTGCCAGGAGGGGAGCGGCGCGCGCGCGGTCGAGCTGAGCCTCTCGGCTTGCTGCGCCGACGCGCCTGCCCTCGAGGAACACTCGGGGGACTCCCTCGGCGCGGACGAGGACGGCTGCGGCGACTGCCAGGACGACACGCTCAGCGTCTCGCTCCAGCGCGGCGCGGCGCCCTACAGCCTCTGCGCCCACCTGCTCGCGCCGCGCCTCGTCTGGGAGCTCCCGCTCCAGCGCTGGTCGGCTCCGAGCTGCTCGCGCGCCCCGCCCGAGCTGGCTCCGCCGAGCCCTGCCCTGGGCGAGCTCTCGACCCTTCGCCTCCGCTGCTAGTCGCTCTCCGCCCGATCGGCGTGGTCGATCGGGCGTCCGTCGTGTGATCCGACGTCGGCGGCCTCTCGGCGCCGGCGCTCCCCCACGCAGAGAGCCGACCCGTGCCCACTCGCCTTCCGGCGGCCCTGGGACTCGCCTTGTGCGGGCTCCTCGGCTGCGCCAGCTATGAACCCGATCCGCTCGAGCCGCGCGCGCTGCTCGACGCCTTGCGCGAGGTTCGCCTCGCTGAGGTCGACGCCGAAGAGGTCGCGCCGATCACGAGCCGCTTCGACCCGAGCGACGGGCTGACCCTGCGCGAAGCCTCGGCCGTGGCGGTTCGGCGCAACCCGAGCCTGCGCGCTCTGCGCGCGGCGGTCGGGGTCGCCGAGTCCCGCCTCATCCAGGCCGGCTTGCTCCCCGACCCGGTGGTCAGCTGGAGCTCCATGGAGCCGGCCGCGGAGCTGATCCTCGAGGGCAAGGCCGAGAGCGTCTCGTGGCTGTCGGGCTTCGGCATCAACTGGCGAGTGCCCCGCCCCGACGAGATCGACTCCCGCGAGGGGGTCGCCCGCGCGAACCTGCGCGCCAGCGGGGTCGAGCTCGCCCGCGCCGAGTGGCAGCTGGTGCGCGACACGCAGCTGGCCTATGTGCGGCTGCTGGTGGCGCGCGAGAGCGTGGCCCAGCGCGAGCGCCTGGCGGGCGTCGCCCGCCGCGCCCTGGCCTTCTTCGAGCGGGCCCGGGGGGCGGGCGCCGCGACGGCCCTCGAGGAGGCCTTGGCCCGCACGGCCGCGCTCAACGTCGCCGCCGCCCTCGCGCGGGCGCGCAACGAGGAGCAGCGGGCCGCGCTCGCCCTCAACGCCCTGCTCGGGCTCCCCCCCGGGGTGCGCTTCGGCCTGCAGGACGCGCTGGATCGCGAGCCGCAGGGCGAGCTGGCCGAGGCCGCCGGTCCCCTCGTCGAGGGTGCGCTGGCGGGGCGCCCCGACTTTCAGGCCGCGCAGGCGGCCTATCAGCGCGCCGAGGAGCAGCTGCGGCTGCAGGTCTCCCTGCAGTGGCCCAAGCTCCAGATCGGGACGGGGATCTCGCTTCAGCTGCCCTTCTTCAGCCGCTTCAACCAGCCTGGCGTCGAGGCTGCGCGGCGGGCTCGGGACGCCGCGCGGGCGCGTGTCGTCGCCGCGACCCACGCCCTGCGGGCCTCGATCCACCTCGCCCTGGCCCAGGCCCGCCAAGCCCGGGCCATGCTCGAGCTCTACCGGCGCCAGCTCGGCCCCCAGGTCGAGGCCTCGCTGCGCCTGGCTGAGCAGGCCTTCAGCGCGCGCGAGGTCACGCCGCTCGAGATCCTGACGGCCCAACGTCAGGTCCTCGAGACGCAGGGACGCTACCTGAGCGCGTGCCAGGACTGGGCCCAGGCGCGGATCCGCCTCGACAGCGCGTGCGGTCGCCTGCTCCCCAGCGCCCGCACGCCTCTCCCCTCTGCCTCTCACCCCGACTCCGAGGAGTCCCCATGAGCCGGCTCGCCCCTCTTTCGCCCTCGCTCCTGCTGAGCGCCCTGGCGCTGCTCGGCTGCGACCCGCTCCAGGCGCCGCAGGGCCACGCCGGCCATGACCACGGCCCGCCGGGCGCGAGCAGCGACTCGGTCGCGTTGACCTCGGCCCAGGCCGCGGGCGCGGGGGTCCGGGTCGCGCCGGTCGCTTCGGGAGTCGTGGTCGAGCGGCTGCGGCTGACCGCGGTGGTCCAGGAGAACCTCGACGCCCAGGCGCACTTGACCCCCAAGGTCCCAGGGCTCGTCCGCAGTGTGCGCAAGCAGCTCGGCGAGCGGGTGCAGGCCGGCGAGGTCTTGTGCGAGCTCGAGAGCACCGTCCTGGGAGAAGCCGCGAGCAGCTTCATGGAGGCTCGCGCGACCCTCGAGGCCAGCCGGGGCGCCTTGGCTCAGGAGACCGCGCTGCTGACCAGCAGCGTGCACGTGGCGGAACGGATCCTGGCGCGCGAGGACCGGCTCAAGGATCAGGCGATCACGACGATGCGCCCCTACTACGAGGCCGAGAAGGCGCTGGCCCAGGCGCGCCTCGCGCGCGACAGCCGGGTGCTAGCCCTGCGCCGCGAGGTGCGCCAGCACGAGATCCACCTGCACACGGCCGAGGAGCGGCTGCGGATCCTCGGCTTGACCAGCGCCGACCTCGGCGCGCTCGAGGCCGACGAAGAGCACGGCCACGGGCGCTACCCCCTGCGCGCCCCGCGCGGCGGCGTGATCGTCGCGCGCGACGTGACCGAGAACGAGTTCGTCGACACCTCCAACAAGCTCTTCTTGATCCAGGACCTGAGCCGGGTGTGGGTGATCGCCTCGGTCTACGAGTGCGACCTGACGCGGGTCACGCGAGGCCAGCGCGTGGCCGTTCGCTTGCAGGCTTTCCCGGGCGTCACGCTCACGGGAGAGGTCACCTTCGTCGACTACCGGGTCGACCCGACCAGCCGCGCGTGCAAGGTGCGGATCGAGCTCCCCAACGCGCGGATCCCTGGCTGGGAAGAGGACTTTCCGCTCCGGCCGGGGCTCTTCGGCACGGCGGAGTTGCGGGTCGGCGAACGCCAGGCAGCCGTCGTCGTCCCCGAGCGCGCGATCGTGCACGAAGGCGAGCGGACCTACGTGTTCGTGGAGGACCAGGGCCACGAGGAGCACGAGGGCCACGAGGAGCACGAGGGCCACGAGGAGCACGAGGAGGACGAGGGCCACGAGGGGCACGAGGGGCACGAGAAGGGCGGAGCGCGCCGCTTCGTCCGGCGGGCGGTTCGGCTCGGGGCGCGGGGCGTGGAGGAGGTCGAGGTGCTCGAGGGGCTGCGCGCGGGGGAGCGGGTCGTGGTCGAGGGGACCTTCACCCTGAAGTCGGCGGCTCGCCAAGGCGAGCTCGGCGGCGGGCACTCGCACTGAGTCGGGGGGCGTCGTGATCAAAGGACTGATCGATTTCTCCCTCGAGCACCGCTTCCTGGTGGTCACCCTGTGGCTCCTGGTCGTCGCGCTCGGGCTGCGCTCGCTGAACGAGCTCCCGATCGACGCGGTCCCCGACGTGACGAACGTCCAGGTCCAGGTGCTGACCAACAGCCCGGGCCTCGCCCCCGAGGAGGTGGAGCGCTTCATCACCTTCCCGGTCGAGGCGTCCATGAGCGGCGTCCCGCGGGTCGAGGAGCTCCGCTCAGTGAGCAAGTTCGGGCTCTCGGCGGTGACCGTCGTGTTCGAGGAGGGGACCGATATCTACTGGGCTCGCCAGCTCGTCTCCGAGCGGCTGGTCGAGGCGCGCGAGCAGATCCCAGCGGGCTACGGGGAGCCCGAGCTGGGGCCGATCTCCAGCGGGCTGGGCGAGATCTATCAGTTCGAGGTCCGCGGCGAGGGCTACACGCCCATGGAGCTGCGCACGATCCTCGACTGGACGATCAACGTGCAGCTGCGCTCGGTCCCGGGCGTGGTCGAGGTCAACGCCTTCGGCGGCGAGCTCAAGACCTACCAGGTCACGCTCGACCCGGAGCTGCTCGTCTCCTACGGGATCCCGCTCGCGCACGTGTTCCAGGCCCTCGAGCACAACAACCGCAACGTGGGCGGCGGCTATCTCGAGCACGCCGGCGAGCAGTACCTGATCCGCGGCGAGGGCTTGATCAACGACCTGGCAGCCCTGCGCGACGTGGTCGTCGGGCACGACTCGGCCGGGACGCCGGTCTATGTGCGGAACCTGGGGCGGGTCGAGTTCGCGCCCATGATCCGTCAGGGCGCCGTGACGCGCGACGGGCGGGGCGAGGCCGTGGTCGGGATCGTGATGATGCTGCTGGGCGCCAACTCGCGCACGGTGGCCCGCGACGTGCACCAGAAGGTCAACGAGATCCAAGCCACCCTCCCCAAGGGCGTCACGATCGACACCTTCTACGACCGCACCGAGCTGGTGAACCGCACGATCCGGACCGTCGCGACCAACCTGCTCGAGGGCGGCGCGCTGGTGGTGGCGGTCCTCCTGCTGCTGCTCGGCAGCCTGCGCGGCGGGCTGATCGTGGCGGCCGCGATCCCGCTCTCGATGCTCGTCGCGTTCACGGCCATGTCCTGGGCCGGGCTCTCGGGCAACCTGATGTCCCTCGGCGCGATCGACTTCGGCCTGATCGTCGACGGCTCGGTGGTCCTGATCGAGAACGTGATCCGCCACCTGCACGCGACCCGTGACGACCCGGACACGCCTCACCTGGAGCGGATCCGGCGGGCCTGCCACGAGGTCGCCCGTCCGGTCGTGTTCGCGGTCGGGATCATCATGATCGTCTACGTCCCCTTGCTGGGCCTGCGCGGGATCGAGGGCAAGATGTTCCGCCCCATGGCGCTCACGGTCGTGTTCGCGCTGGCGGGCTCCCTGGCGTGCGCGCTGACGCTGATGCCCGTGCTGGCCTCGCTCTTCCTCAGGAACGTCGCAGAGCGGGAGCCGCTGCTCTTTCGCTGGAGCAAGCTCCTCTACGAGCCGCTGCTGGAGCGGACCCTCGCGCGGCCCCTCCGCACCGGGGTCGTCGCGCTGACGCTCTTCCTGGCCAGCCTGGGTCTGGCGCCCTTCCTGGGGGCCGAGTTCATTCCGCGTCTCGACGAGGGGGCGATCGCGATGCAGATCTGGCGGATCCCGAGTATCTCGCTGGAGCAGTCGAACCAGATCAGCCTGCGGGTCGAGCGCGAGGTCAAGGGCGCCTTCCCCGAGGTCAAGACGATCGTGTCGCGCACGGGGCGCCCGGAGATCGCGACGGATCCCATGGGCGTCGAGATCAGCGACACCTACCTGATCCTCGAGCCGCCCGAGACGTGGCGCTTCCCCAGCAAGTCCGCCCTGGTCGCGGCGATCGACGAGCACCTCGAGGAGCGCTTTCCGGGCGTCATGTTCAGCTACAGCCAGCCGATCGAGCTGCGCGTGTCCGAGCTGATCAGCGGCGTCCGCTCCGACATTGGGATCAAGATCTACGGCGAGGGGATCGAGCGGATGAAGTCGGTCGCCGACGAGGTGGCGCGCGCGATCGGCGAGGTGCCGGGGATCAGCGAGGCCAAGGCCGAGCAGACGATCGGTCTGCCGACGATCCGGGTTCGCCTGCGCCGCGACGCGATCGCGCGCCTGGGGATCAACGCCGAGGACGTGCTGGACGTGGTCGAGACGATCGGCGGTCGCCAAGTAGGCACGGTGATCGACGGGCAGCGGCGCTTCGCGCTCCAGGTCCGCTTCGCTCCCGAGGTCCGCGCCGAGCTGGATCGCCTCCGTCACCTGCGCGTGGCGGGGCCAGCGCGCGAGGGCCAGCCGCCGGCCCAGGTCCCGCTCGATCAGCTGGCCGAGCTCCGGCTCGAGGCCGGCCCAGCCCAGATCAGCCGCGAGCGCGTCAGCCGGCGGATCACGGTCGAGGCCAACGTGCGCGGGCGCGATCTGGCCTCGGCCGTCGCGGCGGCCCAGGCCGCCGTCGAGCGCGAGGTCCAGCTCCCGCCTGGCTGGTCGATCGAGTGGGGCGGTCAGTTCGAGAACCTGCGCGAGGCCAGTTCGCGTCTGGCGCTGCTGGTGCCGCTCGCGCTGCTGCTGATCTTCGTGCTGCTCTACAGCGCCTTCGCTTCGCCCCGCCTGGCCGCGCTGGTCTACCTCAACGTCCCGCTCGCGATCACGGGCGGCGTGGTCGCCCTGGCCGCGCGCGGCTACCCCTTCTCGATCTCCGCCGGGGTCGGGTTCATTGCCCTGTTCGGGATCGCGGTCCTCAACGGCGTGGTGCTGATCTCCCACGTGGTCCAGCTTCGTAGCGAGGGGCTGTCCCCCCTCGAGGCCGCTCGCGGGGCCGCGCGAGCCCGCCTGCGGCCCGTGCTCATGACCGCGCTCGTGGCCTCGCTCGGCTTCGTGCCCATGGCCCTCGCCACCTCAGCCGGGGCCGAGGTCCAGCGGCCCCTCGCGACCGTCGTGATCGGGGGCCTGGTCAGCGCCACGCTCTTGACGCTCCTGGTCCTGCCAGCCCTCTACGCCCGCTTCAGCGGGGACAGCGCGCCGCTCACGGCGGCAGCGGGCGCGGAGGTGGGCGCCGAGCCCAGTCATGAGTGAGGCTGCGACCTGGGACGGGTTCGCGGGGCGCTACGAGCGGATCGTGCGCTTGTTCGACCGCAGCTACCCGCGGATCCGCGAGCTCCTGCGTCGTGATCTGGCAGGCCGACGTCGAGCGCTCGAGGTCGCTGCGGGCACGGGCCAGTTCACCTTCACGCTGGCGGAGGTCGCCGAGGACCTGCTCGCCACCGACGTCTCGCCGGCCATGGTGGCGCAGCTCCAGGCGCACCTCACCGAGCGGGGCCTGAAGCACGTGCGGGCCGAGGTCATGAGCGCCTACGAGCTGCCCCTGGCGGACGGCTCTCGGGACGCGATCCTCTGCGCCAACGCGCTGCACGTCATGGAGCAGCCTCGCCGCGCCCTGAGCGAGTTTCGGCGCGTCCTCGCGCCCGGGGGTCTCCTGGCGGCGCCCACCTTCTGCCACGGGGTCGACCTGGGCCGACGCCTGCTCTCCCGCTTCCTGAGCGTCGTGAGCCCTTTCGTGGCGCACACTCGCTTTTCGCCGACCTCGCTCAGCGAACTCCTCGCTGCCGCGGGCTTCTCTCCAGGGCCGATCACGCTCCTGCCCGGCTTGTTTCCGATCGCCTATCTGATCGCGGAGCGAACCTGAGAGCCGCTTGGATCTGGACACTGGAGCGCGGTGGGTCTAGCGTCGCGGGGTGAGCGCCACGCGAGAGAAGGCCGAGATCCGCGCGCGCATGCGTGAGCGGCTGGGGTCCATGGAGGATCGCCTCGAGCGGCCGCCTCCGAGGCGGCCCGCGCAGGAGCGTCGCGGGGCCTGGGCGGAGGAGCCCGAGGAAGACCGCGCGCCGCGCTCTCCCTTGGGGGGTCTGCTCTTGCTGGCGGTCCTGCCCCTCGCCTGGCCCTTGGTGCTGTTCGCCGGACGTCGAGGGGAGCTAGCCCACGAGTCGTGGACCTTTCGCCTGCACGACTTCGCGGCGCGTCACCCCACCCTCGGTTTGACCCTCTACCTGGGCGGCGCGCTCTGCCTGGCTTGCGCCGTGGCCGGCCTCGGGGCGGCGGCGCTCTGCGTCGGCTGGCCTCTGATCAAGCTCCTGCCCTGGCTGCCTTGGTAGTCAGGGCGCAGGCTCTCTGGCTTGGCGCGCGGCTCGCTGCTGCCCGCGAGATAGCCGCGCGACCTGCCCCTCGACTCCTGCGGGGAGGGACCGGCTGCGCTATCGCCGGACCAAGCCCAGCCGCGCCCTGCTCAGGAGTCGCGGGCGCGACGGCGTCGACGACGGGGGGACCGCGCCGCCCGAGCACGAGGTCGCCCGGAGACGGGGACCGACCACGTGTTCGAGCTAGTCGAACAGCGCTGGCGCCGCGACGCACTCGACCCCGATCTGAAATCCGACGGGCAGATCTTGCCCATCGACCTCCGCGACGAAACGAACGCTCGTTCGCCCCTCACCGCGCC
>MDTG01277900.1_pt1 | contig 17261 bp, 16 predicted proteins | sample 811421 | NCBI WGS metagenome assembly MDTG01 (sample SAMN05326645, study PRJNA326480) | marine metagenome | isolation source: seawater | place: Pacific Ocean: South East | collected 2011
AACAAGCATTGGCAGATGAAAATTGGTCAGAACCCATACCGAACTCGATCGTGAAAGCTGTTAGCGCCGATGGTACTTTGTCTTAAGGCATGGAAGAGTAGGTCGTTGCCAGGATTATTTTCTTCTATAAATTTTTAAAATAAATTAAAATAACTAATGTTTTCTATTGTCATACCTTTATTTAATGAAGCAGAAAACATAATACCATTACTTGATGAAATTAAATCAAATTTATCAAATATCGAAAACTACGAAATTGTTTTAATAGATGATGCAAGTGTAGATCTTACAATTAACAAAATAAAAAGTACTGAAGACAAAAAAATAAAGATAATAAAAAATAAAAAAAATGAAGGCCAAAGTTATTCAATTCACAAAGGAATTAAAAATTCAAATTATAACATAATAATAACCTTAGATGGAGATGGTCAAAACGATCCCGCAGATATAAATTATCTTTTAAAAAATTACTTATCTAATGAAGATATATATCTTGTTGGTGGATTAAGAAAAAATAGAAAAGATACAAAAATTAAAATAGTTTCATCTAGAATAGCTAATTTTATTAGAAGAAAAATTTTAAATGATGGATGTAATGATACTGGATGTTCTCTTAAAGTATTTGATAAAAATATTTTTTTATCCTTTCCATATTTTGATGGAATGCATAGGTTTTTACCTGCATTATTTAAAGGTTATAATTATAAAACAAAATTCATACCGGTGAACCATAGAAAAAGAAAACATGGAGAATCTAAATATGGTACTATGAATCGTCTTTTTAAAGGAGTAAGAGATATACTGAAGGTTAGAAAAATTATTAAAAGTAATCAATTAGATGTTTGATATATTAAATTTACTTGGTTTAAATAATTTAACTTTCAAAGAATTTTTATGGGTATCATTTGGTACTATTGGTCAAATGGTTTTTTTTAGTCGTTGGCTAATTCAATGGATTTCTTCCGAAAAATACAAAACAAGCCATATACCTGTTTCTTTTTGGTGGTGTAGTTTATTAGGTGGAATTATTACGCTTATATATGCCCATCATATTCAGAGCTTTCCGTTTATGTTGGCACAAGCTATTGGCATTATTGTCTATTCAAGAAACTTACTATTAATATATAAGAGGTATAATGAAAAAAATTAATAATTACATTCATGGTAAATTAACCTCTATATCAAAAAAAGAACTTTCTGTGGAAGACCCCTCTACAGGAGAAACTATTTCAAAAGTCATATTATCTTCTGAAGAAGATTTTCGTGAAGCAATAAATAGTTCTATCAAATCTAATGAACAATGGGCAAATACAACCCCTCTAAAAAGATCAAGAATTTTGTCAAAGTATAAAAATTTGATTGAGCAAAATATCGATGAACTTGCAACTATTATTTCTAAAGAACATGGTAAAACACTTGCTGATGCTAAGGGATCTGTCACCAGAGGTTTAGAGGTAGTAGAGTTTGCCTGCGGTATTCCTCATTTATTAAAGGGAGAATTCTCTCAAAATGTTGGAACAAATATTGACTCATGGTCAATTAGACAGCCTTTAGGTATTTGTGCAGGAATAACCCCTTTTAATTTTCCTGCTATGGTTCCAATGTGGATGTTTCCCGTTGCAATTGCTTGTGGAAATTCATTTATACTAAAACCATCTGAAAAAGACCCTACTTGTTCAATAATGTTAGCAGAACTATTCACTGAGGCAGGCTTACCTGATGGAGTATTTAATGTTATTAATGGAGATAAAGATGTTGTAAATTTAATTCTTAAAGATAGTCATATTTCATCTGTAAGTTTTGTGGGATCAACTCCTGTGGCAAAATATATTTACGAGGAATCGGCTAAATCTGGGAAAAGAGTTCAGGCGCTTGGTGGTGCTAAAAATCATTTAGTTGTAATGCCTGATGCAAACTTAGATCAAGCAGTAGATGGTATAATTGGAGCTGGATATGGCTCAGCTGGAGAAAGATGTATGGCTGTCTCAGTTGCTGTTGCAGTTGGAGACATTGCTGATGAATTAGTTAATAAAATTCATAACGAAGCATTAAAACTTAAAGTTGCACCATGGACAGACCCAGACTCTGATATGGGGCCAGTAATTTCACGGGATCATTTGGATAAAATTGAAAACTATATTTCAATAGGTGTTAATGAAGGGGCTAAACTTATTGAAGATGGAAGAGGTTATAAAATTCAAGGTTATGAAAATGGATATTTTATAGGACCAACACTTTTTGATCATGTAACTAAGGACATGACAATATACAAAGAAGAAATTTTTGGTCCTGTAGTCAGTGTTGTTAGAGCAAGCAATTATGATGAAGCATTAAAATTAGTAAATGATCATGCGTATGGAAATGGGACAAGTATTTATACATCAGACGGTGAAACATCTAGACATTTCACTACTAATTCAAAAATTGGAATGGTAGGTGTGAATGTTCCAATTCCAGTACCTATGGCATTTCATAGCTTTGGTGGATGGAAACAATCTTTATTTGGCGATCATGCAATTCATGGAATGGAAGGTATTCATTTTTATACAAAATTAAAAACTATTACAAGTAGGTGGCCAAAAAGTATTAAATCTGGACCAGAATTTGTCATACCTACTAATTAATGAAGATTTTAGTAACAGGTTGCGCAGGTTTTATTGGATACCATCTAATTCAACGAATTATGAATAATAGAAAATATAAAATCTATGGAATTGATAATCTAAACTCTTATTATGATGTAGGTCTTAAAAAGGAAAGATTAAAAATTATAAAAACTAAAGATAAAAACTTTAAATTCTTCAAAATAGACATTTCTGATAAGAATAAAATTTTTAAAAATTTTAGTATTTATAAATACGATGTTATAATTAATTTAGCAGCTCAAGCTGGAGTGAGATATTCTATTAAAAAACCATCAGTTTATTTTGAGAGTAATATTGAGGGTTTTTTTAATTTAATACAAGCCTCCGTAAAATATAAAATTAAACATTTTGTATTTGCATCTACTAGTTCTGTTTATGGTGATAATAAAAAATTTCCACTTAAAGAAAATTTCAATACTGATAAGCCATTGTCATTTTATGCAGCTTCCAAAAAATGTAATGAAGTTATGGCATACTCATATAGTTATATCTATAAATTACCATGTACAGCCTTGAGGTTTTTTACTGTGTATGGACCATATGGGCGACCAGATATGGCTCTTTTTAAATTTACAAATAGAATTATGAAAAATAAAAATATAGATCTTTATAATAATGGAAATCATATTAGAGACTTTACGTATATTGATGACTTAACAAAATATGTTGAGGGAATAATTACCAAAATACCAAAAAAAAATATACCTTATGATGTTTATAATATTGCAAGTGGTAAACCAAAAACTCTAAAATATTTTGTCAGCCTTATTGAAAAAACTTTAAAAATAAAACCTATAATAAGATATAAGGATAAACAACAAGGTGACGTTCACAAAACCCACGCAGATATTTCTAAAATCAAATCTAAATTAAAAAATTTTAAAAAAACTGACATAAAAGTTGGTGTTAAATCATTTATAGATTGGTATAAACGTTCTATATGACTGATAATGTTAAAACAGATGTAAATTTAAAAGATTTTATTAATATATTTAAAATTAATAAAATTTTAATTCCAATATTTATTGGACTTTGTTTATTAGCTTTAATATTAAATTTTTATTACTTTAATAAAAAGTACAGCATTAATTTGAAATTTCTTGCTATAGACAATAAAAATTTTTCAATTATTGAAAACGCTAACCAAACTGTCAAAAGATTTCCACATGAAATAAAATCTTATTTTATTTTTGATGATTGGGACTATGATAAATTTCATAGATATTATGAATTACTAATTAATAGAAAATCCTTTAGCGAAAAAGTTTTAAACGAACTCGAGCATGAAGATAAAGATAAAATTATAATAGAATTTAATAATATGAACATTATAAATGATGGAAAATTTTTTTATTATAAAACAGATTCAAAGTATCCAGAGGTAATATTAGATATAATTTTTAAAATTAACCAAGAAATTGCATCTCATATACAAAACCAATTATCTGAAAATTATCAAACTGTTTCTGAGGTTAAGGAAGCACATATTGGTAGATTAAATATGCAATTAAAAGACAATCATGAAAAATTAATTATTAATATAAAAAAAACACTAGAAATAAAATTAATAATGTTAAAAAATCAAATTGATCTTGGTTTAGTTAACAAAAATAGTAGTTTTGAAGACCCAATGTCAATAAATTTGTTTAATTTGATATTTCCAACTTTCTTGATAGAAAATTTAAATGAGTTCCAAATAAAAGAGCAAATCGTTTTTTATGAAAATTTACTAAAAAATAATCAATTTTTTGCAATTGATAATTCTAATTATCTTCATCATGAATGTATAGATTGTGAAAAAGAAATAATTAATGATGTTTTTAAAGATTATCAAATAAAAGTAGTTGATGTGCTAAAAAATATTAAATTTACTAATTTAAGCATAGATAAATTCAAATATAGCTTTGTGAGTCCTTGGAATTTTGATACTTTATATAAATATATTTTTTTACCTTTTATTTTATTTTATTTTATTTTACTAATTAGATATATCTACTTTCAAAAACTGAATGATAAAATTTTATAATATTAATTTAATTAATATATCATTCTTAATTATACTGTATCCCTTTAGTTTATTAAGCGGCCCTTTTATATCAGACACAATTGTTTGTTTAGTATGTTTATTTTTTATTATAAATATTATTATTAAAAAAAATTATAAATTCTTTAATAATAATTTAACTTATTTATTTATTATTTTATTCTTATATTTAATAATTAATTCATTTATATCTCAAAATCCTTTTTTGTCTTTTGAAAGCTCACTTTTTTACTTTAGACATTGGTTATTTTGTATTGGTTTTGCTTACTGTGTTTTAAATAATTTCAACATTCTTAAATATTTTTTTATATCGATTACAATTATGCTTATTATATTGATATCAGACTCATATTTACAATATTTTACTGGAACAAATCTTACAGATTTTAAATATGATGGTTTTAGACTATCAAGTTTTTTTGGTGATGAATTAATTTTAGGAGGTTTTTTATCAAGATTTTTTCCAATATTAGTTGGAATTATTTTTTTTTTTTCTAATAATCAAAAATTTCAATTTGTTACCTTAGTAATTATATCAATCATAATTGGTTCTCTTGTTATTTTAAGTGGAGAACGAACTGCGTTATTTTTGTTTATTTCTTATTTATTTTTTTTTAGCATTATAAATACAAAAAAGAGACATTTTTTTATGTATACTTTTTTAATAATGATCATAACCTTTATTTCATTAATCTTAACTAACAAAAATATTGAAAAAAGAATTATTAATTATACACTAAATCAATTGTTAGAAAAAAAGTTAGAAATAAACTCTGCTATTACAGATGAAAATGTTAATGTTTCTCATATTTTTTCAAGTATAAAGGGATTAAAATTAAATGAAATTTCCTTTTTTTCTATTCAACACGAGGTAGTTTATAAAACAGCCTATAAAATCTTTCTAGATAATAAATTATTTGGAATAGGTCCAAAAAATTTCAGAGAAGTCTGTAAAATTTCTAAATATCAAACTTTAAACAAAATGGATCCATCAATTAATGGATGTCAAACACATCCGCATAATATTCAACTCCAAATATTAGTTGAAACAGGATTTGTGGGATATACATTATTTTTAATTATATATATAAATATTATTATGTTAATAATTAAAAAACATATTTCATCTAAAGATACTTTTGATAGCTTAAATTTTTTAAAAATATCTTGTTTGATAAGTATTTTTTTAAATTTTTTTCCATTGATACCATCAGGAAATTTTTTTAATAATTACTTTAGTAATTTATTGTATTTACCTTTTGCAATTTATATATCTTTGGTTTTTATAAAATTAGAAAAAAAAATATAATATGAAAACAGTTTTAGTAACAGGTGGCTCAGGTTTTATAGGAAGTCATGTTGTCGATGAATTAATAAAACAAAAATACAAAGTATATGTAATAGATAATCTTTCAAATGGAAAAATTGAGAATCTTAGCAATTCAATCAAAAAAATTACATTTATAAAAGATGATATTAATAATATAGAAAAATATAAATCCAAAATAAGTAACTTGGATTTTTGTATACATCTTGCTGCTTTGGCTGATATTGTTCCGAGCATAACAAATCCAGAAAAATACTTTCATTCAAATGTTAATGGTACATTAAAAATATTAAATTTTGTAAAAAAATTTAAATTAAAAAAATTTATTTATATTGCATCTTCTTCTTGCTATGGGATACCAAAAAAAAAAATTACTTCGGAAACATCAAAAATCGATTTAAGATATCCATATGCGCTAACAAAAAAATTAGGAGAGGATTTAGCAATTCATTGGTTTAATGTTTTTAAATTGCCAGTAATATCTTTAAGACTTTTTAATGTTTATGGAACAAGATCAAGAACATCTGGAACATATGGAGCTGTTTTAGGTGTATTTCTCAAACAAAAATTATCTAATAAACCTTTTACTGTTGTAGGAAATGGAAATCAAACCAGAGATTTCATATTTGTTTCAGATGTTGTGAGTGCAATAATGTGTTCTATAAATAGTAAAATTAAAGGTGAAATTTTTAATATAGGTTCAGGTAAAACCTATTCCATAAATCATTTAGTAAAATTAATTGGGGGAAAAAAAATTTATATACCTAAAAGACCAGGTGAGCCTGATTGTACACATTCAAATATATCAAAAGCAAAAAAATTACTTTTGTGGAAACCAAAAATTACATTAAAAAATGGTATAAAAACTATTTTAAATAATATTGAATATTGGAAAAATGCCCCTTTATGGGATAAGAATTCAATAAACAATGCTACTAAGGATTGGTTTAAGTATTTAAAATGAAAAATAAAATTGTTTCTATAAATCAAGCTGCTTATCTTATTAATAAAGCTCAATCAGCCGGCAAGACTGTTGTATTGTGTCATGGAGTTTTTGATTTATTGCACATTGGGCATATATATCACTTCAGACAAGCTAAAAGTTTTGGAGACATTTTAATTGTCAGCTTAACTCCAGATAAATATGTTAATAAAGGAAGTAATAGACCTAAGTTTAATACAATTAGAAGAAAAGATGCGATATCAGAACTGTCAGTTGTAGATTTTGTTGTAGAAAATAAATGGCCTGACTCAATAAATATAATTAAAATTTTAAAGCCAAATTTTTATTGTAAAGGACAAGATTACAAGAATTTTAAAAATGATACTTCTAAAATGATAGGATTAGAAAAAAAAGCTATTCAGTCAATTGGAGGCAAATTAATATTTACTAATGAAAAGACATTTAGTTCGAGTAATTTAATTAATAATTTTTTCTCTGAATTATCAACGGAGCAGGCAACTTATATTAAAAAAATTAAATCAAAATATTCTTTTAACAAAATAAAAAATTTTTTTAACAAACTGGATTCTCTTAATTTACTATTAATTGGAGAAAGTATAGTTGACGAATATGTATTTTGTGAAACACTTGGCAAATCTGGAAAGGAGCCTGTTTTAGTTCTAAAAAATATTAAAAAAGAAAAATACCCAGGTGGGGCAGTTGCAATAGCTAGAAGTCTAGGAGATTTTGTAAAGTCAATAAATTTTAAGAGTGTTATAGGAGCTAAAGAAGAATATAAAAAATATATTGAGAGCAATCTCCCAAAAAATTGTAAATTTTTTTTCATAAAAAAAAATAATTCTCCCACAATTTTAAAAAGTAGATTTGTAGATATTATTAATAAAAACAAATTATTGGGAATTTATAACATTAATGATAATCCATTAAATGAAAATGAAGAAAAGAAATTATCAAAAAACATTAAATTAAGTTTAAATAAAATAAATTTAATTATTGTTTCTGATTTTGGTCATGGTTTTATTACAAAAAAAATTGCTAGACAAATTTCTTCATCTAAAAAATTTATTGCACTTAATGCTCAAATTAATTCATCAAATATTGGCTACAATTCTATTGAGAAGTATAAGAATATTAATTTTTTGATCATTAATGAAACGGAGCTGAGATATCAGTTAAGAGATAAAAATGAAAATTTAAAAATATTAATTATCGAAATTGTAAAAAAATTAAAATTAGAAACTATTGTTGTTACAAGTGGGTCAAATGGTGCAACTCTTTATGATAGTAAAAAGAAAAAATTCTATGTAATTCCTGCATTTGCTAGCAAAGTTGTTGATAAAATTGGCTCAGGTGACACAATGCTATCAATGCTCTCAATATGTTTAAAAATTAAAATGCCAAATGATCTAGCTCTTTTTATATCCTCACTAGCAGCTGCAGAGTCTGTTGAAAATATGGGAAATAGTTTAATTTTAAATAAATTAAATATTTTAAAAAAAATTGAACATATATTGAAATAAATATGAAAAAAAAAATTTTAATTATAGGTGGTGCTGGTTATGTTGGCTCATCACTAGTGCCATTTTTATTAGAAAAAAATTATAAAATTTATGTTTTTGATCTTTTTATTTATGGCAACATTTTCAAAGAACATAAAAACTTAAGAATCATTAAAGGAGATATTAGAGATATAAAATTTTTAAATGAAATAGTTGAAAAAATTGATATCTTAATTCATCTAGCTTGCATTTCTAATGATCCTAGTTTTGAGCTAAATCCTAATTTAGGAAAATCTATTAATTTTGATTGTTTTGAGCCATTGGTTGAAATTAGTAAAAAAAATAAAATTAAAAGGTTTGTATACGCATCATCATCAAGTGTTTATGGAGTAAAATCTGAACCAAATGTAAATGAATTAGTTGATTTGAACCCATTAACTGATTATTCTTATTACAAAGCTGAATGTGAAAAAGTTTTAATTAATTATCAAGATAATGATTTTATTGGAACTATAGTTAGGCCAGCTACAGTTTGTGGTTATGCACCTAGACAGAGATTAGATGTAGTTGTTAATTTATTAACTAATCTTGCATATAACAAAAGAGAAATGACTGTTTTCGGAGGTGATCAGCTAAGGCCAAACATACATATTTTAGATATGGTAAGAGTTTATTATGAAATTATAAAATCTCCTGAAAAAACAATATCTAAACAAATATTTAATGCTGGTATTGAAAACAAAACAGTAAATGAAATTGCTAATAGTGTAAAAAAAATAGTTGGAGATGATGTCAAAATTCATAAAAAACCAACAGATGATAATCGATCTTATCACATTGACTCATCAAAAATAAAAAAAATTTTAAATTTTGAATTTAAATATTCAGTTGAAGATGCAATCATACATCTCTTAGATGCTTATCAAAAAAATTTACTAACTAATTCATTAACAAATGAAAATTATTTTAACATAAAGAAAATGCAAAATATAAATCTTAAATAATGATTATTGGGATAGACTTAGATAATACTATTATAAATTATGATAAGACTTTTTTAAATATTGCTCTAAAAAAAAAAATAATTTCTGAAAACAAAATAATTTCTAAAGAAAAATTAAAGCAAAAAATTATCAAAAAAAAAAGTGTCGAGCAATGGAAAGCAATTCAAGGTATTGCTTATGGCAAGAATATCTATCATTCAGATATAATGAAATTTTTTCATGATTTTATTATTTTAAGCAAAATTAGAAAAATTAAAATTTATATCATAAGCCATAAAACTAAATATGGACACTACGATAAAAAAAAAATACAATTAAGAAAAAAAGCAACTCAATTTCTAATTTCAAAAAAAATTATTAATTCTGATATTTCTCCAATTTTAAAATCAAATATTTACTTTTGTGATACATTAGATCAAAAAATTAGTAAGATTAAAGAGCTCGAATGTGATTTCTTTATTGATGATCTATATAAAGTAATCAATAATAAAAATTTTCCAAAACAAACAACTCCTATTTTATTTAATAGGAGTCAGACAAAAATTAAATATAAAAAAAAAATTATTAATTACAGCTCGTGGTCTGAAATATTAAATTATTTTTTTAAAGATTTATCAAAATTTGAATTAAAAAATATTATTGAATTTAAAATTAAAAAAAAAATCAATTCATTTAGAAAACATCAAGGTCGTCTAAACAGTAAAATTTATAAAATCACCACCCAGGATAAAAAAAAATATTCTCTAAAAATTTACCCCAATATAACCCATGATAAATTTAATAGAATTGATGCAGAATTTTCTGCATATAAATATTTAAATCAAAAATTATATTATCAAATACCTAGCCCAATATATAAACTTAAATATTTAAATGCATCACTTTTTACATGGATTGATGGAAACAATAGAGCTCCTAAAAATAAAAAAAATTTAGAACAAATAATTAAATTTGTTATTAAGTTAAAGAATATTTCAACACCTTCTATTTTTGATAATTTCAATTATGCTAAAGAAGCTGTTTATGATAAGAAAATTATTTTAGATGATATACAACTTAGATATAAAAGACTTATAAGCATCTCTCTTAAAAATAAATTAGAAATCGAGTTAAAAAATTTTTTAGAAAATAAATTTAATTATTTATATATACGATTTAAAAAAAAAATTATTAATACTAATAACAAATATTTAAATATTAATAAAAATAATTTAATACTAAGTCCTTCAGATTTAGGTTTTAATAATATTATTTTGAAAAATAAAAAACTTTATTTTATTGATTTTGAATATTTCGGCCTTGACGACCCAGTTAAACTGACATCAGATTTTTTATGGCATCCTTCTAATAGTTTATCGGACAGTTTAAAGCAAAAATGGTTGAATGAAATGCATAAAATATTTAGGCAAGATAAAAATTTCAAAAATAGGCTTAATGTATATTATTATCTATATGGAATAAAATGGATTCTTATAATTTTAAATATTTTTGATCCGATAAATAAAAAACGAATATTTAATGCTAAATCTATGAATACAAAGCAATACAATATAAATAAAAAGAAACAATTGAAAGTAGCAATTCAATATTATAATAAAATTATTACTGAGTCAAAAAAGAATGAAATATAACATAAAAAAATTTAAAAAAGATGCAATACAATTAAGACAAAAAACATTTTTACACTTTATCGAAAGTGGTGAGGCTCACTTGGGGGGAAGTTTTTCAATAATTGAAATATTGATATATCTATTAAAATTTTTAATAAAAAAACATCATAAATTTATATTAAGTAAAGCACATGCTTCAATACCATTTTGTATTCTTCTAAGAGAATTTGGCAACAAGAACAAACTATCCACACATTTGGAAATAGATCCAAAAAATGGTATTCATTGTACAACTGGAAGTTTAGGTCATGGTTTACCAATTAGTGTCGGTATGGCGTTAGCAAATAAAAAACAAAGATTAAAAAGGAAAATATATACGTTAATAAGTGACGGTGAATGTCAAGAAGGAACTACTTGGGAGTCTTTTCTAATTATTTCAAGACACAATTTAAATAATTTAATTGTATTAATTGATTACAACAAAATTCAGGCTTTGACGTCTCTTGACGAGGCTCTGCCATTGGGAAATCTTAAAAAGAAAATAGAGTCATTTAATATAAATTGTATTGATGTAAGAAATGGGCATTCATTTTCTCAAATTCATAATGCATTTTCAAAATTAAAAAAAAATAAACCTAACTGTATAATTTTAAATACAACTAAGAGTAAAGGTATTAAAACGTTTGAAAATGATCCAATATGGCACGCCAGAAAAATCAAAGGTAACGATATTTTAATTGGAAAGATAGCTTTAGGATTAAAATAAATGAGAAGAATATTTGGAAAAACAATAAATGAAATTGCAAAAAAAGATAAAAAAATAATTTTACTTGTTGGCGACATTGGATATGGAGTATTTGATGACTTCAGAAAAAATTTTCCAGACAGATTTATTAATTTAGGAATATGTGAGCAAAGTTTAATAAGTGTAGCCTCAGGTATGGCATTAGAAGGTTTAAAGCCATGGGTTTATACGATAACTCCTTTTTTAATCGAAAGACCATTTGAACAAGTAAAGTTAGACATTGACCAGCAAAATGTAAATGTAAAGTTAGTTGGATTTGCAGATTATCCAACATTAGGACCAACTCATTCTGAATTAAACGCAAAAGAAACGATTAAACTCTTTAAAAATATTACATCTTTTTTTCCTAAAAATTCAATTGAAACTGCTTACATGACAAAAAGATGTTCAAAAATAAAATCGCCTTGTTTTATAAGTTTAAAATCAGATCCTTTTATTGACAAAAGCTTTAGAAAAAAGATATTAAGAAATTAAATCACTTAAAAAAATGGGAAAATTAGTCGAATTTGTAACCAATCTTCATCAATCTACACAAAGAAAATATTTGGATAGAATGATTGATGATAAAATCAATTGTATGATAGAAGCAAAAAAATATGGAAAAAACTACTGGGATGGAGATAGACGATTTGGCTATGGAGGATACAAATATATTCCTGGCAGATGGAAGCCAGTTGCTGAACAACTCATTAAACAATATAATCTCAATAATAATTCAAATATAATAGATGTAGGGTGTGGAAAAGGTTTTTTACTTTATGAATTAAAATTAATATTACCTGATCTTAAGATTACAGGAATAGATTATTCAGATTATGGAATAGCTAACTCAAAAGAAGAGATAAGAGAATTCATTATTAAACAAAAAGCACAAGATAAATATAAATTTAAAGATAATGAATTTGATTTAGCAATCTCACTTGGATGTTTTCATAATTTAAGGATTCATGAGCTAAAAAATACTTTGTCAGAATTTCAAAGAGTATCTAAATCTGGATATATAATGCTTGAAAGTTATAGAAATGAAGCAGAATTATTTAATCTACAATGTTGGGCTCTTACATGTGAATCTTTTTTTGACAAAGATGAATGGATATGGCTATATAATCATTTTGGCTATTTTGGTGATTATGAATTTATATATTTCGAATAATTAAATTAGCATGTTAGCAGCTGTTTTAGTTAAAAGTAAATCTAAATTACAACTAATCGATATTGAAATACCAGAGTTATCATTTGGTCAGGTATTAGTTAAATTAAAATATAGTGGAATTTGTGGTGCTCAAATTAATGAAATAGATGCAGTAAAAGGTAAAGATAAGTTTTTACCCCATCTCCTAGGACATGAAGGTACCGGAATAGTTGAAGAAATTGGTGAAGGAGTGACAACTGTCAAGAGGGGAGATCATGTTGTACTACACTGGAAAAAAGGCAATGGTTTAGAGTCAAAAACTCCAAAATATAGATATAATGGGAAACTCATTAATGCAGGTTGGGTCACCACTTTCAATGAAAAAGCTGTAGTGTCAGAAAATAGAGTTACTAAAATAGATAAAAATTTTAATTTAAAGATAGCAACTCTTCTTGGCTGTTCATTAACTACCGCTTATGGAGTTGTTAATAATGATGCAAACATTAAAATTGGGCAGTCAGTAATTATCATAGGTTTAGGTGGGGTCGGTTTAAATATAGTTCAAGCTTCCTCACTAGTTTCTGCTAATCCAATAGTCGGTGTAGACATAAATTCAAAAAAAATAAAATTAGCATACAAATATGGTTTAGATTATGGAATAAAATATTCAAAGAGTAATTTGTTAATTAATAAAATTAATAATTTTTTAGACAAAGACAAAGCCGATATAGTAATTGAGACAACTGGTATCTCAAATATGATTGAATTAGCCTATAATTTGACTTCAAATGATGGGAAGACCATATTAGTAGGAGTGCCTGATAAAAATATAAATATTTATTCACTTCCTTTACATTTTGATAAAATTCTTAAAGGATCTTTTGGTGGAGATACAAGGCCAGAAGTTGATATTCCTAATTATATTAAACTTATTTTAAAAAAAAAAATTAACCTAAAATCTCTAATTACTCATGAATTTCCTCTTAAAAAAATAAATGATGCGCTAAAGCTTTTTCGTACTGGAAAAGCTGGAAGGATTATTATTAGATTTTAATTAATTGAAATAAATTAAAAATCTTATTAATTAATTATTAGAATTAATATTAAGTGAGGATAGTTTTGTATATTTATAAAAAGTTTCTAAGAATATTATATAGATTGTTAAATATAATATTAGTAATCTTAGTTATTCCTTTTTTTATATTGATTATTATCTTAAAGCCACTGATTCATATTCGTTTTGGTGAAATTAGAAATTTGGCAATTGGGATGAACTTATTTGCCTTAGCATACATTTTAAAAAAACAACAAAATCAAAAGAGAAAATCATTAAACTTATTTTATTATCAAAATAAAAAAATTGTTAATTCGTATTTACATAAATATTCATCAAAAAAATTAAATATTAATAAAATTTATGAATATTTTCATCTGTGTAATAAAAAAATTTTTAGATTAAAAAGTCATATTTTTGAAATAAATCATGATGATTTTGAAGGTATTTTAATAAATGATCCTTATAAATTTGAATACAATGATCTCGAAAACAATTTAGGATTAAGTTTTTTAAAAAAAATTGGTTTTGATAAAAATAAGAAAATCATATGTTTAGTTGTTAGAGATTCTACTTATAAAAAAAAGATTAAGCCAGAATATGATTGGTCATATCACGATTATAGAGATTGTGATGTAGATGATTTTAACGAATCTATCCAGTTCTTAATAGATAATGGATATCAAGTGATAAGAATAGGTAAATTTGTATTTAAAAAATCTTCATTTAAAAATAAAAATTTCTTTGATTATGCTGTGTCAGAATTAAGAACTGATTTTTTAGATATATGGTTAATGTCAAACTGTTCATTTTGTTTAAGCACAGGTACTGGAATTGATAGTGTAGCCTTAATCTCCAACATACCAATTGCTTATGTAAATTATCTTCCTTTAACTAATTTTCCAACTTTTTCTAATTGTATAGTGGCTCCAAAATATCTTTATTGGAAAAATAATAACACCAAACTAACATTTGAGGAGTATCTAGATGTCAATTATAAAAAAACTCATGAATTTGATGAAAATGGAATCGTAATAAAAAATCTTGATAGTAATATGATACTAAATGTAACCAAAGAAATATATCAAAAATTAAATAATATTTCGTATAACAAAACAGAAAAGAATGATCAATATATAGAAGCAGAAATCAAAATGAAAAAATATTTAACAAATAAATTTAATTATAAAAAAATCCACAAAAACTCAAAAATTTCCTTTAATTTTTTTAAAGATTATTTTTTATCTTAAAATATATGATTATAGTTATTAGTATTAATATATTTTCAAATAAATTTTTTATTGACATTGACAATTCAGAAAGTAACAATTAATTAATTATTGAGAATTATTATTAATCTCAAAAGGTTTGTTGAAACCTAAAGTAATTCGATTACGTCTCCAAATAGAACAATTTTTAAAAGATGATAGATATAAATAAATTAAATCATTGGCTAAATGTTAGAAAATGTACAATTGAAAATCTAAATAAGAATCTAAATGGAAAAATCAATCAAAGAATTTCTTTAGATAAAAATAGAGATTTTGATAATTATACTATTGATCAGATTGCAAAATTTTTAGATATTCCTGTTGAAAATTTGATTTCTAATAATCAAATACCAAGTTATATTTTTAGATCTAAAAAAGAAATTACACTTACTAAAAGATCAATCAATAGAGATGGAATACATTTTTATAATTATTATACCTTACCTTCACCTAAAGGTTTTGTTGCCCCTGTGTTAATTGATATTTTGTGTCCAAGCAAAAAACTTCCAAAATTAAATAATGGTCATTTGGAACCAGCAATAACTATTTCCTTAGGTGAAGATGATATTAATGCTCGTTTTGATAAAAAATTAAATAAATATAGTTGGACTAAATTCAAAGTAAATAAATCAAATAATCATAGTTGGATAGTTGGAGATAGTTATTTTGAACCATCCTATTGTCTTCATACATATTCAAGGTCTTCAGATAAACCTGGTAAAATTCTTTCATATACTACTAAATCTAATTTAGAAAACTTAGTCTCAGAAAAACTTAATGACAATTCATTTAATAAATTTGTAAATAATATTTCAAATAATAATATTAATAGATCTATTTTAAAACAAGAAATCTCTGATAAGGGTTATGATATTAGTACTATTTCTAAAATCAGTAAAATAAAAATAGCTAAAATTAATAGCTATTTCAAAAATAAATCCAAACTTTCAAAAGCTGAAATTAAAAAAATCTGTAAAGTTATAAATATTAACCCTAATTACTTTTATGATGTTAAATTTAATCAAGACCCAGTTGGAAAAAGTTATTTATCTTATGAGGACTCAATAAAAACAATTAGAAAATTTAAATCATATAAGGTAGCTAGTATTTCAAGTTCATTGAGATATTGTGATTTATATGGTTACTTTTTAAAAATTGATAATAATAATAAGATTTGTGATATTCTTGACTCAAACTGTTCACATTATTATGTTACAAGTGGAAAATTAAAATTTGTTTCAAATACTGATGGAAAATTAAATACTAAATTATTAGATAAGGGTGATGCAATATGGGTATCCTCTTATCTAGAACATGGTTTTATTGGTAAAGGTTCATTAATAAAAATTTCTGATGGCCAAAATTTTAATTACTTAGAGAAAATAGATTTGATGAATACATATAATCCAAAATTAACTCTAGAAAGAGGAAGAAAAGACAGAGTAAACTGGGGATATGATAATTAGGTGTTTCATTGTAGTTATATAAATATTTGTATATAACCTTTTTTTATGTTGGAACATGAATGTTTTTCAGTATGGTTAATTGGACCATCGGCATCTGGTAAAACAACTCTCTCGAAATTTTTATATGAGAAACTTAACAAAAATTATTTAAATATCATTTGTATTGACGGTGATCAAACTAGGAAAATATTTGATAATAACCTTGGGTATGACCCTAAATCCAGAAGCAAAAATACCAATAGATATATTAATATAGTTAAATGGCTTCAAAAATATAATATTTCATCTATTGTCTCAGTTATAAGTCCTTTTCAAAAAGATAGATTAGTCTGTAGAAATGTAATAAATAATTATTTTGAAATTTATTTAGATTGTTCTCTTGATATTAGAATTAAAAGAGACAAAAAAAAATTATATTTACCTGCAATTAAAGGTGAAAA
>MDTG01122468.1_pt1 | contig 17260 bp, 17 predicted proteins | sample 811421 | NCBI WGS metagenome assembly MDTG01 (sample SAMN05326645, study PRJNA326480) | marine metagenome | isolation source: seawater | place: Pacific Ocean: South East | collected 2011
AATAAATTTATATGTGTTGAAGTGTGTACGACAAATTTTGGTAACCTTAACCGTCCACACTTCTCTTCTTATTATATTTCACATTTAAAATAGCTAATTAGGTAAAACCTAATAATAACAATAATTTTATTGTTTGGAAAAAATGCTTATAGTACAAATTAGCGCTAAATCAAGAATTATGATGGAAAAAATATCAAAAAAAAGCAGTAAAAACAGGGTTTTTTTAATACAAAAGCTGCTCAAAATATAATATTGAAAAAAAATGAATTTTATTCAACTCAAAATTGTTAGTTTAATCAGAAAGAATCTTGAGATTTTTTTGCTTATATTTCTTTTAATAATTACTGTTTTTATTACACAACTTTATAATTCTAATGAAAAAAAAGTTCAGAAAGACTATCTAGAAATATTAAGAAATTCTTATTTTAAAAGATCTGTAAATTATTTTTTTTCAAGTTTAAAACCAAAATTTGAGAATATTGAATATGAAATTAAAACTGGGGATACACTCGTAAGTATCTTGAATAATCTTTCAGTTGACAAGGAGGAAATTCAAAAAGTTGTTAAGTTATTAAAAAAAACTGGAACTCAAAACTTGCACCAAAACAAAATGCTAAAACTTACGTTAGAAAATAATGAGAATATAAAAATGATATCCAGTATCTTAATACCTATTAGTAAATCAAGGAAATTGGAAATTTATAAAAATTTTGAAAACAATACTTTCGTAAAAAAAGAAATTGTTACAAATTTGGAAAAAAAAATAGTTTTAAAAGAAGGTATAATAAAATCGAGTTTATATAAGAGTGCAACAAAAGAAGATATTAGCCCAAATATAATAATTGAATTTGCAAGACTTTACGGGTTTCAAGTTGATTTTCAAAGAGACATTAGAAAAAACGACTCTTTTCAACTAATTTATGAAATTTTTGTTGATGAAAAAGGTAAAATCTTTGAAAACGGAAATATTTTATACGCAAATTTAATATTACGTGGACAATATAACCAACTGTATTATTTCCCCAAAAAAAAATTTGATGGTCATTACGATGAAAACGGTAAAAGTGTAAAAAAAGCATTAATGAAAACTCCAATTAATGGAGCTAGATTATCTTCATCTTTCGGTATGAGAAAACATCCAATACTTGGTTATAACAAGATGCATAAAGGCACAGACTTTGCGGCTCCAGAGGGGACTCCAATTATGGCTTCGGGTGATGGTATAATAACTAAAGTTGGCTGGTGTGGTGGAGGAGGAAATTGTGTAAAAATTAAACATAATAAAACATATCAAACTATTTATGCACACATGAAAAATTTTTCTAATCTTGCCATACCAGGAAATAGAGTAAAACAAGGACAAATAATTGGTTATGTTGGATCTACGGGAATGTCTACAGGTCCTCATCTTCATTATGAAGTAATCGAAAATGGAAAAAAAATCAATTCACAACTTCTTAAACTTCCACCAGGAAAAGCTTTGGAAGGCACAAGCAGAAAGCAGTTTGAAATTGTAAGAATTAAAACAGATGTGCTAAAATCTGACCTCGTTTCAAAATTCTAAAACGTTTATAACGTAGTTTGAGACTTATCTTTTTGTTTTTCTTTTTGTTCAATTGAAATTCTTAAAAAATGATCAGCGTATTGATAGTAATTTTCAGAAAGAATTTTGTCTCCATTAGATAAGGCCTCTCTAGCGAGCTCATTATATTTCATAATTAATTTATCAACATTTCCATTATTTCTGTTATTTTTTCTTCTAAATCCATTTTCTCTGTTACCAAAATCTGTGTTTAATCTGTTAAATTCATTAGATCTCTTAAAAGTTCTATCTTGAACTCCCCTATTTCTTATTCTTTTATGATTATTTTTGAAAGGTCTCATAAGTAAATTATTTAATTTTTGTAGCTACAACACATCTATCGTAATTTGAAAAATCTTTAGTTATTTTATTTATATAAAAGTTATTTTTTTTTAAAATTTTAATCACTTTGTATTTTTGATTACTGCCAATTTCAATAATTAATTTTCCATTAACTCTTAATAATTGCGAGGATTTTATTATTACCTTCGCTAATATTTCAACTCCACTAATACCTCCATTTAAAGCTTTTAATGGCTCGTGATCGCTTACGCCCAAATATTTTAATCGATGTTTTTCAATATAGGGAGGATTACTTAGAATTAAATCATATTTACCTCTATTAAAATTGTCAACATCTGATTTAAAAAATTTGATTCTATTTTCAATTTGATGTAATTTTGCATTAATTTTTGCTATTTTCATCACTTTTTTACAAGAATCTATAGCAATTGCAGAACAATTTTTTCTATCTTTCAAGATAGATATTATTAAACAGCCTGATCCGACTCCAATCTCCAATAGTCTTTTTTTTTGATTGTTTGATATTAAGCTAAGAGTTTCTTCAACTAAATGTTCAGTTTCTGGTCTAGGAACAAGAACATTTTCATTAATATAAAATTCATTTTTCCAAAACTCTTTTTTTTTTTAATATATATGCAATTGGTTCGTTTGCTTTTCTTCTTTGTATTTTTGATAAAAAAATATTAAATCTCTTAATACCAATATCCCTATTAAGATTAAGTATTAAGTTTTCTCTAGAAATATTTAGACTGTTACATAACAAAAGTTCTGTATCAATTTTATAACTATTTTTTTGAATTGATTTTAATATATTGTAACCGGTATCTAGTGCTTGGAATAAATTCATTTCTCTAAAGCTTCTAACTCTTCCTCCTGTGCGTGTAAATTAAGACTATCAACCATCTCATCAAACATTTCTCCTTCCATAAAGTCCTGCAGTTTATGTAGAGTTAAATTTATCCTATGGTCTGTAACTCTACCTTGGGGAAAATTATAAGTTCTTATTCTTTCTGATCTATCTCCCGTACCTATTTTACTTTTTCTAACTTTTGATCTAGCATCCTCTAATTTTTTTCTCTCAAACTCGTAAATTCTAGACCTTAAAATCTTTAGACCTTTTTCCTTATTTCTAATTTGTGATTTTTCATCTTGTTGACTAACAACGATACCTGAGGGTAAATGGGTAATTCTTACCGCAGAATCTGTGGTGTTAACACTTTGACCACCTGGTCCACTGCTTCTAAAAACATCAATTCTTAAATCTTTGTCGTCAATTCTTACATCAACCTCTTCAGCTTCTGGTAGCACTGCTACAGTTGCTGCTGATGTATGAACTCTACCTTGGGTTTCGGTTTCAGGAACTCTTTGAACTCTATGTACTCCACTTTCATATTTAAGAGAGGAATAAATATTATCTCCTTTTACACTAGCAATAACTTCTTTTAATCCACCTGCATCACTTTTTGAGATACTTATCAATTCTAGTGACCATTTTTTTTTACTACTTACTTTTTCATACATTTTGTAAAGGTCTGCTGCAAATAAACTCGCTTCGAGACCACCAGTTCCAGCTCGAATTTCTATTATTGCGTTTTTCTTATCCGCTTCATCCTTTGGGAGTAAAAATAATTTCAATTTTTTTTCATTTACGTCTTTTTTTTTAATAAGATCGTCAAGTTCAAATTTTGCTAAATCTTTAATTTCGTGATCTGAGTTTCTGTCATTTAATATTTTTTCAAGATCACTTGCAGTTTTGTCAAAAGATAAGTATTGCATAGCATTAATTAAGATCTCATTGAGGTCTGAATATTCTTTAGAAATTTTAGCAAAATTTTTTTTATCCATTTTATCTGAAGATAATTTATTTTCTAATAGTTTATGTCTAGAGATGATTTCTCTTACTTTATTCATAGGTATCATTGTTTACTTTTTACTTAGAATTTCTGCTTCTTTTTTTTCTATAAGAGATACTACCTGGGATATAATCTCGTCATTTTTAATTTTTTTATTTTGAATTCCATTAAGATACAACATATTACTATCTTTCCCACCTCCAGTTATGCCTATTTCTGTCTGAGAGGCCTCACCCGGTCCATTTACAACACATCCTATAATGGACAGAGTTATTGGTGTTTTAATGTGCGATAATTTCTCCTCAAGTTTTTTTACTGTTTCTATTACATCAAATCCTTGTCTTGCACACGACGGACAGGAAATTATTTTTACTCCTCTAGATCTTAAGTTAAGTGACTTTAAAATTTCATTACCAACTTTAATTTCTTTCACAGGGTCATCCGATAGAGACACTCTAAGAGTATCACCTATACCCTCTAAAAGTAAAACACCTAAACCAATTGAGGATTTTACACTTCCAGGAATAAAACTACCAGATTCAGTAATCCCTAAATGTAATGGATAATCTATTTTTTTTGATAACTGTCTATATGCTGCAACTGACAAAAAAACATCGGAAGATTTAACACTAATTTTAATTTGATCAAAATTATTATCTTCTATTAATTTTATATTTCTGATAGCACTGTCAACCAAAGCTTCTGGACAAGGTTCTTTATATTTCTCTAATATATCCTGCTCTAAGGAGCCTGCGTTAACTCCGATCCTAATTGAACAATCATTGTATTTTGCTGATTTAATAATTTCTTTTAATTTATCTTTGCTTCCAATATTTCCTGGATTTATTCTCAAACATTTCGCGCCATTGTCTGCAGCCTCTAAAGCTCTTTTATAATGGAAATGTATATCTGCAATTAATGGTACCTTAGAATGTTTACATATTTCTTTAAGAGCTTTGGTTGATTCCTCATCAGGACATGATACTCTAACTAAGTCTGCCCCTTCATTAACCAAACTCTCAATTTGTCGAATGGTCGAGTTCACATTAGTAGTCAATGTGTTAGTCATTGATTGTACTGATATAGGATTAGAACCACCAACTTTTACATTTCCTACTCTGATTTCTTTTGTTTTTCTTTTAACAATATCTTTGTATGGTCTTAAGCTCATAAATTATTATTCAATTTAAATTCTTGGTGAAGTATTTCAACAGATTTTTTTAAGTTTTTTTTATTAATTAAAACAGATATTTTTATCTCCGAGGTAGAGATAACCTCTATATTAATCTTTTCTTTCGCCAAAGATTTAAACATTCTATACGTAATTCCGGGAGTTGTTATCATCCCAACACCGACAATAGATACTTTAGATACATTTTTATTAATTGCTAATTTTCTAAATTTTATCAATGCGTTATTTTCTAAAAGTCTTCTAGTTTTAACTAAATCATCTAATCTAATTGTAAATGTTAAATCTGTTTCTCTTCTATCAGCTGATATATTTTGTACAACCATATCTACATTAATTGAATTTTCGTACAGAGGTTTAAATATAGATGCTGCTACACCTGGTTTATCTTTTATTCCTATTAAAGTTAATTTTGCATCATTTTTTGTAAATGAGATCCCTCTTATTGTATTTTTGCTGATAATATTTTTTTTTTTTTGTAATTGTTGTACCTGTTTTTTTTGAAAAGGTTGATCTAACATCTATTTCGATTCTATTAATTCTTGCTTCCTGTATTGATACTGGTTGCATCACTTTTGCCCCAAGTGACGCCATCTCTAACATCTCTTCGTAGGATATTTTTTTTATTTTTTTTGCATTTTTTGTTAGTTTTGGGTCTGTTGTGTAAATACCTTCAACATCAGTATATATTATACACTTTTCAGCATTAAAAAATTTTGCGCACAATATTGCACTTGTGTCTGAGCCACCTCTTTCAAGTGTTGTCACTCTAAAATCAGAGTTAACCCCTTGGAAACCGGTGACTATAGGTATCCCTCCTGATTTAAGGTAGCTAATTATTTTATTTTTTTGTATTTTAACTATTCTTGAAGAACTGTAGTTGCCTTTAGTTATAATTGGAAGTTGCCACCCTAACCAAGATCTAGATTTATAACCCATCTCTTTAAGTTTACCTGCTATCAAAGCGCACGATATTTGCTCACCTGTTGATAAAATTACATCTTTTTCCTCATCAGGGAAATTTTGTGAAATTTTTTTGGTTTTAAGTAACAATTGGTTTGTAACTCCACCCATAGCTGAAGATACAACAATTATTCTATATTTTTTATTTATATATGAAGCAATTATTTTTGCCACTTTTGCGATTTTTTTTAGGGTTCCTATAGATGTCCCACCAAACTTTAAGACAATTATTTTCATTGATATATTTTTTAAATTTTATATTTAGATAAATACTATCATAAATAAATAGTCAATTATCAATGAAAAATATTACTATAAATAAAAAGGAAATTGATAAATTTTCAAAATTAGCTTCAGAATGGTGGGACCCTAATGGAAAGTTTAAACCTTTACATAAATTTAATCCTGTTAGACTAGATTATATAAAAAAAAGTATATTGAAGGAGTCCAAAAAAAAGGTAGGTAAAGACTTGCTTAAGAATATTAAAATTTTAGATATCGGCTGTGGTGGTGGTCTTTTATGTGAACCTTTATCAAAATTAGGTGCAAAAGTTGTTGGTATAGATGCTTCAGAAAAAAATATTAAAATTGCAAAAACACACGCCAAGAGAAGTGGTTTAAACATAAGTTATTATTGTGCTTCACCTGAAAACTTCATTTCAAAAAAAAAATTTGATGTAATTTTAAATATGGAAATTGTAGAGCATGTTGAGAATGTTGATTTATTTTTAAAAGAAAGTTCTAAATTTTTAAAAAAAAATGGAATAATGTTTGTTGCAACTTTAAATAAAACATTAAAATCCTATTTATTTGCAATACTGGGTGCTGAGTATGTTTTAAAATGGTTACCAATCGGCACGCACGATTGGAATATGTTTATAACTCCAAACAACCTTGAACAAATATGTAAAAAGAATTCTCTTTCTTTAGATGAAACACTAGGTGTAAAATATAATGTTTTCAATGGGGATTGGGGGCTTTCCTCAGATTTTGATGTAAATTATATGTCAAAATTCAGAAAAACTTAATTATTTTTATCATCAATCCATGGGAATACTTGAGTATCAATACCTTCCTCTTGTAACTCACTAATCTGTTTTTTTGTTGCATTTCCGTAAATACCCTTAGATTTTTTTTTTTCGCCATAATGAAGAGATCTAGCCTCATATGCAAAATTGTTACCTACATATTCAAAGTTCTTCTTAATAAATTTTTTAAACTCCAATATTTTTTTTCTGATATCTTGTTCTTTTTTAATTTTTTTTACCTTTTTTTCCTTATGATTTAAAATATTTGGTGACATTAATGTTTTATTAATTTCTTTCGAGTCACAAAAATGGCAATTAAGAAATTTTTTCTTTTTTAATTTTTCGTACTCTAAGGAAGATGAAAACCAGCTATCAAATAATTTTTCACAATTTTCACATCTAAGTTTATATTTGATCATTTTTAACTTCTGTAGTTAGAATTAATTTCTAAATATTTTTTTGTAAAATCCATTGTGTAGCAAGTGAAATTTTTATTTCCTGTATTTATTTCTAATATAATTTTAATAGAATTATTTTTCATATAATCTTTGAGGTTATTTTCTGAATAATTCTTAGAAAGTTGTCCTTTTTCTAAAACTTTAAAATCTCCTAACATTAAATTTATAGAATTAATGTTTAACTCTAAATCATTTTTACCAACAGCCATCATTATCCGTCCCCAATTTGGATCTTCTCCAGCAATCGCAGTTTTAACTAATGCGGAGTTGGCAACTGAAAAAGCTATTTTCCTTGCATCTTCTTCTGACTTGCATTTAAGAACATCTATTTGAATAAATTTAGACGCCCCTTCGCCATCGCTTACAACTCTTTTAGCTAAGTTTAATAATATATTATTAACAGCTTTATCAAATTCTTTTAATTTTGAGTCATTTGTATTTGTTATGTTTTTATTTTTTGCAGTACCAGTTGAAAAAAATGTTATCATATCATTTGTACTTGTGTCACCATCACATGTAATGGCATTAAATGTATTACTTATATTTTTTTTCAATATTTTTTTTAAAATACCTGAAGATAAATTTGCGTCTGTAAAAATATAAGCAAGTGTTGTCCCCATATTGGGAAAGACCATTCCTGAGCCTTTAGCTATACCATAAATTTTAACTTTAGTTTTTCCAATTTTACATTCCTCCATTGCTAGTTTGGGTTTTAAATCTGTTGTTAGGATGCTCATGGCGGATTTAATCCATAGGTATTTATTTTGTGTGTATTTTATCTTGTCTACGAGATTTTTTATAGATGATTTAATTTTAGTTAAGGGGTATGCCTCACCAATAGTCCCTGTACAACCAAATAATATTTCTTTAGAAGTTATTTTTTTTGGATTGTCTTCATCAGATTTTTGTTTAAGTGATAATAATTTTGCGGCTTCCTCAGCAATTTCTCTTAAAGAATTATAACCTTTTAATCCGGTTAGACAATTAGCGTTACGTGAATTGACTATTAGTGCTCTAATTCTTTTACTTTTAATTGAAAGGTTCCATTTTATATTTTCTGAAATTATTTTTGACTGAGTATATACTGAAGCATACTCAGCACCATTTCTGAAGTAAAATAATACAAGGTCGTCCCTACTATTATTGTATAAATTTGCAGACGTCACAGAAATTGACAAACCATCAAGATGGTCTAAATCTTGAAAGTCAGCCATTTTTGACTTGTCTTTTTTGGAAATTAAGAAATTGTTTAAATTTATTGCCATCTATTTTAATTTATAAACAAATAACTATATAATTATTTAAATATTAATGTATATGAAAAATTAAAAAATGCTCAATCCTATAAGTTTTATCAGTAAATTTTTTAAAAGTAGCAATCAAAATGAAATTGACAGAATCCAAGGTCTATTATCAGAAATTAATAATCTTGAAAATAAAATCTCTAAATTAGATGATAAAGATTTCCCCTTTAAAACCGCCTCTTTAAAATCAAAATTAATAAACCAAAAATTAACAGATCAAATTTTATGTGAGGCTTTCGCGCTAGTAAGAGAAGCTTCAAAAAGACAAAGAGGGGAAAGGCATTTTGATGTTCAAATACTAGGAGGAATAGTTTTGCATCAGGGAAAAATTGCTGAAATGAAGACTGGCGAAGGCAAAACAATTACAATAGCTTTAGCTGCTTATTTAAATTCATTGTTTGGAGAGGGTGTTCACATTGTTACAGTTAATGATTATCTTGCTAAAAGAGACTGTGAGGAAATGTCTAAAATTTATAATTTTTTAGGAGTGAGTTGTGGATTTATAAATAACCACCAGGATGATAATGAAAGATTGAAAAATTATAATTGTGATATTACTTATGCAACTAATAGTGAGCTAGGTTTTGACTATTTAAAAGATAATATGAAGCTTTCTTTGAAACAAGTTGTTCAAAGAAATAGATTCTATGCAATAGTTGATGAAATTGACTCATGTTTAATAGATGAAGCGAGAACACCTCTCGTTATTTCTGGTCAAGCAGAAGATATAAGCAAACAGTACAAATCAATTAATAATTTTGTAAAAAAATTAAGGTCATCTGATTATGAGATTGATGAAAAAGATAGAAATATAATATTATCAAACACAGGTATTGATAACGTAGAAAGAGATTTAAGCAACATAGGGATTCTGAAAAACAATAATTTTTATGATCCTGCAAATCTTCATATAGTTCACCACGTAAATCAAGCATTAAAAGCTAATTTTATTTTTAAAAAAAATAAAGATTACGTTTTAGAGGATAATAAAATAAAAATTGTTGATGAGATTTCTGGCAGAATACTTGAAGGAAGAAGATATGGAGATGGACTGCATCAAGCAATTGAGGCAAAAGAGAGTGTTAAAATAGAAATAGAGAATCAAACTCTTGCTTCAATTACTTATCAAAACTACTTTAAGTTATATGAAAAACTATCTGGATGTACGGGAACAGCGCTTACCGAAAGCCAAGAATTTTTTGAGATTTATAATTTAAGAGTTGTATCAATTCCAACTAATAAAAAAATGATAAGGAAAGATTTTAATGATAAAATTTATAGAACGGAAAAGGAAAAACAGTCAGCAATTATAGATTTAATAATTGATTGTAACAAACGTGGACAGCCTGCTCTTGTTTTTACATCAAGTGTGGATAAATCGGAAATATACTCTGAGCTTTTAAAGAAAAAAAAGATCGAGCATACAGTTTTGAATGCAAAGAATCATGAGAGAGAAGCTGAAATTATAGCAAACGCAGGCAAGCTGCACTCAATTATCATTACCACAAGTATATCAGGTAGAGGTGTTGATATTAAACTCGGAGGTAAAAAAAATATAGGACTAAATGATGAAAAAATTAAGGTGAAATCACTAGGAGGTTTATATGTAATTGGTACCGAGCGAATGGAGTCTAGAAGAGTTGATAATCAAGCAAGGGGTAGATCTGGAAGACAAGGCGATGAGGGAAATTCGATTTTTTTTGTGAGTTTAGAAGATGATTTAATGAGAATTTTTGGCTCTGAGTCTATTAATAAAATGCTAGAAAAACTTGGACTTAAAGACGGTGAAAGCATTGATCATCCTTGGATTAATAAAGCTCTAGAAAGAGCTCAACAAAAAGTAGAGGCTAGAAATTTTGATATAAGAAAATCGCTTTTAAGATTTGATAACGTCCTGAATGATCAAAGACAAGTAATATTTAATCAAAGAAGAGAAGTTTTAACTACAGAGAATATAACCCAATTTATAGACAAGCTTCTCGAAGATGAGATTAAACATGTTTCAATTGAGAAAAATAAATCTATTGACCTTAAAAAAAATAAAAGTTTGGAAAATAAATTCGAGGTTTTGCTGCAAAGTGACGATAAAAATTATATAAATAGAATATTTTCATCTAATAAAAATGAGATAGATGCTGCAATTAAAGAGAAATTTTTAGAGAAGAGAAAATATAGAATTTCTAAAATATCTGAGTTGCGTAACAAAGATTTGGAGAGGAAGATATTTTTGCAAATTATAGATTTAAATTGGAAAAATCATATTCAGTATCTTGAACAATTAAGACAAGTAATCGGATTGAGATCTTATGGGCAAAGGGATCCGTTAGTAGAGTATAAAAAAGAGTCTTTTGAATTATTTGAAAATTTGTTGTCAAAAATAAGACAGGAAACTCTAATTTTGTTGTTAAATTTAAGAATTGCTGAAGATTTTGTAAAACCAAAGTTAGATAAAAATATAATTTTTGAAAACAAAAAAAAAATTGGGAGAAATGAACCTTGCTTTTGTGGTTCAAACAAAAAATACAAGCATTGCTGTGGTTCTCTAACTAAAGTATAATTGGTAGATTGATACAGACACTAAACTTATCAAAATAATTACTGATAAAATATATATTTTTTTTTTTTTAATATTTTTTTTCATATTAAAAATTTTTATAACACTATCAGTAAATAAATCTTCAGATGATAGGACATTATTAGGTAGGACTTTGTCTCTACCGATGTTCAAAAACTTGTTTTTTCTATGCTCAATAATTTCTAATCTGGACATAGTATTAAATTCTAATAAATTTCGACTTATTGATTTCTTTACTTGTAAAAGTATTTGACCTCTATCTCTATGCGCTCCTCCGTTTGGCTCAGAAATAATTTCATCAATAATTTTCAATTTCAGCAAATCTTTAGATGTAAGTTTCATTGCAGCTGCGGCCTCTAAGGTTTTTTTTGGATCTCTCCACAATATTGATGCGCACCCTTCTGGAGAAATTACTGAATAAATTGCATTTTCAAACATTAATATTTTGTTGGAAGATGCTAGGGCTATTGCTCCGCCTGATCCTCCTTCTCCAATAATTATTGAGATAGTAGGAACACCTATACTTAAAGAACACTCGATTGATTTTGCTATTGCCTCTGCTTGACCTCTCTCCTCTGCACCTACACCTGGGTAAGCTCCTGGTGTATCTATTAATATTATAATAGGTAAACTAAACTTATCTGCAATTTTCATTAATCTAATAGATTTACGGTACCCTTCTGGTCTCATCATTCCAAAATTTCTTTCAATTCTTGAATTAAGATCTTCGCCCTTTTCTTGCCCAATGACCAACACGGAATTTCCCTCAAAATTTGCTAATCCAGCTATTGATGACTTGTCTTCCCCAAATAGTCTATCTCCGGATAAAGGGAAAAAGTTTTCAAAAAGGTTATCAATAAAAAATTTTGATTTTGGTCTGTCTTCATGTCTAGCTACTAATGTTGTTTGCCAAGGATCAAGTTTAGAGTAGATTTCTTTTAATCTAATATCTAAATCTGATTGCAATTTATTAATTTTATCAGTATCAACGGTAGATATACCTTCTTGATTGTATGGATCTTTCAATTTATCTAGCTCTACTTCAATATTTTTAATTTGATTTTCAAAGTTTAAATAGTTTTTCATATATAATAATATTCATTATATATAAAAAAAGGCAACATAATGATTGCGTTAATATTAAAAGAAATAATACTTGTAAATCTGGATTTAAATAAAATATTATAAAATTATGAGCAAATTCACAAAAGAATATAAATTAGTCGAACAATTATTTGTAAGCAAAGTTCTATATAATTTTGTCAACATGGAGCTTTTAAAGAAAACTAAAATAAGACCAAAAAGGTTTTGGTCTGGTTTAAGTAAATCCTTTTATAATTTAAGAGAAAAAAATGAGAAACTACTACAAACAAGAAAAGATCTTCAGTGTTTGATAGACGATTGGCATTTGAAAAATAAAAAAAAAAAATTCAACCTAAATAATTATAAAAAGTTTCTTTCAAAAATTGGATACTTAAAAAAAAAGACAAATAATTTTAAAATAGAAACAAAAAATGTTGACAATGAAATTTCAAAAATACCTGGCCCTCAGTTAGTAGTACCTATATCTAATGCAAGATATGCTTTAAATGCAGCAAATGCAAGATGGGGAAGTTTATATGATGCTCTTTATGGAACTGACGCAATTGGTTCGGAAAAATTAGATAATAGATATAATCCCATAAGAGGAGGAAAAGTTATTAGTTTTTGTAGAGATTTTCTTGATGAGATTTTTCCTCTAAAGAACGGCTCGTGGAAAAAAGTTAACACTTTAAAGATAGTTAGACACAAGCTAATTTTAAAAATTGATGACAAAAATATAAAGCTTAAAAATGTGAGGCAATATAAGGGTTACAGAATTGATAATAAAAAGTTAAAAGGTGTACTTTTAATAAATAACAATCTCCATGTTGAATTAGTTATAAATCCTTATGCTTTTAGCGCTAATAATGATCCGATAGGACTGAGTGATTTAGTAATAGAGTCAGCTGTTTCTACAATTATTGACCATGAAGATAGTGTAGCAGCTGTTGATGCTGATGATAAAGTTTTGGGATATAAAAATTGGTTAGGATTGATGAAAGGTGATTTAAAAGTTAAATTCGAAAAATTAGGAAAAAATTACCAAAGGTTTTTAAATTCAGACAGAAATTATACTTCTGCTTACGGAAAAAAAATTAAATTACACGGTAGAGCTTTGCTTCTTAATAGAAATGTTGGTCATCTTATGAAAACTCCTGCAATTCTTTTCTCAGACAAGTCACAAGCTCCTGAAGGAATATTGGATGCATTTATTACCTCGACGGCTTGTCTTCATGATTTAAATAAAAAAAGAAACTCAAGAACAGGTTCAATTTATATTGTTAAACCAAAAATGCATGGTCCAGATGAAGTTGCTTTTGCAGATGAAATTTTTTCAAAAGTCGAGGATGTTTTAAACCTTAAAAAAAACACTATAAAAATCGGGATAATGGATGAGGAGAGAAGAACTAGTTCAAATTTAAAACAATGTATAAAAAAAGTAAAAAAAAGAGTTGTTTTTATTAATACTGGTTTTCTAGACAGGACTGGTGATGAAATGCACACATCAATGGAAGCTGGTCCAATGATGAAAAAAGGTGACATGAAAAATTCTGATTGGATAAAGGCTTATGAAAGCAATAACGTTAAAATCGGTTTAGAGTGTGGTTTTTCTGGTAAAGCTCAGATAGGAAAGGGAATGTGGGCTGCGCCAGATAAAATGCAAGATATGTTAAATCAAAAAATTAATCATCCAAAGTCAGGAGCTAATTGCGCTTGGACACCATCGCCTACTGCAGCAACTTTACATGCGATGCATTACCATAAAATCAATGTTTTTGATGTTCAAAAGAAAATTAGAAAAAAAATAAAATTTGATTTAGATAAGTTATTATCAATTCCTATAATAATTAAACCAAACTGGAATTTAGATGATATAAAAAATGAGTTAGAGAATAATTGTCAAGGAATTTTAGGTTATGTTGTAAGATGGATTGACAGCGGTATAGGTTGTTCAAAAGTTCCTGATATAAACAATATTGGATTAATGGAAGATAGAGCAACTTTAAGAATATCATCGCAACATATTGCTAATTGGCTTCATCACAAAATTTGCACCACGGTGCAAGTTTTAGAGACTTTAAAAAAAATGGCAAAAATAGTAGATGATCAAAATAAAAATGATCCAAAATATGAAAAAATGTCGAACAATTTTAGTAAATCAATTGCTTTTAGAACTGCATGTGATTTAATTTTTAAAGGAAAAAACCAACCTTCTGGATATACTGAACCGTTATTACACGCTAACAGATTCTTAAAAAAGAATTAAAGGTCAGTTCTATTTTTAAAAGCCGAAAATAATGTGCCATCATCTAAGTTTTCTATCTCTCCACCTACAGGAAGCCCTTGTGCTAACTTGGAAATTTTTACATTCGTATTTTTAAGTGTTTCCTCAATATAATACGCTGTGGTTTGTCCTTCTACTGTAGCGCTTGTAGCTACAATAACTTCCTCAATATTCTGTTTCTTTACTCTTTCAACAAGAGAATCTATTAATAATTTCTGGCTTTTTTCTACTGATCCAGAAATTGTTCCACCTAAAATATGAAAGTAGCCATTAAAAATGTTTGTACTTTCTATGCTCCATTGATCTGCAATATTTTCGACAACACAAATTTTCGAAAATTTGTTTTTTGAGTTGTCACAATTGTTGCACTCTTTTTTTGAAGATTTTAATGCTCCACAATAATTACACCTTGCTATGTTTTTATAAACATCCACAAGGGCGTTTATTGTTGGTTTCATTATTTCATCTTTATTATTTATTAATTTTAAAATAATTCTTTTTGCCGACTTTGGGCCTAATCCAGGAAATTTAGATACTGCTTTTATAAGTTCATCGATTTCCTTAATTTGGATCATTTCTTATAAAGGCCATTTAAAGCCTGGTATTCCAAAGCCTCCCGTGACTTTAGAAAGTTCGTCGGAGGTTTTAGATTTAAGATTGATTTTTGCATTATTATGTGCGGCAATTATTAAATCCTCTAACAAAGATTTATCTTCTTTAAAGATATTGTCTGAAATATAAAGACTTTCAATTTCACCATCTCCGTTTAAAATTATTTTTACTTCACCTCCGCCAGAAGAACCCTCTGCTTTAATGTTCTTTATTTTTTCTTGGCTCTCTTTGACTTTTGATTCTATCTCTTTTGCTTTTTCCAAAATTTTATTAAAATCAGTCATTGCAATCATCCTTTAAATTTTTAACATCAATAATCTCAAGGTCTGGAAACACACTAGTAGCTTTTTTATACAACTCGGAATTTCTTAATTTTTCAAAATCATAATCTTTATTTTTTATTTTTAATTGATTTATTGTTTCTGATCCAACTTTTTTTGATAATGTTATGATCCACCTTTCACCTGTCCAATCTAATAATTTTGAAGTTAAATTTTTTATAAAATTTTTATCTAAATTTTCATTAAATGAAATTTCAATATTTTTATTTCTAAAACTAATTAAATTTATATTATTTTCCAATTCATATTTTAATTTAATTTCTTTTTTAGCAATACAGGTTGATACTAAATCAGATAAAGAGTTTATTTTAGTATTATTTGACAATTTATTTTCATCCACAGCAATTTTTTTCTGTTCTTGTAGAGAATATTTAATTTGATTTACTGTCTTATTTTTTATCTTATCTTCATCTAGTTCATTTAATTCCTTATTATCTATTGTTATTTTTTTGTTTTTGTCATTTTCGTCAACTAAATTTTTACCTTTCAATGAATTTTTTTTGTTTACATACATTAATCTAATTAAAAACATTTCGACAGATAAGTGCTGATTTGAAATAAGGTTAATTTCACTAAGTATATTTATAGAAAATTCCCAAAATAATAATATTGTTCTGTTGTCAACTTTCTTAGATAAATCTTTAATTCTTTTTACATCGGACTCTGTAAATTCTAAAGATGATGTAAGATCGTTTATATTTTTATGATTTTTAAAAAAATAAATTATTTCAAGAAAATTATTAATAAATAGTTTTGGTTCTACACCCTGATTATAAATATTTTGATATAGTTCTAAAACTTTCTCCTCATTGCCTTCTAATAACTCATACATGAGATTTATGAGGTAACTTTTATCAAAATAACCAAATATTTGTTGAGCTGATTTTAGATCTAGTTTATTTTCATTTTCATCTGCATTTAAAAGTATTCTATCAAGTAAAGATAAGGAATCCCTTACAGAACCTTCAGATAATCGAACAATAAGTTTCAACACATCCTCGTTTAATGTTTTTTTTTCTAAAGAAATTACCTTTTTAAGAAAAGCCAATAATTCATCAAAACTTATTCTCATTAAATCAAATCTTTGACATCTAGAGAGCACAGTTACTGGAATTTTGTTAACTTCAGTTGTTGCAAAAATAAATTTTAAGTATTCAGGTGGCTCCTCTAGAGTTTTTAGCAAAGCGTTAAATGCCTGCTTGCTTAACATGTGAACCTCATCTATTATAAATATTTTATATTTTGAGGAAGTAGGGCCATATCTTGAAAATTCAATTAGATCTCTTACGTCGTCTACACCAGTTTTACTTGCAGCATCCATTTCTAATACATCTATGTGTCTTGATTCTGAAATTTGTAAGCAGTTATTACACATATTATCTGAACAATTATTTTTGTTTGGATCTGAGCAGTTAAGAGACTTAGCAAGTATCCTTGCAATTGTAGTTTTCCCTACTCCCCTAATACCAGTAAATAAGAACGCATTAGGAATTTTATTCAATGATATTGATTTTTTGATTGCTTGAATAGTAATATTTTGCCCAACCAATTCGTCAAAAACTTGAGGTCGATATTTTATAGCCAGTACTTTTTTATTAGTTTTCATTTTAAGGGACCAACCAACCTGGAAAATACTCATTACCCTTGCTCTTTTTCAAGCCTGGGGGAGTTTATGGTAATACCAC
>MDTG01097863.1_pt1 | contig 17259 bp, 13 predicted proteins | sample 811421 | NCBI WGS metagenome assembly MDTG01 (sample SAMN05326645, study PRJNA326480) | marine metagenome | isolation source: seawater | place: Pacific Ocean: South East | collected 2011
TGCAAACTTAGCTACAATGCTATTTGATTGCAGGAACTCTTTCGTACCGGCTACATATTGATTCGATTCGAAACCACTAAAAATCGATTTACCGCCTGTATCAGATACACGTGAAAATTGGCTACTCATGTCTATATACTAGTAAAAGATAAATTGTAGATATGAGTAATGCATGATTAGACTTCAAAGCTCCACTCCTCCTTGTTATCCTCGAGGAAGGATACCTTGATTCGGTATTTGTTAAACAGATCTCCCAACCAGCTTCCGCCGAAGCCGTTCTTATAGATGTTGTAAGCCTGTTGAGGGTTTGTGGCGTCATCCCAGTACTCGAAGTTAGCAGTGTAACCATGGAAGCCACCATGAGGAGTTACCTGGAGGTTGGCATTCGGGTTAACCTTAGCAACACCAGGCAGAGGGCAAGTGCGAACAAGTTTGCCATCGATGTAGACATCAAGTGTGCGACCGTAGAGACTGATGATCAAGTTGACCCAGCTCTGTAACGGGAAGTTCTCAATGTTGCACTCGTGAACAATAGCGTTATTGGAACTGGTGCCATCTGATTTTGTAGGGTAGCAAGCAACCTTAATAATGATGTCATTATTCATTGCGCCTAAAGTGACAGACGGTGATGGATTCTTGTCCTGGTCGAACCGGCCAAGGACAACTTTTTTCTCACCAAACCGATAGTTCCAGTCATCAACATACATCCACATAGAGTAGGTGTAGTTACTGGTATTATTGTTACTCGGCAGCGTGCTGGCAAGGATCTTTTGATGTTCATTCGCAGGCTGAATCGTAGTCAAGCTTGTGGAGGAACCTGTGAAAAAGCTCACTAAAAGATACAAGATGACTAATACTGCGAGAACGATTAGGACAGTCTTGACGATTTCCATTATTATATAATACTAACAGAAATTATCTAAAGCACTGGTTGCGGCATCCGCCGAAGAGCTTTATATGCCATTTCAATCTGTCCCGGAAGAAGGATTTTATCATAGAAAACAACATTGCATATGCCTCCCTCAATACCCTTATCAGCACCAGCAATTACATTTTCAAGTGATTGGTAGAACGCTGCTTGCCGCGATGCCACAAGAACACCATTCAAGAATACATCCATAGTTCCTCCATCATAATTGATTACTATATTGTTCCAACTCTGGAAAGGAATATCATCAGACCTGAATATCTCTATTCTCTTATCTCCCTTGATATCGCACATCACCCGTAGTTCGTTGGTGGTTCCAAGATACTCTATTGCTGGTCGGCCACCAAACTCAAGTATATTTGTCCAACGCGTATATGCTGCACGTGTATTGGGTGGCTGTGGATTAATCCAGAACCAAGACGATATGCTGTAGTGATAACCACGGTTGCTGTTGCCGTATTGATCATCTCCTTCAAATATGTGTTTCAGTTGGTCATAATTACTAAGTTGATGTTCTTTGTCTAAGTAAACTGGATCCCTTAAAAGGTGTACGCCGTCTCTGTTCAACATCCATGTAATCGCCTTCGGCAAAATAATTAGTATTGCGATAGCCAACGAAGTTATTCCCAACACAATCCATGCAGTGCTTGTTGTAATATCGTATTGGTGCTTTACCCAGTCAACTAGGTCAATTAGTAAACAAGGAAAGTACATTATCATAGACCCTATTAGTTCTAGGAGACCTCCAGGATTCTTCTTAGCTGCACCTATCACCGGCAAAAATAAAACATATAAAAATGCTAGTATCCCACAACCAACTAGTAGTCTAAATCCCCATTGCAAAACAGTTGCTAATGTAGGTACATGCGTCACTACATACAAGGTAGAATAGATGCCCGCAACACATGCACAAACTCCGAAAATAGTAGCAAGAGACTTAGAAAGCACGTCAGTAACTGATGGAGCCTCACTGTGAGGGCCTACAGGAGGCTTGGGGCCAGCAGCTCTTCTTTCACGGTAGTAGAATATCTCCATAAGCTGTACGAACCCCCACATCAAAAGAAAAAGAATGGTGTACTGTCTATGATCTGAAAAGAAGTTGTACGGGTTCCAGTAATAGAACAGCCATAACCATACAACTAATTCTACCGCTGCACCTAAGAGAAACCATTTTGGATGATTATAGTTAAATGTATCCACTGCCGCTGCCATTTTTATAGGATTTCTGATTGTATCTACACCTTTATTAAATGCGTTAGGGACTGTTTCTGTCGCTAAGGTAGTTGCTTTACCTGGTATCGACTTGGCAAATACTTTAAGATTATCTGGTTGTATAAATGTTTTCACATTGCTGTGTGCATTCGAAGCCATATCTTCAATATATTTTCGTGTTGTTTGAAAGTTTTCTTCAACAGACATGTATAATGTACAGGGAGAAACTTATTATAGGTTTTCCAATGCAGTTTTCTCTCCGTGACAATCTCTACATAAAGCAACTAAATTGTCTACATGATTTGTTCCTCCATGCTCTAATCTGACGGTATGATCAACTTCAAACCATGCGGGTAGTTGTTGTTGGCATCTTCCACACTTCCAGCCTTGTTGAGCGGCTACATATTTCTTTTTGGTTTCACTTACACAGCGCTTCGTACTATTGCTAGGTTTCCTTATTGTCTGAGCTTGTTGTGTGTAATCCATATTTCCACTAGATTTTGTCATCTGAATTATCGGATCTAAGAAGTCTGCTGCGCTTCTATCTACTGGTAAGTGTCGGATAACTCCTGAAGCAGATGATAATAATGTGCGAGTATCTGATGGATACTTTTTAAAGAAAAGATATGCAGAAAGACCGGCAAAAGCTATCCCTGCCATTTTATAATACTTTGTCCACGATTTCAGCATTGCCATGTATTTTCCATCATAGTAAGTGTTCGCTATAAAGAATCCAGTTATGACTAATACTAGAAGTTCTACTTTCATGATATAATATCGCTAGATAAAATGTTATATCATGTTTACTTCTTCTCGCATAATACGCGAACGTGTGGTGCGTTTGGTTCTGGACCAAGAACCTTTTTAAAGCCTGTTGGACATCGTTTTCTACCGGCAGGAAGCCTGATGTAGGTTGTTCCATTAGCTTGAAATCTCTCTGGTGACGCAGGTTTTGCCTTAGTCTTCTTTTTTCTAGATTTCGGTCTTTTGGCTTTAGCCGCTTTCTTTGCAGGAGATTTTGCCTTCTTTTTCTTAGTGCCTTTTTTTCGACATTTTCTAGGATCACTAGGGTCTTTTGAGTAACCAGTTGGACATCTCTTTTTACCAGCTGGTAAACTTATAACTGAGGCGAGTCTTGTTGCGGCAGCGGCAGCGGCAGGAGATGCTTGTCTAAGAACTAATTTCTTTTTTGCTTTCTTCGCTGCTGCGGCTCCTTGTCTTGCTGGTGCCTTTGTAACGCCAGCTGCCAAAGAAATCTTTAAAAGATCATCAGCAAGTTGATCAATAGGAATGCGTTTTGCGGCATATTCAGGTGAATAACAATACTTAAATAGGATATCTGATAAAAGTTGGCAGACGGTGGAGTTTCTGTATGAAGAATAAGATTTGGAAGCAATATTATTAATCAGGTCTTGGTATGCCGTTAAGAACCCCCATACATCTACATTGTATCTGTATACTTCTTGAAAATACCCTTTTGCATCAAACTTAGCTGTTAATCCTCCATGTTTACCAGGTTTCAAATATGCTTCTAGGGCGGCAGCAACATAGTTTACTGTATATGACTGTACCATTGAGTCTTTCTCGAAGCATGAACTAGTAACATCCCATCCTTCTAGCTCACGATAACTAAGCATTGGCCGTGTAAGATTCCTAACTTCCTGTGCAACATATCTACTATGACCTTCTCCTATTCTTTGTTGTGAGTTTCTAATAACAAATGCTGCAAGATTTTTAGCGGCAGCGGAGGAAAAAGGTTTTTTATCAGTGGCATACACAGATCTAAGATATCTCTCAATTGCATCTTGAGTATTTCTATTAAATAGAACAGCTGTTGGAGGACAATTAAATTGGATTGGGCGATTTTGTGCAGCACTGATGGGCCCACTACTGATATTAGGAATTATACCAGCTAATCCCCAATCAATAACTTTAACTTCAAGTAACTTTGTTTCGTGATAATAGTTTGAAGAAACGAGCATATTATCTCCTTTAAGATCTAAATGAATTAGACCGGCATTATTCATAGGCACTATAGCATTTTTTAATGTATCTATCATCGCATAATTTAGTCTACCAAATACTTTCAATCCAGATGCCATACCATTGCCAACAGTAATAGATAACTGTTTCATTGCTTCATTTATAGATATGCCTCCATCTGGAATATACATACAAGCAAGACCACCCAAATTATTATTTACATTTGAAGAAGTGATACCTGTTCTCGTAATGTTACGACATTTATTATCAAAGTTTTTCTTATCTTCAGAGTTAAGTGGTCCGAAATCTTCCGAGACAAAAATCCCGTCTAAAAGGAAATATCTTTGTGAATTGGGAATCCTTGAGACAATTGGAAGGATTCTATTGACCTCATCCATTTCTTCTTTTGCATAGCGTCGCTGCATCAATTTGGAGATATATGGCTGAGCATTGATCTTCGCTCTATGTGAAGCTGACTTAGGTGCAATCGGTGGGCGAAAAACACACCCAAACCCCCCAGCGGCAATAGCTGCGCCTGCATCTTCATCCGTCTTGCGTGTTTTTCGTTTGCTACTTTTACGTTTTTTTCTAGTTGAACGCACAGTCATTATTATATATATAACAACTAGACTTTTTTATACAAGTAGGCCGCTCCTATTAATGATGTAGCTACTATAGCGGCAAATATCATTTTCTCTCTGCGTTTACGATCTACCATATCCTTCACTTCTTTTGGTTTGTAGTTTTCATAGTATGCTGATAGAGATTCCTCTAGTGTTAATGTAGGCTGTTTAAGAGCAGCATTAGTTTTATTATGTATAAAATGTGTCCATCTCACTAAAGATTGTCGTGATTCTAGATATGGTGTGACAGGATACTTATTAAGAAACTTACTAAAATTATTACCTATCTCTTCTACTGGGAGGAATAATGGTAGATTTTGATAGAAGTCGTAAAACTTCTTTTTTGTAACATCGTTGGGTGTTTTAGGATATGATAAAGCGATTGTGTGTAGAACGAACCAATAATGTGGTCCCCAAATCTTTGGATCTAACGTCATTACTCTAATAGATATAAAAAGACGACGCGTTAAACATATAACTATGTCGCGTGCGTACAACTTTTGCAACAACTGCGGTGAAACAGGCCATGCATTCCATCAATGTAAAAAACCGATTACTAGCATAGGCATAATTGCTTACAAAGAGACTGATGAAGGAAGACAATTCTTGATGATATGTAGGAAGGATACTCTTGGGTTTGTAGATTTTATGCGAGGCAAGTATCACTTACATGATTCAAGCTATATCAAGAATATTATTGGAGAAATGACAACCATTGAGCGCAAGAAGATACTGACCGAATCATTTGAAGATTTATGGAGAGGTCTATGGGGTGATAATATTGGTATTCAATACAGAGGCGAAGAGCGTGTCTCCAGAGACAAACTTAAACAGTTAAGAGATGGTATTTTATGTGGCGAAGAATATTATACTCTAGAGACATTGGTGAAAAGCGTCAATGATACATGGGAAGAACCTGAATGGGGTTTTCCGAAGGGGCGGCGAAACTATCAAGAGAAAGATATCGTATGTGCAATTCGAGAGTTTGAAGAAGAGACAGGATATAGTCCTGCGTCATTAAAGATCATTCAGAACTTAACACCCTTAGAAGAGGTTTTTACTGGCTCAAATTATAAATCATATAAGCACTGTTATTTCCTAGCTAAGATGGATGCATCTGAGTCAGCTGTTCCTGAAAATTATCAAAAAACAGAGGTTAGTGCCGTTGAATGGTTTTCTCATGATAAGGCCCTTAGCAAGATGCGACCTTATAATTTAGAAAAGAAAGACGTACTCACTAGAGCAAATACATTGTTAAGCAGATATAGAATATGTTCGTAGATTATATAGATGTCATTACAATCTTCGAATAAAGATAGCCCAATACAAGAAGATATTCCAGAAACACAAGTAGATTTAAATAAAAAACTGAATGATATTGAATTGCAGAATCGTGAGGAGATATCTAGAGAAGAAACCGAATATGGTTACTTATATCCGTCTCTAGATGATCCTAATTTTACGAGCAAAATAAGTCAACGCAAGGAGTTCTTTGATACGCGTTATGAAAGACCTGAAGGTAGTATTGAAGAAGTGTCTGACAAACTATGCAATGCTGAGTTTGAATTGGCTCCTCATCAGATGTTTGTTCGCAACTTCTTATCATTCCAGACTCCTTATAATGGATTACTTTTATATCACGGTCTTGGTAGCGGTAAGACGTGCTCAGCGATTAGTGTTTCTGAAGAGATGCGAGCGTATCTTAAGCAAATGGGTATTTCTCAAAGAATAATAGTTGTAGCATCTCCTAATGTACAGGATAACTTTCGAAAACAATTGTTTGATGAAAATAGGCTGAAATTAGTAGATGGTTTATGGAACATCCGGGCTTGCACTGGCAACAAGTTCTTGGCAGAAATAAACCCTATGAATATGAAGGGTTTAACAAAAGAAAAGGTTGTGGCACAGGTAAAAAGGATAATTAACACATCTTATCTTTTCTTAGGATACATTGAGTTTGCTAACTATGTCAATAAAAGATCTGCTGTTGGAAGTGATCTTACAGCAAAACAAAGAGAGAAAATTGTTAAACAAAGATTAAATCGCATATTTGCTAATCGCCTGATTATCATTGATGAGGTGCACAATATTAGGATGACGCCTGATAACAGCGACAAGCGTGTAGCAGTAGAATTGGAAAAGCTTGTAGATAATGTTGAGAATATGAGATTGTTGTTTCTTTCAGCGACACCAATGTATAATAGTTACAAGGAGATTATCTGGCTTCTCAACATACTGAATAGAAATGATAGACGATCAATTATGAACAGCAAGGATGTTTTTACCGGAGACGGAAACTTCCGTGTTGGTGATGATGGAGAAGAGATTGGTAAAGAGCTACTTATGAGAAAGGCTACAGGATATGTGTCTTTTGTTCGAGGTGAGAATCCATATACGTTTCCATTTAGAATCTGGCCCACAGAGTTTTCTCCAGAGAATACCTATGATAGCATTCCCAAACCAACGATTCAGTTGAATGGAAAACCTATTTCACAGCCGATAGAAATGCTTTCTGTGTACCTCACGCAAGTTGGTGATGTACAGCAAGCTAGTTATAACTACATCATTGAACGGTTAAAGAAAGGTGCAGGTCAGGACCCTACCAGGAACATGCCGTCCTTCGAGAATATGGAAGCTTTTGGCTACACACTATTGCAAAGACCACTAGAGGCACTCAATATGGTATATCCAGATGATCGTTTAACAGAAGATGCTGAAGTTGACTCTAAGGATTTAGTTGGTAAAGGTGGTTTGCAGAGAATCATGCGATATGATGAGTCAACTACTCCAATCTTTAAAGGTAATTTTGAATACAAAACAGAGAAATATGGTCATATTTTCTCTCCAGATCAGATTGGTAAATACAGTGGAAAGATTAAAAATATCTGCGATACAGTGATGAACTCTGATGGTGTAATTTTAGTTTACTCACAATATCTGGATGGAGGTCTTGTACCGATTGCCTTAGCATTAGAAGAACTGGGATTTCGACGAGCTGGCACAAATCGATCGCTATTCAAGACACCTCCTACTGAAGAGATTGATGCACTAACATTTAAGCCAAGAAGTCAGCAAGGAGATGGCTTTAATCAAGCATCCTACGTGATTATTTCTGGTGACAAGGCTTTATCTCCGGATAACTCAGCAGACGTTTCTTTGGCTACCCAAGCGGATAATTTTAATGGTTCTAAGGTAAAAGTCATTATGATCTCCCAGGCTGGATCAGAAGGTATTGATTTCAAGTTTATACGCCAGGTACATGTCTTAGATCCATGGTATAATATGAATCGCATAGAACAAATTATTGGACGCGCAGTTCGCACATGTAGTCATAAAGATTTGGCTTTTATTCTTAGAAACGTAGAGATATTTTTGTATGGTTCTCTCTTATCAGAAATACGTGAGGAGGCTGCTGATATATATCTTTACAGGTTGGCCGAATTAAAATCAGTGCAGATTGGTCAGGTAAGTCGTGTATTAAAAGAGTCATCTGTTGATTGTCTACTCAATTTCGAACAAGCTGGATTTACAGTTGAGCAGATGAATATGACGGTAAAACAACAATTGTCAAATGGTAACACAATTGACTATGCAGTTGGAGATCGACCATTCTCATCAACATGCGATTATATGAGCAAATGTTCTTTCAAATGTAAGCCTAATAGCAATATCGATAGTTCAAATATATCGTTCGAAACATATAATGAAAGTTTCATTACTATGAACTCAGACAAGATCATTCAAAGAATTAGAGATGCATTCAAAGAGAGATTCTATTATAATAAAGAATCTTTGATTGGTAATATTAATGCTGTTAAAAACTACCCGTTGTTACAGATAAATGCTGCATTAAATCAGCTTACAGAAGATAAAAATGAGTTTCTAGTAGATATGTATGGTAGAATGGGTAGGTTAGTCAATATCGGTGATTTATACTTATTTCAACCACTGGAACTTAGTGATAATCATATATCAATATACGACAGATCTGTTCCAGTTGAGTACAAACGAAATAAATTAGTTTTTGATGTTCCAGCAGAGATTGAGGAGGCAGTTATGAAGATACGTAAAAAGAAACCTACAGCTAAGAAAGTTGCTGAAGGTGCTAAGATCATTTCAGATATGCGTGATAATTACACAATAGCACATACTCCACAGGATATTGCAGCAAAATCAGACGATTGGTATGCGTTCTGTAGTTTAGTTTATCCACAACTAGAAGCTGAAGGATGGGATCGCGCCCTTCTTGATAAACTTCTTGTACATCATATGCTGGAGTCATTACGATTCCCTGATAAGTTAGAGGTTATTAATTACTTATATCAAGATGATGCCGACGATGATATGACTAGGTACATCAAGGAGTATTTCAGAGATATTACTATGACCGACAAAGGTATTACTGGGATTATGCTTCAAAACACTGGTAATCCACAGTTAGTAGTTTCTAGGGACGGGAAAACATTTACGCTTGCCCAGCCTGAGGATGTAATTGATTTGACTGCAAAGATCAATGAAATAAAAAATCTGATACTACCTATGGCAGATAAATTAGCGTCACATATTGGATTTATGGTGAACTTCAAGAAAGATTATATGGTATTTAAGATCAGAGATATGAGCAAACCACGAAATACCGGTGCGAGGTGCGATCAAGCTAGCAAAGTAAAGTCTGTTCGCTTTCTCAATAGCCTTGGCGAAGAACAGTATACAACAAAAACAAAAATGTCAAGACAAGAGCTTTGTATAGTTCAGGAGTTCCTTATGAGGAGGTTTGATATAGAGAGAAAAGATGGAAGGAAATGGTTTTTGAGACCATCTGAAGCGATAATCGTCAATGATCCAAAACAAGCCTTTTAACGAAAAAATGAAGACGACTTAAATATTCTCCGTTGATATTATAGTAGCATAAATGGCAGAACTGCAAACAGCCGAGACCCCGACAGAAAACGTTGTATTGACCACATCTAAACCGACTAGTCCGGTAGAGGAAGATGTCGTTGTTAAAGCGGCCACGGCAGCAAATGTAGCGAAGAAGCGACGATCTAGAACTATGGGTCTTTATATGCCCGCAATGATCACTCAACGAATACCACTATCAATTGTGAATGTGGGAAATAATATCAAACAATCATTAGAGAAAAAAATAGCCTTTCAAATTGAAGGCAAATGTATAGTTGAAGGTTATGTAAAACCTGGATCATGTAGAGTAGTTAGTTACTCTTCTGGTGAATTGAGTGATAGTAATGTTATCTTTGAAGTAGTTACTGAGTGTCAAGTATGTCTCCCAGTTGAAGGGATGCACATTCGTTGTATTGTTAAAAACATAACTGAATCTGCTGGTATCAAAGCAGAGACTGCTGAAGATCCTAGCCCAGTAGTGATTTACATTGCGCGTGATCATCATTTCGATAATTCTAAGTTCAACAAGGTAAAAGTTGGTGATACTATAATGGCTCGAGTTATCGGACAACGTTTTGAATTGAATGATTCTTATGTCTCTGTTATTGCGGAGCTCATTGAAGATCGTGCAGCGAAGTATGGTAAGAAAAAGAAGAAACTAGTAATAAAGTGATGATAAATTGTAATAAAGATAATACATTTTTCATTGTAAATGGCTATTAGTACTAGTGAGTTGCGAGAACTAAAAGAGATGATTGAATCAATGGGTCACCATCATCAGATTGAAGTACTAAGAATACTTCATTCCAAAAATACCGATTTGAACGAAAATCAAAATGGTACATTCATAAACCTGACTCTTGTTGGGGGAGAAACAATTACAGCACTGAGAGAGTATGCTGATTATGTGAAAGATCAGCAGCAGACGCTTGCTGTTATTGAGGCAAGAAAGAAGCAGATCCAAAACAAATATTTCAAAGGTGTTAAAGACAAAGTAGCAGATACATCTATCTAATATGTCAGTGTCAAGCCGTAGCAGTTCCAGAAGCAGAAGCGACTATAAACATATATTCGATGAACTAAGAGAACATATGTTCAGTAGCGAAAACATCAATCGATGGACGCGAAACTTAACCGACGATCAGGTTATTGCAAAACCTGTGCGCAAAATAAAAAAGAGGACTTCTACACAGCCAAAAAAGCGAGATGAAACAGATATATGGCGAGCACGCAGTAGGGACAAACTATTATGGACGTTTTATGTTATCTGTAATGGACGCGGTGAGTTTGATAAACAAAGAGACCGTATGTTTAAAATGGAAACTGATTTCAAGTATGGCAGTGTGGAACGCGTTAGAGCGAACTTAACTGCACTCAAAGCCGCAAAAGTAAAAGTCCAAGAGTTGGAGGCAGAAATTGTTTCGGCGAAGACAATGAGTTTGGAAACAATGAGGGCTCTTTCAATTGCGTATAAGAAATCTATAATTTTTAAACATGACTGCGTTTATCATGATATGCCTTATGGAGATGAATATTTTCTTATAGAAAAGAATGGTGATGATGTAGCCCTCCATTTAGGGGACGTATCTGAGAAGGTTAGTAATATAAAACAAGAATGCTTCTATGTAGATCCATTCAAGAAAATCAAAGGCATCAGTGCCTATACAGTAAAGGATCTACGCGAAATCGCAGGTAAGTTATCTATTTCTTTGACTACAGATGACAAGCCACTTAACAAACAGCAACTTTACGCCAATATTATTACAAAAATCACAAAATTGACATAAAATATTCGCATCATATAGTATATTATGTCAAGTGCAAAGCAAACGCCAGATCAAATGACGCTAGAACAAATACTCAACATATATCTGCTCAATATCCAGCGTGGTGGACGAGATGGCACTTCGGAAATGGAAGTAAGGTTTGGTACTGCTCGTGGAATGAAACCGCTCTCTAGAATAGAATATGACAATGTTGTCAAACGACTATTATCAGCCGGTTTTGAGCTCGGTGAACAAGCATATCTACTTAGAATGAATAGTGAGTTTACTGACCCTAAGTCGGGTGTAACACGAGTATCAAATATTAGAGCGGAAGTTGCGGGTCTAGGTAATGTTTCAGCATATTGTAAAAACAATGATCTTGATGATATGTACACAAGTAGAAAAGTTCAATTTATACAGAAAGGCTGGCAAAGAATATCTAATGGAGTTGTTAGGCCAGTGGATGTACCTGACTTCAATATGCGCGCTTCGCTAAGTTTAGAAAAGGACCTGACTTCATCACAGATTGCGAGAAGTATGGTGAGCAGTTGGAGAGATAATAAAAAACAATTTCGATACATTAATCGTTATAGACTTAAACATCCAGACTTGCCGATAGCCGTAGATGTTAGTATTGTAAAGCAGTCAGCACGTCGGGGAAGGGAACTTGCGCTTACATACACTTTCCAAGAAGCAGACCTTGATAGGCAACCTGAGCGATATGAAATAGAATTAGAGGTAGAAAATTACATGGTTGGCATTGGTTCCAGGTATTCTACACCTGAACAACTATTAGTAGCTCTCAAACGAGTGATCAAGTTGGTGCTTTCAGGATTACAAGGTACTAACTATCCAGTTTCATACTCTGAGCAGAACCGCATTCTTGAATCATACATGCGCCTTCTATGGAATGACAAATATCGTGAAGGCCAGCGTGTCTATCCTAAGAACTTCGTTGGACCAAGCTCGGTGTCACTGCAAATCAAAAACATTGCGCCTGTAAATGAGGATGCAAATATTCCAAATATCAGAAACGGTTACACTGTTACTGAAAAGGCTGATGGTGAACGAAAACTACTTTACATCGATGAAACTGGCAAGATCTTCCTAATCGATACTAATATGAATGTCCAGTTTACTGGCGCCAAAACTGTGCGAACTGAGTTATTCAATACTTTGATTGATGGTGAGCATATTCCACACAATAAGGAAAAGAAGTTTATCAACTTATATGCTGCTTTCGATATCTATTACAAGAATGGAGAAGATATTCGAGAAAAGGCCTTTATGACAGAAGGTAGTGGCGATGAAGCGATGCAATTCCGATTGCCTATCTTGGCTACTGTGATGAAAGAACTAAATCCGGTCTATGTTGCAGACGTGAATGCGCCATCTCCTATCAGGATTGAAACTAAGACGTTCTATGCGTCCACCCAAACTCAATCAATCTTCCAGGCCTGTGCATATCTTCTGACAAGGGTTCGTAGTGGAGTTTTCGACTATGAAACTGATGGCTTGATATTCACTCCTTCATCGCTTGGTGTAGGCGGCGACAAGGCCGGCGAAACAACTATTCCCAAAAAGATGACTTGGGATCATTCATTCAAATGGAAACCCCCAGAGTTCAATACTATTGACTTTATGGTTACAATGCAAAGAGGTACTGATGGTAGGGAAGAGGTGAAAAATATCTTTCAGGGTGGAATTGATATGAGTTCTGCCAATCAAGTGACACAGTACAAGACTGCAATTCTGCGAGTAGGTTTCGACGAAGAATTACATGGATATACTAACCCATGCAAAAATGTGATTGAAGATCAGATCCCAGGCATTGGAGACAAAGATGATGAGACAGGATATAGACCAATGCAATTCTTCCCTACGAATCCCGTAGATGACGATGCAGGAATCTGCAACTTGCTCCTCGAGGCTGAAGGTAGTGGAGCCAAGGCAATCTTCACTGAGAATCGTGAAGTAATAGAAGACAATCAGATTGTAGAGTTCAGATATAATCCTGAAAAAGAGTCTGGTTGGAGATGGGAACCTCTTCGCGTTCGTTATGACAAGACTGCTGACTTGCGCAGTGGAGGTAAGAACTACGGTAATGCATACCATGTAGCGAACAGTAACTGGCATTCTATCCACAATCCAGTCACAGAGGCTATGATTAGCAGTGGTTTCGGTATTCCGGATGAGCTTGGTGATGATGACGTGTATTACAACAGGAATAGTCGTAGTTCTACCGTAACACGATCCCTACGTGACTTCCACAATCTATATGTTAAGAAGAAGCTAATTACATCCGTATCAAAGCGAGGAGATTCGCTTATTGATTATGCAGTCGGCATGGGTGGAGACTTCTCGAAATGGATATCTGCTAAGCTAGGATTTGTCTTTGGCATTGATATTTCAAGAGATAATATTGAAAATCGTTTGAAAGGAGCATGTGCGCGTTATCTAAATTATCGAAAGCAATTTAAGCGAATGCCTAGTGCCTTATTCGTGGCTGGAAATACATCAGTCAACATCAGAGATTTAGATGCTCTATTTACAGATAAAGGTAAGCAGATTACAAATGCTGTCTTTGGTAAAGGACCAAAAGATGCAGTAGAGCTTGGGAAAGGAGTATATAAGCAATATGGTATTGGCGAGAGTGGATTCGATGTTGGTTCCATTCAATTTGCAGTGCACTATATGTTTGAGAATCCAGATACATTCAATGGCTTCATTAGAAATGCAAGTGAAACCATAAAGGTAGGAGGCTACTTGTGTGGCACATGTTATGATGGTAAGCGTGTATTCCAAATGCTGCAAGGTAAAAAGGTTGATGAGAGCGTTACTATTATGGATGGGGATATCAAAATGTGGGAAATCACAAAGCGTTACGATCGTGCCAGTTTCCCTGCAACAGTGGCATCACTTGGATACGCAATTGATGTGTTTCAAGAATCAATTGGAAAGACATTCAGAGAGTTCCTTGTAAACTTCGAATATCTAGACCGAGTTATGACCAACTATGGCTTTGCTAGACTTACAGCTGATGAAGCAAAAGATCTAGGTCTTCCCAGTGGCAGAGGATCTTTCAGAGAACTCCTTGGAGAACTTCAAGAAGATGTGAAAAGACGCCCTTCAAGCAAAAACGAATATGGAACAGCTCTCAATATGTCTGATTCTGAGAAAACAATTTCATTCCTGAACAACTTCTTTATCTATAAAAAGACACATGATGTAGACGCTCGGGCAGTTGCTAATGGTCAGCAAGGAGTTACTCTTGACGAACAATTGGTAGAGCAGGAGGAAGCTGAACAAGCGGCCATAGCAGTACAAGCCGTAGTTAAAGCGCAGCAAAAAGCAGCAAAGCCTAAAAAGCTGAAGCGGAAAGTAAAACTGGTAACAGACGACAAGTAAATCTTGAAGCATAAAATATCATAAAGGACATAAATAGCATTCTTTATGATAATATATCTTAACCCATGAGTTATTTTGCTTTGCCATCCACATGTAATGATCCTGAGTTGAAAGACTTTATTAATTATGAAAAAGATGCTGCTGATAACATATTCAGTAGAATAAACAAAACATTAAGTGCATACCTAACTGATGCGAAAAATCAGATAGACTCTAAGCAGAGTGAGTGGGACAAATACAAGAAGTTTACAAATACATATGAATATATCCATACTACGGTCCCTGGAACCAAGAGCGCTGTCTGTAAATATAAGCCTCTATCTCGTTCATTTTTTAAGATGATTGAAACAATGAAGACAATGAGACTTATTGATAATATGCCAAGAGATGAAATGAAAAGTTATCATTTTGCTGAAGGACCTGGTGGGTTCATTGAAGCAATTGCGTATCTAAGAGACAAACAGACAGATCAATACTTTGGAATGACTTTACTAGATGAAAATGATGGTAGTGTTCCAGGTTGGAAGAAGAGTCAGGCGTTTCTTGATAACAATCCAAATGTAATTATTGAACGAGGTGAAACTGGTGATGGTGATATGTTGAAAGCTGATAATCTAAAAGAGTGTTATAAAAAACACAATAATTCATGTGATTTAGTTACCGCAGATGGAGGATTTGACTTTACAAATGATTTTAATCATCAAGAGATCATGAGTTTGAAACTAGCATATGCACAGGTAGCTTATGCTCTTGCATGCCAAAAAAAAGGTGGTTCTTTTATTATTAAGGTATTTGATACATTTACACCAGCATCAATCGATTTGCTTTACATATTAGCAAACGTATACGAGCGTGTGTACTTTTTTAAGCCGAATACTAGTAGATCAGCCAATTCTGAGAAATACATCGTATGTAAAAACTTCCAAATGGAAGAAAGCAAGTCACTAGTTATCGCGATGTTTCATGTAATCCAAGAGTTTGGAGATGATCTCCAGCCAAAGCGATTTCTTAATCAAAATATTCCTTATGTGTTTGTTAGTGCGATTCAAGAGATTAATGCAATATTTGGTCAATCACAGATAGAATGCATTTCACAAACATTACAACTAATTAACTCATCATCGTCTGATAGGATTGATAATCTCAAAAAAACACACGTATCAAAATGTATCAACTGGTGTCAAAGATTTAGGCTACCTTACAACAAAGTCAATGTGTCTACAAATATCTTCTTGTCTGGAAGATCCCGTGCTAACTCTGCGAGCGAATCTAGTCCGTTCAAGCCGAAGGATGATGATGCACCTAAGGAAGAAGGTGTAGCAACCGCAAAAGAATCTTAATAACATATCAAAAGACATAAACGCAATATGTCATCTTATTTTAAGATGGAGGCATTGAAGGCTATATATAGCGCCGTGATGGGCGATAAAAACAAAGAGCGATTCGAAATGATACTAGAACCATTGCAGGCTATAATTCAACTTGCATTATTGTCTTACTGTCCAATAGGGAGCAAACTATCTATATCTGATAACATACTCTGTATTCAGAGTCCTGGCTGGAGCCAATCCTTATTGAGAAGCTACAACGCAGACAAACATGATGACTTGGTTTACTTGTTTGCAGTCATCAAAAGATTCCATCTCTTTTATGGAAGTATGAAGGGTGGTAATAACAATGAAAATCGTGAGCTATTTAGACGTCTTGTTGCTAGGGCAAAGATAGGTTTAGAGAAACTTATTCAAACTTACAGTAAGCAAGTGGGAGACCATTTGAGTCAGACACTACATATGTACATACAGCTACTAGATAGACCTGATTCGTTTTCACAGCAAGGCAGTGATTCTGAGAAGAATGTCAAGATAGATGATGTTTTTATTAGGATCACTGAACTGTATTGTCAGGACGTATATAGCATTATCCTAGCGAACTTCAGAATGATTGAGAAAGACGAGGGTAACTATCTTTCATATATGGCATCCATCAATAACGCCACGTTTGGTGTTAATATGCAGCTCAAAAAATGGATGTCAGATAACATCATGTTTTAACTATACATAGCACACTATATATAGTTCACTTTTTTCGGTTATAATAGTTGTGGATGATTAATCAAATTGTAGAATCTATCGCAATTTTCATTATTATGTAAAGGTATTAAGCTGAATAGTAGGCTTCTAGTTATCATCTTTAAATCAAACAAAGACTGTTCTCCATATAGTGTTACGAATTGTGACTCGAAATAATCTAGAATACTTTTCTGATAGGAAGGGCTGACTTCTTTCCTCAACAAGATGAAATCATACCCTATAAGGGACTGATATAGTTTCGCCCAGTCATATAGCCAATCTCCACAAATTGTTAGTGTTGAACCAACCTTCCCTCTCATATCGATCATTTTTATCTTGTCATGTGGATTTATTAATATATTCGTTAA
>MDTG01284558.1_pt1 | contig 17256 bp, 22 predicted proteins | sample 811421 | NCBI WGS metagenome assembly MDTG01 (sample SAMN05326645, study PRJNA326480) | marine metagenome | isolation source: seawater | place: Pacific Ocean: South East | collected 2011
TAATACCCGATCCCATTCCGAACTCGGAAGTCAAGCCTTTCTGCGCCGATGGTACTTTGTCTTAAGGCACGGGAGAGTAGGACATTGCCAGGCTATCTTAATGAAAAATTTTTTAATAGTTACAGGTGGGGCAGGTTTTGTAGGATCAAATTTGATAGAGCTCCTATTAAAAAAAACAAAACATAAAATTATAAGTTTAGATAACTACTCTAGTGGATCAAAGAAAAATCATATCAAAAATAAAAGAGTTAAATATTTAAAAGGCAATACAAAGAACATACAAAATCTACTTTATAAGTATAAGAATAAAATAAACTCAATTTTTCATTTTGCAGAATTTGCTAGGATCTATCAAAGTTTTAATAAGTTTAATGAATGTTACGACTCCAATACTTTAGGTAGCAAATCTGTTTTTAAGTTTTGTTTAGATAACAAAATAAAACTTATATACTCTGCAACATCAGCAAGTTTAGGAAATCTTGGAAAAGATAGAGATCTTTCACCATATGCATTTACAAAATCTAAAAATTTGGAATTGTTAGAAAATTTAAAAAAATGGTTTAACTTTAAGTATGAGATCATTTATTTTTATAATGTTTATGGAAATAATCAAATCCAAGTTGGTGACATGGCAACTGTAATTGGAATATTTGAAAATTGTTACATTAAAAAGAAATCCTTACCTATTGTACGTCCAGGAAGCCAAACAAGACGGTTCACTCATATAAAAGATACAATCGATACTTGTTTTGAGGCATGGAAAAAAAATCAATGCTTACACTATAGTATATCAAACAAGCAAGTATACTCAATATTAGAGGTAGCCAAGATGTTTAATACAAAAATAAAGTTTCTTCCTAAAAGACCCGGAGAGAGGTATGCGTCAGCTTTGACAGATATTTCTTATAATAACAAAGTCCACAAAAGATATGGTAAAATACAATTGAAAGACTATATAAATTCATTTATTAAAAGGTTAAAAAAATGAAAATTGCAAGTTCACTAAAATCCTTAAAAAAAAGAGACTTAAATTCCAAATTAGTTAAAAGAAGAGGAAGGGTTTATATAATTAATAAAAAAAATCCAAAATTTAAAGCAAGACAGAAGTAGCATATGATAATTGGTTCAGTTTTAGAAAATAAAGACATTGAAAAAAGGATAGCAATAACTCCAGATATAGCAAAAAAATATATTTCTAGTGGTTTTGAGATAGTAGTGGAAAAAGGCCTTGGTGAACATTTAGGAATTAATGATGATCATTTTGTTAATGAGGGTTGCAAAATAGAGACAAAAAAAAATGTCTTACAAAAATCAGACATATTATTACAATTGAATTTGCCAGATGACGATAGTTTAAATATTATTGGTGAAAACAAAGTTTTAATTGGTAATTTTAATTCCACACAAAATCACAGTAAAATTTTAGATTTAAATAAAAAAAAAAATTCAGTCTTTTCACTCGAACTTTTACCCAGAATTACAAGAGCTCAGTCAATGGATATATTATCGTCTCAGGCAAACTTAGCTGGTTACAAGGCAGTAGTGGACTCGTTTGCAATTTTTAAAAAAGCAATACCAATGATGATGACTGCTGCAGGCACAATATCTGCTGCAAAAGTTTTAGTCGTTGGAGCTGGCGTTGCCGGTCTGCAAGCCATAGCAACAGCAAAAAGAATGGGAGCGATAGTTTTTGCTACTGATGTTCGAATTGCATCCAAAGAGCAGGTAGAGAGTTTGGGGGGAAAATTTTTAGTTGTTGAAGGGGCTGAAAATCTTGAAACAGAGGGTGGATATGCAAAAGAGGCATCGGCTGAATTCAAAAAAAAACAAGAAGACCTTCTAGCAGAAACTTTAAAAAAAATTGATGTTGTCATTTGCACTGCTTTAATACCGGGAAAACAAGCTCCAAAAATTATTTCAGAAAAAATGGTTGAAAATATGCAACCTGGATCTGTAATTTATGATTTAGCAGCTTCACAGGGAGGAAATGCAGCATTTACAAAAAAAGACGAAATAATTGAACATAAAGGCGTGACTATTATAGGGGACAGTACAATTTTAAACAAATTAGCTACCTCTGCATCAAATTTGTATTCTAAAAATTTATTTAATTTTGTTTTAAATTTATATGATAAAGAAAAGAAAAAATTAAATATTAATTTAGAAGATGAAATAATTAATAAAACTATGGTAAAATAATTATGGAAATTGATCCTTTTGTTTTTAGATTAAGTATTTTTATATTAACTATTTTTGTTGGTTATTATGTTGTGTGGAGCGTAACACCATCCTTACACACACCATTAATGTCCGTAACTAATGCCATCTCCTCAGTAATTATTGTTGGGGCAATAATTGCAGCATTAGCAGGAGATAATATTAAAATATTTGATACTGCTAGTGTGTTTGGATATTTGGCTATCATACTTGCTGCAATTAATATATTTGGAGGCTTCCTAGTCACTCAAAGAATGTTAGCAATGTATAAAAAAAAAAAGAAAGATAAATAATTTATGTCCTCAAATTTGTTAGCAATATTTTATTTAATATCAGGTGTTTTGTTTATTTTAGCTTTGAGAGGGCTTTCCTCTCCTGAAACATCTAGACAAGGAAATCTGCTGGGAATTATTGGTATGGTGATAGCAGTTGGTGTAACAATCATATCAATTGGAAATTTTTCGTCAGCATTCATTTATCTTTTATTATTTTTATTAATTGGTGGGTCAATTGGTGCATTTATCGCATTTAAAATTCCAATGACTGCAATGCCAGAACTCGTCGCAGGCTTTCACAGTCTTGTTGGTTTAGCAGCGGTGTTTGTTGCAATATCTGCATTCATAAATCCTGAAGTATTCAATCTAGGGATTCCTGGAAATATCAAAATAGCTAGTTTGATAGAAATGTCCCTTGGAGCATCTATTGGTGCAATAACTTTTACAGGATCTATTATTGCTTTTTTGAAACTTAGAGGGATAATGTCAGGATCACCCATCACTTTTAAAGGCCAACATTATTTGAACTTATTTTTAGGAATATTTTTAATATTTTTGATATTTTATCTATGTAAAACTCAGATAGATACATGGTTTTGGACATTAATATTAATTTCTTTTTTAGTCGGTATATTGTTGATCATACCAATAGGCGGTGCGGATATGCCTGTTGTAATTTCTATGCTAAATTCATACTCAGGATGGGCTGCAGCTGGCATAGGTTTTACACTTGAAAATACTGCTTTGATCATAACAGGTGCACTCGTTGGATCATCTGGAGCAATTTTATCCTACATTATGTGCAAGGGGATGAACAGATCATTCTTTAATGTTATACTTGGAGGATGGGGAGCAACTGATGATGCTGTAAAAAATGAAAACAAAGAGCAAAAACCTGTAAAAAACGGGAATGCTGATGATGCAGCATTTTTAATGAAAAATGCATCTTCAGTTATAATTGTACCTGGTTATGGAATGGCCGTAGCTCAAGCACAACATGCTTTGAGGGAAATGGTAGATGCTCTCAAAAAGAATGGAGTAAAAGTTACATATGCTATCCATCCAGTTGCTGGAAGAATGCCTGGACACATGAATGTTCTCTTGGCAGAAGCTAATGTCCCATACGATGAAGTTTTTGAACTTGAAGAAATTAATAATGATTTTGCGAACTGTGACGTCGCTTATGTAATTGGTGCAAATGATGTAACAAATCCTGTGGCAAAATCTGATCCGCAAAGTCCGATATATGGTATGCCAATTTTAGATGTTGAAAAATCTAAATCAGTATTATTTGTTAAAAGAAGTTTATCACCTGGATATGCAGGTATAGATAACGATCTCTTTTATAGAGACAACACTCTAATGTTATTTGCTGATGCAAAAAAAATGACTGAAGATATAATAAAGAGTCTTTAGATTGACAAAAATTTTTTGTGATATTGCTGATATTTCTGAGATTAAAAAGTTTAATAAAAAAAACATAGTCAAAGGATTTACGACAAATCCCAGTTTAATGAGAAAAGCAGGTGCAAAAAATTATGAAAATTATAGTAAACAAATTCTAAAAATCACTAAAAAACCGGTCTCATGCGAGATATTCGCTGATAACGAAAAGGAAATGATTATTCAAGGTATAAAAATCAATAAGTGGGGTAAAAACGTATTTGTGAAGGTTCCATTGGTTAATTCTAAAGGAAAATTTATGGGAAACGTAATTAAAGATTTAAACAATAGAAATATAAAAATTAATATAACAGCAGTTTATACCCATCGACAAACTGCAAAAATATTAAAAAGAGTCAATAAAAAAACTAAAGTGATAATCTCTATTTTTGCAGGAAGAATGGCTGATGCAGGAAAAGACCCAATACCAGAATTTAGGAAAAGTCTAAAACTTGCAAGAAAATTTAAAAATGTTGAGATTTTATGGGCTAGCACAAGAGAACCCTATAATTTAATGCAAGCGAAACAAATTAAGTGTCATATTATTACAATACCGCCTAAAATTATAGGTCAGATAGAAAATTTTGGAAGGTCTTTTGAACAGCTAACTAGAGATACTGTAAAAAATTTTTTAATTGACAGCAGAAAATCAAATTTTAGGATTTGACGTATTAATTGAGTAACCAGTCATCATGGCATAATTAATCCAAAATAATCCTGCTGTATAAGTTGAAAAAAAGCTTCCAGATGGCAACAAAGGAATTAAACTAACCAAGACAAATAGCATACCTGAAAATTGATATATATTTTTATTTATTAAATAGGTTTTTAGGAAAATAATAAAAGACGAGATTATAAAAATTACAAAACAACTATAACCAAAGATACCCGTCTCAGACAAGATTTCAAAATGAATTTGATGCGGATGAGTGGATCCACCAGTCCATCCTTTAAAATTTTTATCACCTTGTTCAAAATTTTGATTTTCAGTGTTTAAGATACCCTCATATTTTTTGTTAAAACTCTCAACCCTAAAATTTTTTATACCTACACCAAAATAGGGATTGTCATAAAATATTTTAAGGGCAACTTTGTAATGAGCTCCGTAAAGAGAGTTATCTATATAATTTTCTAATCCATTTTTTTTAAAAACGTTCTTTATTTGATCAAAATATCTTAATTTGTAATTTTCATTAAAATTAAGTACTAAAAAAATTATTGTAAAAATTGATAAAAAGAAAAATATCTTATATCTAATTTTAATCTCATAAATAAATATGATAAATAACTGAACTATTATAAAAGTTTTTATAAAGTTCGATCTTTCTCCTATTAAAAACGATATTGATATAAAAGCTAATGCAATAAATAAATTATATATTCCTAATTTGTAATTTTTATATACGTATGTTAATGAAATTAATGTAAATGCTGAAAAAAAATTCCCAATTACCATTTCTTTACCTGTAAATCCACCAAGTCTACCTGGTGTAATTGATTTTTGACCCAGTAAATTATGACCAAAAAAGAATTCAAAAATCAAATCAATTGAAACAATAAGAATTAAATAAAACCAAATTTTATACATCATATTCATGTATATAGAATCAATATTTAAAATTAATTCTCTAAAAGATAACACAATTGAAATTATAATTAGAAACTTTAGAATTCTTGGTAGAGAAAGTAGAATATCATTACTAAAAAATAAATTTATCAATAAAGATAAAAATAAAAAAAATAATATTAAAGTAATTGGGTCTCTATAATAAAATTTATATTTACAAAAAAAAATTCTAAGCAAAAAGTTGGCTGAAATTAATATTGAAAATAAATTAATTGAAAAGTTTCCAAATAAAAATGTAATTGGTAAAAAACAAAATAAATAGAAATTTAATAATTCAATTTTATTATTGTTCCGAGTATTAGGAAAATTTGACATTCAAACTTAAATTGGTTGCGGGGGACGGATTTGAACCGCCGACCTCAAGGTTATGAGCCTTGCGAGCTACCAGGCTGCTCCACCCCGCGATAATTAGATCCTATTTTTTAATTTATTTAATTTTTTTACTCTTTTAATATTCTCTTGAAGGATTCTCTTTTTTTTCTCAGATGGCTTTTCATAATTATTTTTAAGTTTTATGATTTTAAAAAAACCATCTCTTTGAAGCTTTCTTTTCAAAACTCTTAAAGCTTGTTCAATGTTATTATCTTTGACTTCTATTTTAATAGTACCCTCCAAAAATTGAATTAAGTAGCACTTTACCTATACTTTGTCTATATTTTTATAATATTCTAATTATTTATCTTTTTTGACTTTTCTCTTTTAATTCTTCGTTCAGCTTTCTCTAGAGCGGTAATTAATTCTTTCTGTGAGAATAAACCCATTGCAACAGGATCTTTAGGATTTAAATTATTAAAATTCCAGTAATTTTTATTTCTAATAGATGTAACAGAATTTTTTGTGATACCTACAAGTTTCGCTATTTGTGAATCTTTAAGTATTGACTGTTGTTTTATTAGCCAAAGAGCTGCATCTGGCTTATCCTGTCTTTTAGATAATGGAACATATTTTTTTGTTTTTTTTTCTGGAATTGAAATTTCTAAATCATTTGTGCTTAATTTAAGGGGTCTAGTATTATCATTAGACGAAAGCTCAATTTCTTGTCTAGTCAATTGGCCTGACATAATAGGATTATAGGCAACAATACCTTTTCCCACTTCTCCATCTGCTATACCCTGAATCTCTACTTCGTGCATGTTACAAAAATCCGCAATCTGTTTAAAAGTAAGTGTTGTATTTTCCACTAACCATAAAGCTGTTGCCATTGGCATTAATGGTGATCTAGACATTAGTTCTTCTCAGATCTAAAATTTTTGAATTTTTTATTAAATTTACTAACCCTACCTTTATCTAATAACTTTTGTTTTCCACCTGTCCAAGCAGAATGGGATTTTGGATCAATTTCCAGTTTAAGCGTATCGCCTTCTGATCCCCATGTGGACTTGGTTTCAAATTTGGTTCCATCTGTCATTTCAACTTTAACAGTATGGTATTTTGGATGAATATTTTTTTTCATAAGTCGGTTTTATAACAAAACAATTGACAAAAACAATTAAAAGTTAGTAAGTATTTTTAACATTTTTTGGTTGATTTGTTCGCTAGAAGCCAAAACATTTAACTTTTGAATTTTTGATAAATCTAAATTATTTAAAATACCCCCAGCTTCCCTTAATATTAAAATTCCCGCTGCCACGTCCCATAAATTTAAATCTTTTTGAAAATATCCATCAAATCTACCTACCCCAACATATGCAAGATCCAAAGCAGCACTCCCGGTAACTCGACAGTTTAAATCAGCTTTACTAACACCATGTTTATTAGTTGCGAATAAACACTCATTTATTTTAGTCTTCCTTGATACTTTAGCTCTTTGATTATTAAAATATGCACCTTGATCCTTATCTGCATAAAAAATTTCATTTTTAATTGGATCAAAAATTATTCCAGAAACTATTTCGTCATTACATTTTAATGCAACAGAGATGCAAAAATGAGGAATTCCATGTAAAAAATTATTTGTCCCATCAATAGGATCTATTATCCACGTATTATTTTTATCTTTATTAGATATTGCTCCAGTTTCCTCTGATAAAATTGAGAAATTTTTTTTATGTTTAAGTAACTCATCTATTAAGATACTTTCAACCTTTTTATCAGAATTTGTTACAAAGTCTTTTGGCCCTTTTTTTGAAACTTGTAAATTCTCTAACTCTCCAAAATCTCTTATAAGAATTTTTGAAGCTTTCTCACAAGCTTTAATCATAATATTTAGATTTGGCGAAATACTTTGCATAATTATATTTTTTTTACGTACTCTATAGTTCTTGTATCAATCATAATTTTATCTCCATTGTTTATAAATTGCGGGATTTGTACTTTCAAACCATTATTTAGAACTGCTGGTTTATAAGAGGATGACACAGTTTGCCCTTTAATTGCTGTTTCAGTTTCTGATACCACGCAAACTATTTGATTTGGTAGTATTATAGAAATTGGTTCTTCATCATAAAAATTAACGTTGATTTCTAGGTTTTCTGACAACATTTTTTCTTTATCACCAATAACCGATTTAGGTATTTTGATTTGATTAAAATTTATTGGGTCCATAAAATGAAATTCTTCTCCATCTTTATATAAAAATGTATAATCATGTTCCTCGATAGATGCTTTCTCTACAGTCTCTGTTGATCTAAACCTTTCATTTAACTTAGTTCCACTTTTTATACTTTTCATTTCGACTTGATTAAAAGCACCTCCTTTTCCAGGTTTTACATGTTGTACTTTTAAAACTTCCCAAAGTTCCTTTTTATATTCAATCATCATTCCTAATTTAATATCGTTAGCAGTTATTTTCATATTCTAATCTTTTTTAGTGCTATGTCGGGTTTATCATTTTTATTATTCCAAACGTAGCCGGAGATAGCTAAAAATTTAGGTTTATGCAACAGAAGTTTACTATAATTTTTTTCATTTAATCCACCTATAACTACTACAGGTAATTTAGTAATACTTTTGGTTTTTTTGATCAAACTAATTTTTGCAAGATGACTAACTTTTTTAGTATGTGATTTAAAGAATGCTCCTATTGCAAGATAGTCAGCTCCTGCATTATCCGCCTTTTTAACTAATTTTAGAGAATTATGACAGGTAATCCCAATGATCTTATTTTTTAATATTTTTCTAGCCTTCAATATACTCACATCTTTCTGACCAAGATGACATCCGTCAGCATTAACTATTTTTGCTATTTTAGGATTATCATTAATAACAAGCTTTACTTTATAATGGTTGCAGATCTTTCTTAATTTTTTTCCAATTATAATTATTTTTCTATTTTCTGTATTTTTAAGACGAAGCTGAAAATGAGAAATTTTATTAGTTCTAAATACTTTTATTAATTTTTTATAAAAAAGATACTCATTAATAACATTTGGAGATATTAAATAGATAAATTTTTTATTGTTTTTCAATATCTAATTTCCATATACCTTTCGATGCGAGAGAACACATTTTTGCTCTATGGTTGAATATTTCTTGAGTACCTCTTTCATCATTAAAATTTTCAGACCAGTATTTTAAAGCGCTTTGTTGCAATGCTCTTCCATAAGAAAAAGTCATTATAAAATTTGATTTATTTTTTTTATTTATATTATTCAAATTCTCTGTTGCCTCAACTTCGCTCTGGCCTCCAGATAAAAAAGCAATCCCAGGTACCTCTTCTGGGACACTATTTGTTAAACATTCTAAAGTTAATTCAGCTATATCTTCGGAATTAATTTTTTGAGAAGAATTTTTTCCTGGCAGTATCATATTCGGTTTTAATATTATACCTTTCAAATTTACATTATTTAACATTAGCTCATCAAAGCATTTTTCGATAACTTCTGATGTTTTTTTAAGACACTCCTCAGCATCATGATCTCCATCCATTAAAACTTCTGGTTCTACAATTGGAACCATTCCATTTTCTTGTGCAAGGGATGCATATCTTGCCAATGCATGAGCATTAGATGAAATAGCCAATTTACTTGGGTTAATTTTTGTAATGTTGTAAACACCTCTCCATTTAGTGAACCTTGCACCTAACCTATAATAATCTTTTAATCTCTCTCTTAAGCCATCAAGACCTTCGGTAATTTTTTCGTCATATGATCCTGCTAACCTTTTCGCTCCTGTATCTACCTTGATACCCGGTATTGAATTATTTTTTTTAATTAAGTCAGGTATGTGGTTACCATTAAAATTTTGCTTTAAAGTTTCATCATATAATATTACTCCACCAATATAACTTTTCATACATTCTGAACTAAACAGCAAGCTTCTAAATTTTAATCTGTTTTCAGCAGATGACACGATTTTAACACTCTCTAGTCTGTTGGTCATTGTAGCTGTGCTCTCATCAGCTGCTAAAATACCTTTACCACTGCTAAGGATTTTTTTTGCAATTAAATTTAATTCAGTCATTTTCTAAAGATTTTATACCAGGTAACTGTTTTCCTTCAAGATATTCTAAAAACGCTCCACCTGCAGTTGAAACAAAGCTAAAATTTTTAAAAAGTTTTTTTTTATTTATGACTGCAACTGTATCTCCACCTCCTATGACAGAATATAAATTTCCTTTTAAAGTTTTATCAGAGATAAAATTTGCAATTTCATAACTTCCTTCTGAAAAGTTTAAATTTTCAAAATAACCTGCTGGACCATTCCATAGAACCGTTTTTGATTTATCTATTATCGATTTAATTTTTAGAATAGTTCTTTCTCCAATATCTAAAATTTGATCGTCACTAGAAATATCTTTTACGAATTTAGATGTAGAAGTATCATTAATGTGCTTTCCCACCTTAACATCTTCTGGAATTAGTACATTACAAGAATTTTTTTGTGCCAAAGAATAAATTTGGCTTATTACACTATTGAAATTTTTTTCATATAGTGAATTACCAATTTCATTTTCTTTGAATTTCAAAAAATTGTTCGCCATACCTCCAACAATTATTAAATTATTAATTTTTGGAATTAGATTCAATATAACTTTAATTTTTGTCGATATCTTTGACCCTCCAATAATACAAGTGAGTGGCTCATTAACTTTTTTTATTAATTTATCTAAAGCTGTAACTTCACTTTCCATTAAAAATCCTGCATAAGAGTCTACAAATTTAGTTACATTAGTCACGGTTGCATGTTTTCTATGCGAACAAGAAAAAGCTTCATTAACAAATATATCCCCAAAACTTGCAATTTTTTTAGCAAATTCCAAATCGTTTAGTTCTTCCTCTGGATAAAATCTAATATTTTCTAAAATAAAAACTTCGCTTCCTTTTTTTTTTACAAAACTATCTTTTTTTAAATTTTTTATCTTTTCATCTACAAATACTACTTCACAATTTAACATCTTTGATAAGTAGTGTGATATCGGTTTTAAAGATAAATGATTTATAATTTTTCCATTAGGTCTTCCAACATGAGAAATAATAACAACTTTTGAATTTTGGCTAATTAAATAATTCAATGTATGAATTATCTTATCAATTCTATGAGTATCTTGTATTTTACCGTTTAAAATTGGTACATTTAAATCTAGTCGTATAATTATTATTTTTTCAGATATTTTTCCATGAATTTTTCTTAAAGATTTCATTACACATTTTTATTAATATATCTTACTAAATCACACATTCTGTTTGAAAATCCCCATTCATTATCATACCAAGCAGTAACTTTACCCATTTTATTACCTATAACACTTGTTAATGATGCATCAACTATTGCTGAGTGTGGATTATGATTATAATCAATCGAGACCAATTTTTCTTCAGATAAACTTAGAATATCTTTATGTCTGCCTTTAGAAGATTTTATAAATTCTTTATTAATAGCCTCTATTGAAATTTTTTTTTTTGAATTAAACACAAACTCAATTAAAGAAACGTTAGGAGTTGGCACTCTCATTGCAATTCCTGATAATTTACCATTTAGTTTTGGGATTATTTCACCAATCGACTTTGATGCTCCTGTTGAAGTTGGAATAATCGATTGAGATGCTGACCTAGCTCTTCTTGGGTCTTTGTGTGAATTATCTATTAATCTTTGATCAGATGTATATGAATGAATCGTTGTCATAAATCCACTTACAATTCCAAACTTTTTGTTTAATACATCTACAACAGGCGCTAAGCAATTTGTTGTACACGATCCTGCTGATATTATATTATCTTTTTTTTCTATTTTTCTATGGTTGACACCATATACAATTGTCTTGTCAGCATTAACGCAAGGGGCTGATACTAAAACTTTATTTGCTCCATTTTTTAAATGTGGTGTTAATTTTTCTTTAGAATTAAAATTTCCTGTACACTCCAAAACAACATTTATATTATTTTTTTGCCAATCGATATCGTTAATATTGGAAGCTTTTGTATAAGTTATTTTATTTCCATTTATTATAATGCTTGATTTATTAAAATTAACAACTCCTTTGAAGGCTCCATGAGCACTATCGTATTTAATTAAGTTTAATACAGTTTCAATATCTGATCTACTATTAATATGTTTTATTTTAATATTCCTAAATTTTTTATTTTCATAAATTGATCTAATGATCAATCTTCCTATTCTTCCCAACCCATTAATCCCAATATTAATTGACATTTTCTTTAACAATTTTTTTTATTTTTTTAATAATATTCACACTATTTAACTCAAAATATCTATAGAGATCTTTGTAAGGCGCACTTTTGCCAAACTTATTAATACCAAAACAATAACCTTTATTAACATACTTTTTCCATATATCACTAGAACCTGCCTCTATAGAAAATATAAACTTAGTCTCACCCAGTATTTTATTTTTATAGGTTTTTTTTTGTTTATCGAAATATTCATGTGATGGCATTGATATTACTTTTGAATAAATTTTATCTGTGGCTAATTTATGACTAATTTCTCTTGCTATTTCAACTTCAGACCCACTTGCTAAAATTGTTAAACTTATTTTCTTCGAAGATCTGTAAATTTCGTATGCTCCGGTTGAACATTTATTTTTTAAAAAAAATTTCTTTCTTATTTGTTTTAAATTTTGCCTTGATAAAGCAATTACACTAGGACCAGTTTTATTTAATAATGCAAGTTCCCAGCATTCAATTGTTTCACAGGTATCTGCCGGTCTAAAAACTTTTAAATTAGGAATTGCCCTTAGACCAGATAAATGTTCAATAGGTTGATGAGTTGGTCCGTCTTCGCCCAATCCAATTGAATCATGTGTCATTACATAAATTACTCTTTGTTTCATTAATGCTGATAACCTTATTGATGGTTTACAATAATCACTAAATATTAAAAAAGTTCCACCGTAGGGTATTAACTCACTGTGCAAAGCTAATCCATTCATTACACCACACATTGCGTGTTCCCTTACACCATAATGAATATAATTACCTCCAAATTTTCTTGGTTTTATTACTATATGCTGTTTAGTTTTTGTGTTATTTGAGCCTGCTAAATCTGCTGAACCTCCAATTAATTGAGGAAATTTTTTTGTCAACTCGAAAAGTATTTTCTCCGAAGATTTTCTAGTTGCTATATCTTTATTTAATTTTAATAATTTTCTTTTTTCATTAACAATTATATGGTTTAGTTCCTTATCAAAAGTTCCTTTACTGATTATTATTTTTCTATTAGTTTTGTTATATTTTTTTCTTGATTTTTCTCCGATTTTTTTCCATTTGTTTAAAATATTTTGTGGGATATGAAAAGGTTTATACTTCCAATTGAGTTTATCTCTAATTAGTTTTATCTCATCAGCTCCCAGCGGGCTCCCATGTGATGTTTCTTTACCCGATTTATTCGGTGATCCATATCCAATTATTGTTTTACACGAAATAACAGTTGGTTTATTAGAAACCTGAGATTTTTTAAGAGCATAATAAATTTGTTTTTCATTATGACCATCAATAGCAAAATAATTCCAACCATAACTCTTAATTCTACTAGGAATATTATCACTGACAGCCAGACTTGTCGGACCATCAATTGAAACTGAATTGTTATCAAATAAAAGTACTAAGTTTTTTAATCTTAAATGACCAGCTAAACTCAATGCCTCATGACTAATACCCTCCATTAAACAACCATCTCCAGCAAGAACATAAGTCTTATGATTTATTTTGTTTGATCCATATTTACTCTTTAAAACCTCTTCTGCCAATGCGAAGCCAACCGCGTTTGCTATACCTTGACCCAAAGGACCTGTGGTAGTTTCTATACCGGAATTTGCCATATACTCAGGATGTCCAGCACATATTGAGTTGAGTTGCCTAAAATTTTTTATATCTTTTAATGATATAGATTTATAACCTGTTAAGTATAATAAAGAGTATAAAAGCATTGATCCGTGACCCGCGGACAATATAAATCTATCTCTATTTATCCACCCAGGGTTTAACGGATCAAACCTCAAAAAGTCCTTAAAAAGTACTGTAACTACATCAGCCATTCCCATGGGCATTCCTGGATGTCCAGAGTTTGCCCTTTGTACTGCGTCCATAGATAAAAATCTTATGGCATTAGCTAATTCTTTATTATTAATTTTCAAAAATTATCCTATGTAGACTTAAATGAATCAATTTAATAATATATTTATATATATGAAATCTACTAATGAGAAAGAAAAAAAACTTCAAGATGTGCTTGAAAAACTAAAAAATTTTGAACTCAAGGATTTTGAAGAGATTAAAAATATATCAATTATTGAAAAGGAAAAAAATCAATTAAAAATTGAAAAAAAAGATTTAGAAATTAATTATAAAAGACTTAAGCAGGAATACGAGGAACTATTTAATAAAATGGAACAGTTAAAGCTTGATAAATCTAATGAAAGAAACAAAGAAAGTAATTTTAATGAAAAAATTGATGAATTAAATCAAGAAACAGATAATTTATTGGAGGAAATAGATAAATGGCAAATGTAACAATTAAATTAAATGGAAAAGATTTTTTACTATCCTGCGAAGATGGTCAAGAGGAACATTTAGAAGAATTATCAATTCGATTAGATGAAAAATTTAATGAATTAAAAAAAAATTTAGGCAATATTGGAGAAAGTAAGTTACTTTTAATAACCTCAATTAAGGTAATGGATGAATATTACGATACTAAAAAAAACGTGGAACTTAAAAAAAAAGAAATTAGCGAAATTAAAGATAAATTTAAACAGTTAAAAGCTTTAGTTTACGAATATAAAGAAAAAAAAGAATTTCAAATTAACGAATTAGAAAATACACAATTAAGTTTAAAAAAAAGGATAGAAGAAGATAAAAATAACTATGATCAATTGATAGATAATACCGCAGTTCAAATTGAAAAATTTTTAGAAAAAGTAGAAAAAAAGAAAAAAATTTAATTAAGTGTCTAAAGAAGCCTTAAGAAAAAAACTATTAAAAATAAGACGAAAAAATTATAAAGATTCATTAATTAAAATTAAAAATATTAAATCTGTGATATTAAAAAATAAAATAAATAATACCCTTATTGGAGGATATTATCCTGTGAATTTTGAGGTTGACTGTTTAAATTTATTAAAGTTGTTTGAAAAACAAAACTACAAAATATCTCTACCTAGAGTCGGAAAGAACAATGTGATGAATTTTTATAATTATTCATCTAATGACCCGCTATATATTAATAAATATGGCATACCTGAACCAAAAAAAAATAAAATTGTATATCCAGACATCTTATTAGTGCCTTTAGTAGGTTTTGATAAAAGACTCTTTAGAATTGGTTATGGTGGCGGTTATTATGACAGGTATCTAAAAAGAATAAAAAAAATAAAAAAATGTATTTCAATAGGTCTTGCTTTTCCATTCCAGAAAATACCCAAAATACCAATTAATAAGTTTGATATAAAACTAGATATGGTAATTACAACAGATAGAAAATATGTATGAAAATTTTATTTTTAGGCGATGTAGTAGGAAATTCAGGATCTAATGCAATTAAAAAAAATCTACAAAAGATTGTTCGAGAATACAAAATAGAATTTGTAATTTTAAATGGAGAAAACTCGTTTAAATCGGGTGTAGGGATAACAGAGAATCTTGTTAATGAGTTTTTTTCATGCGGTGTAGACGTCATAACAACTGGTAATCATGTATGGGATCAGAAAGAAATTTTAGAATATATAACAAAAGAAAGTAGACTTTTAAGACCATTAAATATGTCTAGTAAATTACCCGGAAGAGGTTATGGTATTTACAAGGCCAAAAACGGATTAAACATATGTGTGCTAAATTTAATGGGAAATGTTTTTATGAAAAAATGTGATAATGTTTTTGAGTGCTCCAAAAAGTTTTTAAATGAATTTAAATTAAAAAAAGATTATGATTTTTTGGTAGTAGATTTACACGCTGAAACAACAAGTGAAAAAATGGCAATGGGTCATTATTTTGATGGTAAAGCAACACTAGTAGTAGGAACTCACACTCATGTTCCTACAAATGATGTGAGAATTTTGAAAAATGGAACTGCTTATCAAACTGATGCAGGCATGTGTGGAGACTATGACTCTGTTATCGGTATGAATAAAATAAATTCTCTAAACAGATTTTTTAAAAAAAGTTCAGAAAATCATTCACCTGCAGACGGTATCGCATCACTTTGTGGTGTAATTGTAAATGCAAATAATGAAACTGGTCTTGCTCATGAAGTATCTAGTTTCATACACGGTGGAAATATTTAGCATAAAATGGCAGGACATTCTCATTGGTCAGGGATTAAACATAAAAAAGGTAGAGCAGATAAAATTAAATCAAAAATCTTTTCTAAGATTTCAAAAGAAATAACTGTTGCAGCGAAATTAGGAGACAAAGATCCCAACATGAATCCGAGATTAAGATCTGCAATACAATCTGCGAGAACTGCAAATATGCCAAAAGATAATATTAATAGAGCGATTGAAAAATCAAATTTATCAAATGGAATTAATTTTGAAGAGATAAGATACGAAGGATTTGGTCCTTTCAATGTGGCTTGTATCGTCGAAACACTTACAGATAACAAAAATAGAACTGCATCAAATTTAAGAACAATATTTCAAAAAAGAGGGGGCTCTTTGGGTGCACAAGGATCTGCTGCCTTTAATTTTAAACAGTATGGTGTCATTAGATTCAATAAACAAGAAATAGACGAAAATCAAATATATGAATACGCAATTGAAATTGGTGTAGATGAATTAATAAACAAACATGATTACTATGAAATACATTGTCAAAAAAATAAATTATACGAAATAAAAAAAAAACTAGAGATAAAAATAGAAAATTTCATTTCAACCGGAATTGAATGGATACCTGTTAATAGGATTGAACTGAATGAAAAAAATAAATATGAGTTTTTGAAATTTTTTGATATTCTCGAGAGTGATGATGACATACAAAAAATTTACACTAACTTAAGATAAATATGTATATAATTGGTGTAGATCCTGGAATTTCTGGCGCCATCAGTTTTCTTGATGATGGGGTAATTTTAGATGTGATCGATATGCCCTCTATGGCTGACGGAAAAAAAAATAAACGACAGGTAAATGGGTCTCAAATTTTCAATGAAATAAAAAATCGAACTAAAAGTGTTCAAAAGCAAAAGGTTTGTGTAGTCATTGAACACGTGTCTGCTATGCCCGGACAAGGTGTCACCAGTATGTTTAACTTTGGACAATCTTTTGGTGTAATAAAAGGAATTTGTGCAGCAATGCAA
>MDTG01226819.1_pt1 | contig 17255 bp, 14 predicted proteins | sample 811421 | NCBI WGS metagenome assembly MDTG01 (sample SAMN05326645, study PRJNA326480) | marine metagenome | isolation source: seawater | place: Pacific Ocean: South East | collected 2011
ATAATACTAGCAACAGCTTGAGATATACTTGGATATTTAAACTCAAAATTATTATCGATTAATTTTGTAGAAGAGACTCTACTTCCATTCAACAACATAGATGACATTTTACCCAAAAGCATATAAACAGCCCAAGAAGGAATATTAGGTAACCATAAGGTCTTATTAAGAGACTTAGCTAGAAGCTGAGTGAGTTCACTATTTGTTATATGATCTGGAGCAACGCCATTATAAATACCACTGGGTATAACACCTTCTACTAACTCTATGTATATTTTACATAAATCATCAATATGTATCCATGGTATATATTGTTTACCAGATCCTAATGGAGCTCCTTGCCCCCATAAAATCGGCTTAATAAATTTAGTTAGAGCACCTCCATCTTTAGACAATACAACTCCAGTACGCACCTTTGAAACTTTACAGCCTAAAGTATGGAAAGCATCTGAAGCATGCTCCCAACACTCACATAAATGACCTAAAAAATGAGTTGAAGCTTTTGCTTCTTCAGTATAGATATCATCAGTAGTTTCGACTCCATACCAACCAATTGCAGAAGATGATATAAATGATTTTAAAGGTAAATTAAGTTCTTTTAATTTTTGAAATAAAAAATTGACAGTATCGACTCTACTCGATAACAACTCTTCTTTACGGTTTTTCGTCCAACGTTTATCAGCAATCCCTGCACCAGCTAGATGTATAATACAATCTAAATTTTCAAAAGCAGAATCATCAATTTGAGTCTCAATTGGATTCCATAAATATTGCTTGTATTGTAAATTATCCTTCAAGTTTCTCGTTAGAATTGAAACTTCATGCCCTCTATTGCTTAAAGATCTTGATAATGCTGATCCAACTAAGCCTGTCCCCCCAGTTATAAGAATATTCATGATTTTAGGTTTTATAACAAATTACAAAATTTTATTCTAATGCTATTCTTAAATTTGCACAAAAATTAAGAGATATGAGTCTTAGTAAAACTGAACTTTCTAGATATAGCAAACATATTAAACTAAGTGAAATAGGTATAAAGGGGCAAGAAAAATTAAAGGCATCCAAGGTACTTGTGATAGGTGCTGGAGATTTGGGCTGTCAAGTTTTACAATACCTTACAGCTAGTGGTGTTGGAATAATTGGCATTCTTGATTGCGATACGATTGAGCAAAGTAATTTACAAAGTCAAATTTTATTTACTCAAGCAGATATTGATAAAACAAAAGCGAAAACTGCTGCTCTAAAATTAAAGGAAAAAAATCCGAATGTGAACTTTAGAGTGGTTAATACAAATTTATCAAAAGATAACATTCTTAATCTAATTAATGAATTTGATATTATCGTTGATTGTACTATTAATCTGCCAAATCGTTATTTGATTAATGATGCTTGTATATTAAAGAACAAGCCCCTTGTTTATGCAGAAATTCAGCAGTTTAATGGGCAAGTATCTGTATTCAACTATGAAAATGGTCCAAGCTATAGGTGTCTTTACTCTGAAACACCTTCAACTATTTCAAATTGTGCAAATACAGGTCTGCTTTGTGTATTACCAGGAATTGTTGGAACTCTACAAGCCAATGAAGTTATTAAAATCATCTTGGGTATTGGTGAGATTCTTAGTGGAAAACTACTCAGCTTAAATGCCTTAAATTACGAGTTTTCTATTATTAAATTCGACAAAACAGAAGCCTCGAATATTACTACACTTGGAGACTACAAATGTGAAACCATACAACATAACTTGCCTAAAAGCATCACTGCAAATCAACTAGCTGAAATACTTCAATCGGATACTAAAATAAATATACTCGATGTGCGTGAATATTTTGAATGGGATATCTGTCATATTGAAGGGGCAACAAATATACCTATGAACTTAATTGATGAATGTGTCGATGAAATTTCAAAAGAGATTCCTACTGTAATTGTTTGTCATCATGGTGTTAGAAGTATGAATGTGATACACTATCTAGAAGTAAAAGGCTATACTAAATTGATTAACCTAGAAGGTGGTATTCACGCATGGGCTACATTGGTGGATACTAAGATGGATACTTATTAGAAATCAAAACTAGCTAAATAGTGACGAATTGAAATTGAAAAACGTCTTAAATTCTTAGGCATTTTATATTTTTGAATCTCAAAATCAGAATTATGAAAAAATTATTCATCACAATGTTTATGTTGAGCTATAACTTTGTTTCAGCTCAAGATAGTTTAAGCTTTCAAAAAATCGTTCTATGGGATGCTAATCCAGTAGAAAGTCAAGGACAAACAGGTACTTGCTGGAGTTATTCTACTGCATCTTTTTTAGAGTCTGAATTAATCAGAATGAAAAAGGGGTCTCATAATTTATCTGAAATCTTTATTGCTCGTCAGGTATACCTGAATAAAGCAGATAACTATGTCCGTCGTCATGGGAAAACACAATTTGGTGAGGGCAGTTTAGGTCATGATTTATTAAATGCTATAGATAATTACGGAATTGTGCCAAATGAAGTTTTTAATGGTTTACAAACTGAATCAGAAGTACACAATCATGCTGAACTCGCTTCAATTCTTGAAGCCTATTTAAAAGCAGTAGTTTCTAATAAAGGCAAAAAACTTAGCCCACATTGGGAAAAAGGATATACTGCTTTATTAGATATATATCTTGGAGAAAATCCAGAGTCGTTTACCTATAATGGGAAGAGTTATACTCCAAAAAGTTTCGCTACTTCATTAGGAATTAAAGCTGAAGACTATATCAGTTTAACCTCCTATACACATAGAAAATATTATTCTGATTTTATTCTAAGAATTCCAGACAATTGGGATAATGGAACCTTTTACAACCTTCCATTAAACGAATTAGTTGAAACAACTAAAGAAGCTCTTAGAGAAGGCTATACTATTGAATGGGATGCGGATGTAAGCAATGAAGGTTTCAATTCTAAAGAAGGTATAGCCGTTACAGCTAAAGAAGGTGAAAAGCCTAACTTTAAGTTTACAGCTGAAGAAATGAATGTGACTCAAGATATTAGACAAGAGAACTTTGATAATTACACCGTAACTGATGATCACCTTATGCACATTGTTGGTTTGGTAAAAGGTATTGATGATAAGGAGTATTTTGTAGTTAAGAATTCTTGGGGTAACGAACGTGGTTTAGAAGATTATAAAGGTCATGTGTTAGTATCAGAAGCTTATTTTAAAATGAATACTATATCTGTTCTTCTTCATAAAGATGCACTTTCAAATACATTAAATCGTAAGCTTGGATTATAGTTAAAAAGTCAATTAACAGCATTAAAAAACTCCTTCGAATATCGAAGGAGTTTTTTTAAAAATCAATATGGTTTAATAAACAATCATTTTCCTGAGCCCCCCTGTATTTGTTTTCACTAAATATACTCCAGAACTAAGCTGTGGAAGTTCAATTTTATTAACTCCAGTTTCCAAAGTCGCCGTATAAATGAGTTCTCCAACTAAATTAACTATGGTAAAATTAGATTGACTATTAGTCTTCAAGAAAATTTCTGACCCATAATTAGGGTTAGGATAAATTTCCCAACTAGTAGTATCAAATTCATCAATAGTAACATTATAAGCTTCACAAGCTAAGAAAACAACTTGGTCTTGAGATTCAAAATCATTACCCTCAAGTAAAACATTTCCACATACTGATAAGGTAAAATATCCATCTCCAGATGTTAAACCATCACCATAAGCATCCATAATCGTGAAAGTCACTATTTCATCAGCAGCTATACAGAAAGCAGAATTATAAACTGTTTCATTATCATAAGTATCTGTTGCAACCTCTGCTATTAATCCTTCATCAGCACTTACGAGTGACCATGAAGTCTCGCTACCCCATTCATCTGTTTGAATACTGATAAAGACTTCATTATAACCAGCATCACAAGATAAAGTATATTCACAGGAATCATCATCGACATTAGCTAGTGGGTTAAAATTAAGGGCTTCAAGATCTGTACAGCCCTCAATAATTTCCAAACAAGAACCATCGTCATAATTAGCATCAATATTATAGTTAAATGCTTCTAGATCCATACAACCAAAAATAATAGAGGATTGATCACATGATACTACAAAATTTTCTATCAATTCTGTAAAATAATCATCACCACCTGAAACAACTTCCTGATCACATACAACAACAGAATAGTACCCTCCAGGATTTATTCCATCACCATAATCATCATTAATGACAAAATGTAAAACTGTTCCTGGTGCAGCACAATAGCTTAGTTCATAGGTGTAATCTGACTCCAACTCACCAATAGCAAACTCTTCAAAAATAAAGCCTTCAGAATCAATTAAACTCATTGATGTTTCATCAGAACTATATTCATCGGTTGTAAAAGTGAGTAAAACATCTAAATCGCCTACTTCACATTCTGATGTAGTAAATGAATAAGTAGATTCAAAACTATAAGCACCGGAACTGATAACTAATAAGAAATCTATTTCAGTTGATGGCGGAGTTTCATCTGATAAAGAGCAAGAAAATGAAATGGAAGATGATACACCATCCTCTAGTGAACTTGAAACTAAAGTACTTTCTTCGATAACTAAATAAGGACAAGTTGAACTTAATTGTGTGCTTAATTCTCCTGTAGGTGAGCTACCTATATTAGATATTGGAAATTGAATTATAAAACTCTCACCTAACTCCATTACTCCATTTCCATTACCTTCAGAATCATCAATAGTATATTCATCAATACTGATTACTGGCGCCGATAAAATGATTTGAGAGGATGTGTTCCATGTATTTCCACTAGCATCATTAATCTCAAAATAAATTGTGGCTATGCTTTCATTTGGGACATCATTAGAAATTGAAAGTGTTAAAACATCCATTGCCCATGAAATAGTTTCAGTATTAATAGCATCCATACTAAACGAAGAAGAAAGAATAGTTAGATAAGGACTAGTTGAACTTGCAGTAATTGTTAATTCATCAGTCATTTCAATACCAACATTTTCAAAAGCTACACTATATATCAATTGGTCACCATAATCAGCTTGACCATCAATACCATCTCCTATACCTGAAAGACTAAGTTCATTCTGAATTACATAAGGTCCATCAAGAACGATTGATTGAATAGATGAAATATAGGGCACATTATTAAAGGCAGTGACTGTTAAAGTATACAATCCAACCTCACTTATAGCATCAAAGTTTAAAACTACTTGTCCATCTTCAATCACGCCTTCTGCAATCAATTCGTTTTGATTGCTTAAAGCAACTATTGCCCCCTCGTTTACAGAACTTACAGTAAGGCTATTACTACCTAAAGGAAGTACTTCTTCATGAGTAGCACTTACATACTCTGCTTTGTTTGTACGAATCATTACAGACGGATCACCAAAGATCATCCATGTATCAGTCATCTCATCTCCAGCAGAACCATAATCATCGTTCATTTTCATACAACCTTGCATAGAAATCGCTCCAAAACTTCTACGTATATTATCTTCATATTGTTCAGTTAAAATATCATTCATTTCATCTTGACCTAGCATAGGAGGATTCCAGCTTTGATTAATTGTTGACATAATAGCAGCAATAGCTCCAGTTGGTTCTCCTTCATTATTTGTAGCTCTTAACCATTTTTCTGCGAAACAAGTTGAATTCATAAACTCACCATTTACACAGGCAACAGAAAAAATAAAAGGAAATACATTAGTATTGTTTAAAGCATCTATATCTGAATTGTTAAACCCTGTTGTTACAAAAGACTCTGGACCACCATGTCCAGTATAGTTTATTAACCCAAGACCATTATCAACAAGAGTAGCTAAATCAGATGCAGATGGATATCCAGCTAAATCTAAAGAGCCTTCATAGGGCCCGCCTTCATAAAGTTCAGCAACTGAAGAGTATGTAAAGGCTAACAAATCACTTTTGATATTCATTTGGTGATGCCAATCAGCTTCATTGTCATCTCCCATACCTGTAATAGGCGAACTAGGGTCTGTCGATTCTGTTCCATCTTCAGATCCTATACCAACAGCCATTTTGTATGAATTATCTAATTCTGGATCTAATTCATAGGCAATTGTTCTATCGACCATTGTTTCAACATTACTTAAGGTTTCTGCCGAAAATCGCCCTACAAATAGATCTGGATAATGATCATCTCCAGCAACATAAGCGTAACTATTATCAGAATAGCCAGCAGAAATTAAATGAGCAGGTACTTGTTGATGGTCTCCAACTAATAAAAGAAATGTCAAATCATTGGTATCGTAGTACTCTTGAACATATTGTTTTATATCTTCTGCATCGCCAATTGTAGCAACATCTACAATTTCGTTTTCTATACCAATTTTAGTTTTCCAATTACAAAAAGGAGTCATTGCTTCTAAAAAATCAGCATGAGAGATGATCAACATATTTCCTTCCTCAGAAACTGGATCATATTTAGTAGTAGAATAATTAATGAAATGTTCTTTATATATCCCTTCAAAAGAACGATCAATATGACTTGGGTAATTAATAGATTTTTCTAAATTGAAATAAATTTTGATAGTTAATTCACTATAAACTCTTAAGATACTTTCTGTAGGAAAAGCTCTAAATGGATACACCCATAAAGCACGACCGTGTAAATCTCTTATCTGATACTCAGATTGAAATTCTGCTTGAGCTTTTGGGTACCATTGATCTTTAGAATAGATAGTTCCATACTCATAGGGGACCTTATCAGGATTTATATCTCTATACAAATTACCTTTTGATGGACTAATACTGATTCCTTCAATTTCCTCAAACTCTTCAGCAATAATCTCAAAGGAAACTTCTGCTCCTTGAGGAAATTGTAAAGACTTTGAAACTTTAGATAAATCGGGTGAATGAGCTTCCATTATTGGAGTTGCACCATTCATTTGTGGGATAAAAGTACTTAAACCATTTATTTGAGTTTCTAATAAATCATACTTACCAAACTGATAATGTAATACAATTGAATTAGAATCTTCACTTAGAATTGTGATTTTAGTTTCTTGTGCATGGCTAACAAATACACATAGAAGTACCGCTATTAAAGTTATAGATTTATTCATAATTATTCTATTTAAAAATTAGATTGATTAATTGCAATACAGAACAAATCTTGTACCATTTTTATAATAAAATAAAAGATTTTTTAAAATCATGAGAAACAGACTTAAAGTCTAAAATATATGATCCAGATGGAAGATTATCTTTTGAAAGATATATCGAATTCTCGTGGTTATTTGAAATAGTTCTTACAATTTTGCCATAACTATCAATCAACAATATGTGTGTAATATTTTCAGGACAGCCATAAATACGTACAAAATCATTTGCTGGTTGCGGATAAATAGATACTGCATCTACTAAATTTTCATAAACACTTACATCTGTTGGTACTAGTTGTACATCTAACACAGTAGATTCATCATTTAATACAGTTACAGAAGAAATGGTTTTTGATTGATAACCTTCAGCTGAAAAATTGATATCGTACGACCCTGAAGCTAAATAACGATGATAATCGCCAATAGGTAAATGAGAAGTCACATCCGAATTATCGACATCATGGTTTTCAATAAATACTTCAGCTTCTATAGGTTCTCCAGAAATTGAATCAGTAACTATACCGTGTAAACCATTTAAACTCTGTTCAATATAAGCTAAAAATGAATTGTAATTAGCATCCCAAAAATATGGTAAGTCTGATCCAGATGGAGTTTTACTATTAGATAATTCTAGAGTAAATTCTCTACAATGCTTTTCATAATTCATGTAATCTTGACGTCCTCCACTTACTTCATACCATTCATATCCATTAGTTATTCCATCATCAAAAGAATTAAAATAACCACTATTTGAGTTCTCTTGGGCCAAGTCTGCATATTCGTGCATCACATGAGTCCACCAATCATAATCGGCAGGATATTGAATCCATGTATCCCAAGGGTAATTTGCTACTTCTGCACCTGAATGAAAATTTGAAGCTATATCGAATGAACAAGTATCAGCAAAATTCATGAAAGCTTCAGTTTCAATTTGATAAGGATTTCCGTCTGGATGAGGTCCATCTTCAGGATCTGGATAATTTCTATTTAAATCTACCCAATTGGCATTATAACGAATTGCACCATATACAGAATTGTTATTATTCGTGTATGCTCCATCAGGATTGGCAAGTGGATTAATCCATATCTCTACATTATTAACAATCTCTGTTACTCTATCATTAACGCTATAATTGTTTAGTAAATAATCAATTAAACGAAGTGAAAGAACAAAGCCAGTAAGTTCATCCCCATGCATAGAAGACGTATATAATAACCTGGGCTCTCCTTCTTCTACATTTATCTGGTCAGTAATTTTTGCAACTAAAAGTTCTCTACCATTAATAGATGTACCAATCGAAGATACTTTGCATAGTTCCGGATATTGCTCTTCAAAAGCGTACATCATTTCTACATAAACCTCATAAGAAGGATAAAAATCCCAATCATTGATTTGCTTTTCATCTAAAGACAAAAGCATATTTAAATCCTTGAAAAGAAGTCCAGGGCTTTCTTGAATTTGATAATCCAACTCTAAATTTAAAAAAGCTTGGAACTCTTTTTTGTTAGCATAAGCATAGGCATTCAAATATGAGGAACCATGATCAATTGAGACTATATTAGATATCTTTTTATATTGATCAAGAGATGATGCTTGAAATGAAAAGTAAATTTCTCCTTTATCTTTAAAAAAGCTGTCAACTTCATTAATTTGACAGAATACACAATAAGGAATCATTAGTAAAACAAATAAAATTCTCATAAGGGGGTCATTTTAGAAAGTTTATGGCAAAACACATGCCATTAAATAAAACTAATAGATTTTAACATCGAGAAGAACTTCTTCTCCTATCTGATCATTTAACATTTTTTTTATACGTTCCTTTGCATAGGAAAGTTCTTGTTTTAAGGCTGCATTATTAAGTTGTACAAACAAAATTCGCTTTTCAACTTCAATGTTTACCGTATACTTAGTAACAGAAGGTCCCATTAATTTATCCCAAAGTGTAACTATATGGACCTCATTAAACTTTGAAGTAATATCATAGTTTTTTAAGAGGTCTTTAATTACCTCTCCTATGCTTTGTTCTCTTGCTCTCCTCATTTAATAATTCCATCTTTAACATCAAAAATTTTATACGAATCATCCGTTTTTCTAACAATTTTTTCTGTACGATCCCTATGGGTGTCGGTAATGAATATTTGCCCAAAATTATGCTCAGAAACTAAACGTACAATCGACTCTACTCGAGTGTCATCTAATTTATCGAAAATATCATCTAGAAGCAATAAAGGTTTATAGCCAACTAGATTCTTTATAAAATCAAACTGAGCTAGTTTTAAAGCAATTAGATATGTCTTTTGCTGCCCTTGAGAACCCTGCTTTTTAATCGGAAAATCATCTATTTTAAACAATAAATCATCTTTATGTATTCCGCAAGTAGTGTACTGTAAAATTTTATCCTTTGTTAAGTTTTCTATCAATAATGAAGCTAAATCTCTATCGTTCAACTGCGATTTATACACCAAACTAACTTGTTCTTTAGAACTGGAAATAGAATTGTAATAAGATTGAAAGATAGGATTAAATTTCTGCATAAACTGACAACGCTTAAAATGGATTTTTGAAGCCAGATCAATCAATTGCTCATTATATATACTCAAAGTAGTTGGATCGTAAGTAAAGTTTGCTGCAAAATATTTTAATAAAGCATTCCGTTGAGAAATTACCTGGTTGTATTTAATAATATGTTCAAGGTATATTTTATCTGATTGAGAAATCACACCATCAATAAACTTACGACGAGTTTCACTACCTTCAATAATCAGATTTCTATCTGCTGGAGAAATGATTACAAGCGGAAACAAACCAATATGATCTGCTAACTTATCGTACTCCTTTTTATTTCTTTTAAAGATTTTTTTTTGACCTCGCTTTACGCCACAAAACACTTTTTCATCAACATCATTTCTTACAAAAGTTCCATCAATAGAAAAAAAAGGTTTTTCGTGGAGTATGTTCTGACTATCAATGGGATTAAAATAGCTTTTACAAAAACACATATAATAAATGGCATCAAGCAAGTTAGTTTTCCCAACACCATTGTTACCCACAAAACAATTAATGTTAGATGAAAACTCTAATTGAGCTTCATCATAATTTTTAAAATAGATTAAGGTCAGGTCCTTGAGATACATTTACAAATAAATTTAGGTAAAAATAATACCTGAATTTAGATTTATAATGGTCATTTAAGAATTTCTTTTATTTTTGTGCTTCAATAAATAAAATAAAGACGAAGATGGCAGAAAATACAAACCAAGCTCAAGAACAATTAAAAACGATAGAAGAAAGCCTTACTAAGGCTGAGATGTATGTAGAAGATAACAAGAATAACCTTATGATTATTGTTCTTGCTATTGCTCTAGGTTTTAGTGCATTCTTCGCTTATGATCGTTTTTATGTTCAACCAAATGAGAATAATGCGATTACAGAAATGTATATGGCTGAAAAGAACTTTGAGCAAGATAATTTTCAAAAAGCTCTTGATGGTGATGAGCAGTTCGCAGGATTAATTGAAATTATTGATACTTATGGTGGTACTAAGGCTGCTAATTTAGCTGAGTATTATGCAGGAATTTCTTACCTTAGATTAGGTGATGCAGAAGCAGCAATAAATCATTTAGATAACTTTTCTTCTAATGATGAAATGCTAGCTCCTATTGCTCAAGGCGCTATTGGTGATGCATTTTCTGAATTAGGTCAAGATGAAGAAGCTTTAAACTACTATGTAAAAGCTGCTGAACTAAGAACAAATAATTTCTCTACACCTGTATACTTAATGAAAGCTGCTAATGCTGCTTATTCTTTAGGGGATAAAGAGCAAGCATTAAAACTATACACACGTATTCAAGATGAATTTTCTTCATCTAGAGAAGGACAAAATATTGGTAAGTATATTTCTCGTATTACTGCTGCTCAATAATTTATGGCTACAACAAACTTATCACATTATGACAAAGACTCAATCCCAAACGCAGAAGGTCTGCGATTTGGGATTGTTGTTTCTGAATGGAATAAAAATATCACCGAAGGTCTATACAATGGTGCTCATCAAGCATTAATTAACAATGGTGTAGCTCCAGAAGATATTATTCGCGTAAATGTTCCTGGAAGTTTCGAATTGACTTTTGGAGCTTCAATGTTGGCAGAAACAACTAATGTAGATGCCATCATTACTTTAGGTTCTGTAATTCAGGGAGAAACAAAACACTTTGACTTTGTTTGTCAAGGTGTGAGTAATGGAATTACTCAGTTAAATATTTCATTAGATATTCCTGTAATTTTTGGAGTTCTCACCGATAATACTATGCAGCAAGCAATAGATCGTTCTGGTGGAGCTATGGGCAATAAGGGAACTGAATGCGCTATTGCAGCAATTAAAATGGCTTCAATCAATCAAATTCTTCGTGCTGAGGACTAAACTTAAGAATTCAGTTTTAAGGATTTACACATTAAAAAATGGTGTCCTATTAGGGGAATTTCATACATCTCTCCCTGTTTAGTAAAACCAATTTTCTCATAAAAACCTATAGCAACAAGGCGTGCATCACACCAAAGAATTTCTTGATTTAGATTTATTAATTTTTCAAATGCAAAATTTAAAAGTGCTTTTGCAACTCCGTGTTTCTGAGCTGAAGCTAATGTAGCCATTGCTCGTAATCGATATTGATTTTTTTCAGAAAACTGAGTGTTTTTCTGCTTAAAAAAAGATCCTATACATACTAATTTATTATTCAGAAAACCACCTAAATGAAAGGCTCCCTCTTGCTCATCTATATCAATTCCACAATCGTCTATATTTTTATGTTGCCATAAAATCTGTTGACGAATTTGATAACAATCTTTAGCTTGTATTTGTTTTACTATAATCAAAATACTATCTAGTTTACTAATTTATTAAAATCCCCACCAGAAGGATGTTGAAATACTTCTAAGCCAAACTCAGGAGCAGATGCATATAAATGATCAAAAATATCAGATTGTATGTTTTCGTATTCTGCCCAATCTGTAGTTTTTGTAAAGCAATATACCTGAATAGGAATTCCAAATTCATTCCCTTCAGTTTGATATACCATTCGAGTTAACTCTGGATGAATTACTTCTAAATTTTTAATATAAAGCTCGGCATATACTCTAAAAACTCCAATATTAGTTAGATGTCTTCCATTTACTAAAAAGGTCTTATCGTATTTTCCCGATTCGTTGTACTTCTTTATTTCATTAACCTTATTATCTAAATAGTCATTTAATAAATTATAGTGTCTAAACTGCGAAATCATTTCTTCGTCACAAAACTTAACAGAACCAGATTTTATAACTATTGAGCGCTTTATTCTTCGCCCTCCGGCTTCTGCCATTCCTCTCCAATTTTTAAAGGAGTCGGAAACAAAAGAATAGGTAGGAATAGTAGAAATTGTCTTATCCCAATTTTGAACTTTTACAGTATTTAGCGTAATCTTTATGACGTCTCCATCTGCACCATACTTAGGCATAGAAACCCAATCCCCAACCCGAATCATATCATTAGCTGATAATTGAATGGAAGCTACAAAACCTAAAATAGTGTCTTTAAACACCAACATTGATACGGCAGTAAGTGCTCCCATAGCTGTTAGAATACCTTGCGGGTCTTTATCGAATACTTGAGCTACAATTAATACTCCACCCACAAAATAAACCACCATTCTTGCCAGTTGAAAATAAGAATCAATGGGCTTATCTTTAAGAGCTTCTGTTTGTTTTAAATAATGATCAAGTGTATTGAATATAGAAATAACTACCATTAAACCCACACCAATCATATAAGCATCAGCCATACGTATTACAAAAGGAATAAATTCATTAAAATCTTCAAATACATATTTTGCAGTAGCTTGAACCACTAAAGCTGGAGCCAAATGTGCTAAACGATCAAAAACCTTATTATCGAGGAGAACATCATCCCAAACAAACTTGGTACGTTTAATTACAACCGAGATAATTCTAACAAATACTTTTTTAGCTATTCTATCTGCAATTAAACATAAAAGAATGATTACTAAAATCTCAAGAATAAATTGCACTTGATTTGCTATAGATTCTGCAAAACCAAAATCTAGTAAATATTGATAAATGATGTGGTCGATTCTATTTTCCATTTTTCTTTATTTAGTATATATACAAGTCGATAGATTTTTAAGCAATAAACTAATGTAATGAATTTGAATTATGAAAATCATTTAATTCGTTTTACTACACTACCCCTTCAAATCCTCCTTGCTTCATGCCCATTTTTTCATCAACTCTATGTAATAAAATGTATCCGAGCAAGAAAAATAAGAATATGACTGAAATCCCAATTCTTTGGCTTTCAAAAGTAGCAGTTAGAATTCCTAATAAAAATGGACCTGCAAATGCTGTAGCTTTTCCTGAAAAAGCAAAAAAACCAAAAAACTCATTCTTTTTAGTTTCTGGTGTAAATCTACCCATTAAAGAACGACTTGCAGCCTGATTTGGTCCAGAGAAAACACCAATCAAAACAGCTGCAATCCAAAATATATTTTTCCCAGTTACCCAATCAGGTACTGAACTACCACCCAGCACATATTGCAACCATGATCTAATATCAGGAGCATAAACAGCTAAGACCATTGCAATCATTAAACCGATTAGAGTTACTTTAATAGTCAATCTCCCTCCAACCTTATCATCTAAAAAGCCCATTAGGAAAGCTCCTATTCCTGCTGTAATATTTAATACGATTCCTAAGATCATAATTTCATCGAAGGTAAAACTTAATGAACCAGCAGCATATATCCCACCAAAGGCAAAAATGGTAACTAAGCCATCATTATAAACCAATCGAGCAATAAGAAAATTCATAATTTGAGGATAATCTCTTAGCTCTTTAGCAGTTGCTCTAAAGTCTTTTACTGTATGTTTTGCATTTTTCAAAAAGGCTTTGGTGTCAGGTTTGTAATCTTTCACAAATACAAATGTTGGGATACTAAATATAGCAAACCATATAGCCACCAATAAATTTGTTGCTCTAATATTTTCATAATTTCCTAGTTCACCCTTTCCAAATCCAAAAATGGGTGTATCTGTTTTAATTAAAAATACCATTGCTAAAGCTAATGCTATGAGACCACCAACATATCCTAAAGACCAGCCATATCCGGAAATACGACCAATATTTTTAGAATGAGAAATATCTGGTAAATAAGCATTGCAAAAAACCGAACCCATCTCAAAACCAATATTAGCAATCACGAACCAAAAAAGTGCACGAAAAATCTCGCCAGGCATTACAAAATATAATACTGCAGTAGCAATTATCGTGAGCCATGTAAAGCCTAACATAAATAGCTTCCTATAACCACCTTTATCCGCTAAGGAACCCATTAAGGGAGATAGTATAGCAACAATAATAGCTGTAATCGTTACTGCATGCGACCATTGTTGTGTTCCTAAAATTTCATTGGCAGCAATTACTGTCGTAAAAAATGTTCCATAGATGAAAGTGACAACAAGATTAGTGAAAGGTTGATTTGCAAAATCATACATTGACCATGCTAAAACTTCTCCTTTATTATTAATTTTTTTAGACATCCTGTTGTTAATTTTTCATTTTTAGCGTGTACGAATCATATTGAACTAAATGGTTGTACTTAATGACTTGTTCCAATCTCCGCACATACTCGTCTCGAAGCTCCGAATATACTTTTAAATGAGTAATTAATTCATACACATCATTTGTTTTTTTACGCTTAATTCTAAATTCAGAATAAGGTCCTCGAGCAATAGTTTTAAAATAAGAAGCAATGGATTCAGGAAGCGAATCATATTTTCGAACATATACTGATTTTCCTTCTCTAACTTCAGATGCTTTAATTCTTGGCTCTGATTTACTGTATGACCAAATACCAAATATATTATTGGCTTCACAATAAAACCTGGAAGTACCCCAACCAGACTCCAAAGCCGCTTGAGCTATTACAATACTTGTAGGATGGGTTTGAAGTCTAGAAAGTAATTCGGAAGTAGTTTTACATTTATAACTTTTCTTCAATTCGTTTAAATATAAATGGTCTTCGTCTGAAAGATCGTCACTCTTATTGATTAAAATTTGAACCTTTAATCTTGTTTGTTCAAGCTCAAATTTTGCGATTAAAATTGAAGGTAACATCAAATTGATAAAATCTTGCTTTTTCTTTTGAACATCAAGGCCACTTAAATCGATTGCAGATCTATAAACATAAGCCTCGACTTTATTTGAAACTGGTATAATATCGCTAGTTTCATTACCAAGAACCTCAATACATTCAATAGAATTATACTGTGCAAAAGCACAAGCACTTTTGATTAAAATAAGTAAACTAAATAAGTATGGTTTATGCATAACTTGAAAAAGTTAAAAGCAAGATAAGATTTAAAAAAGAAATGGATTTTTCTAATTGAATAGACATCCTATTAGTACAATTTCTTTCTTTTTAATAAATAAGAGAGTAATACGGGTTCAAAACCTTGAGAACTATCTACAGGTACAAAATCAATTTTATACTGTCCACAGCGAAGCATTAACTCTTTTTCAAATGCAGACATCTTTTTTACATATTCATCTTGAATTTCTATTGGATTCAATTTAAGCTCTTCACCTGTTTCAAGATCAATAAATTTATGTAGTCGCGAATCAAAATCAAAATTCAACTCTTTAGCTCTATCAACAACATGAAAAATAATCACTTCATGTTTATTGTATTTAAGATGCTGTAAAGCTGAAAATAATTCATCTGATTGGTCTTGAGTATATAATAAGTCGCTAAACAAAACCACAAGAGACCGCTTATGAATACGCTCAGCTACTTCATGCAAAGCTTGAATAGCATGGGTGGACTCCATTTTCTGATCATCAAAAGGCTTTGCTAAGGCCTCCAATTCAAATAACAATCTATTGTGGTGTGCTGAACTAGTTTTAGCATTGGTATGAACTTGAACATTTTCAGCAAATACAGAAAGTCCAACAGCATCTCTTTGACGCTTAAATAAATTCATTAATGCAGCAGATGCTAAAATTGAAAACCCAATTTTGTTTGGAGCTTCAGCATTCAGTATTTTTTGTACTGGAAAATGCATTGAAGAAGAGCTATCTATTACAATCTGGCAACGAAGATTGGTTTCTTCTTCGAAACGCTTCACAAATAGCTTATCAGTACGGGCAAACAATTTCCAATCGATATGTTTTGTACTTTGGCCAGAATTGTACAATCTATGTTCAGCAAACTCTACGGAAAATCCATGATAAGGACTTTTATGCAACCCTGTAATGAAACCTTCTACTACTTGTTTAGCAAAGAATTCTAAATTCTCTATGGATTTTATTTCCTCTTGAGTTATAAACATTGATGACTCTTGATATAATAATTAGTAGATCTAGAGCTTATTTCATCCTACTACCTACTAAAAAAAACTCCTGGATACATTGAGTAAACAGGAGTTGAATTTAAAATTTTATGAGCTTATAGCAAAGCGTCAATTTTTTTAGCTAAATCTGCTTTTGGAGCAACACCAACGTTTTTATCTATGATTTCACCATCTTTAAAGAATAAGATAGTTGGGATGTTACGAATTCCGTACTTAGCAGCAATTTCTTGTTGGTCATCAACATTTACTTTACCAACAACGGCTTTCCCATCATAGTCAGTCTGTAATTCGTCAACGATAGGACCTACCATACGGCAAGGACCACACCATTCAGCCCAAAAATCAACCAAAACTGGTTTATCAGATTTTAATACTGTTTCTTCGAAGTTTGCAGAGGTAATTTCTAGTGCCATTTTAATCTTATGTTTGTTTTATCAATTAACTATTGCTAAAATACTATTTCTTACAACAAATCAAGGGTTTTAATTCAATTTGTATTGTATATTAACAAGTGTACCTATATCTTGTATCAATTGTTTCGAGATCTTGACCTTATGAGTTCTCGAAAGCATCTCTAAAGAAACAGCTTCATCAGGGTCAAAAACATTCAACTTTAATTGATGATTCCCTTTATGTTCTTCTAAGATGTTTTTAAAATTGTTTGTAAACTCTTCATCAATATCAAAAAGATTTACGCGTAGTGTAATGCTTTTGGTTAATTTATTTA
>MDTG01028541.1_pt1 | contig 17254 bp, 16 predicted proteins | sample 811421 | NCBI WGS metagenome assembly MDTG01 (sample SAMN05326645, study PRJNA326480) | marine metagenome | isolation source: seawater | place: Pacific Ocean: South East | collected 2011
GCTTTGTCGGTTTCTATTTCCGCTAAAATATCGCCTTCTTTTACGGCATCACCCACTTTTTTATTCCATTTTGCAACTGTACCTTCTTCCATGGTATCGCTCAACCTGGGCATGGTAATGACCTCCATACCTTCGGGAATGACTTTTTTTTCTTCATCAGATTCAAAAGGTTCAATTTGAATTTCATGAGGTTCGGTCTTTTTAGACGATTCGTCTATTTGATCAGTTATGGCTTCAGTACCGCCAATCATGTGGCTGATTTCTTCACCTTTTATACCAATTATGGCCAAAAGAGAATCTACCGGGGCTGTTACCCCTTCTTCAATTCCAATATAAAGGAGTTGCCCTTCTTGAAAAGACTCGAATTCCATCGTGGCTTTGTCTGTTTCAATTTCTGCGAGAATGTCCCCTTCTTTTACGGGATCACCAACTTTCTTAAACCATTTGACCACAGTACCCTCTTCCATGGTATCGCTCAAACGAGGCATGTTTATCAGTTCCGCCATCCTAGTCTAATTTATGCTTTATAAAGGGATAATCTTCTTGTTCGTAAACCGCATCATACATAACATTTTTTTCTGGGAATGGTGATGCTTCAGCAAATTTTTCACACTCTAAAACAGCTGCCTTTACCTTGGCGTCAATATTGTCTAACTTCTTTTGAGTTGCATACTTATTTTTTAAGATAATTTCTTTGACTTGGGTAATGGGATCGATTTTTCTATATTCTTCGACCTCTTCTTTGGTTCTATATTTTTGAGCATCGGACATAGAGTGACCTCTGTAGCGGTAAGTTTTCATCTCAAGGAAGGAAGGGCCTTTACCCAATCTTGCATGTTTAATGGCTTTGTCTAAGGCTTTTGCTACGGCTACAGGATCCATTCCGTTAACAGGACCGCAGGGCATTTCATGGCCCAATCCCAATTTCCAAATTTCTTGGTGACTAGCTGTTCTGGCTACAGATGTTCCCATAGCATAACCATTATTTTCGACAACATAAACCACTGGTAATTGCCACAGGGTAGCCAGATTCAGCGATTCATGAAGAGAACCTTGTCTCACGGCACCGTCACCCATAAAACAAAGGGTAACATTGTCTCTCTTAAAGTATTTATCTCCAAAAGCCATTCCAGCACCCAATGGGATTTGTCCACCTACAATACCATGACCACCGTGAAAATTGTGTTCTTTGGAAAAAATGTGCATTGATCCTCCCAATCCCATGGAAGTCCCTGTGGATTTGCCAAAAAGTTCTGCCATCACTTGCTTGGCATCTACACCCATACCAATAGGCTGCACGTGATTCCTGTAGGCTGTTATAATTCTGTCCTTACCCAATTCCATAGCGTGGAGTGCTCCTGCCAATATGGCTTCTTGGCCGTTGTATAGGTGAAGGAATCCCCTTACTTTTTGTTGAATATATACAGCAGCCAGCTTGTCTTCAAACTTGCGCCAAAATAACATATCCTCATACCATTTCAGATAGGTAGCCTGGGTTATTTTTTTCATTAAACGAATATGATTATCAAATTCAAATTATTCCAAAATTACTGAATTATGTCCTTTTGATAATAATATATTTATGAAATTGACAAATAAAAATTATTCGATTTAATTAAGAGGAGTCATCATCAGTTTGAATTGAACTGCCCGATCCATCGAAATTAAAACTCAGGGAAAACCTCAATGTATTTTCAAGAGGATTTCTGATTTTTGAAGTGGAGGACAAATAAGATATATCTATTACCATGCCATTAAGCTCTAATCCAGCTCCAAAGGTCATGTATCGCCGAGACCCTTTCTCCTCACTTTCATTGAAATACCCTGCTCTCAAAGCCAGAGTATCCGCAAAGAGATATTCAAAACCTAAAGCCCAAGTAATTTCCTTTAATTCTTCTTGCATACCTCCTGGCGCATCATTGAATGATTTGAAAATACCATTAAAAAAATTTATATCAGGTTGTCGGAAGCCCTTAAGAGTATTACTGCTATCATAAAAACCAACTGGAGAAGGAACTAGAAGTTTAGAAAATTCTAAATAAACCCCCAAAATATTTGAGGGATCGAAAATTAAATCCAATCCCGTCCCTAATCTAAAGTTAGTAGGAATAAAATCCATTTGCCCCCCTTCATCGTACTTAAGTCTTGGTCCAATATTGGAAATATTTAATCCTCCTCTAATTAATCCATTTAAATTCCCTATATCAAAGGTTGAACTCTCGTAAAACCCAGCTATGTCAACTCCCAAACTATTAGCTGAAGTAGCATCCATGTCGTTGTGAATTTTTAAATCAGATCTCAAAAATCTTCCCGCCACCGACATTGCAAAATTTTCACTCAATTTTAAGGAATAAGAAAGGTCAAACGTTATCTCATTGGGTCTTTTAGAACCCTGATCAATTATGGTGCCGGCCATTATATCGTTGAACTGAACGTTCCCATAACTGAAATACTTTAGGCTGGTGGCCCATGAACTTCTCTCATTGATTTTGTTGAAATAAGTCAAATTCCCCAAGAAAATATCATCTACAAGCTGCCTTAAATAAGGCGTATAACTCAATCCAAGGCCACTTTTGCTCTCAGAAAAGGCATACTTAGCAGGGTTCCATTGTTGGGCATAAGCATCGGCCGAAGTGGCAACTCCAAGTTCTCCCATTCCAGCTGCCCTAGCGTCAGGTGTAATTAGAAGAAAAGGCACCCCAGTGGTAATGATACGATCCTGTCCATTTGCTTGCGTAATTAAAAATAAGACCGTTAAAGATCTAATCAATAGGCAAATTGACCTCATCATTTAGAATGTTTTCAAAACTATAACGTAACATCAACATATTTGTTGTATTCAATAAATGACCAATTTTTAACAGAGGGATATAATATTTCTTTATTCTAGACGTTATACAGAGGAAAAAGAAGGATGTATTAATTGCAGAGTAACATTTAGACTCAGATAATTAGTATATTGCACTAAAAATTAGACATACTGATCCTATGAAAATTAATTTTTTAAAAGAATCTGTTTTTTTTGCACTAATAGCCATTCTATTAGTCGCTTGTGGAGGAAGAAATAATATGTCCCGTGCAACAGGATGGGGAATAAATTCGAAAGATGGAGGTTTCCAATATAACACTGAATTTGAAGATCAAGAAAGTGGTCCAGGTTTGGTTTTTATTGAAGGAGGTACCTATACCAAGGGGCAAGTTCAAGACGATGTTTTACATGACTGGAATAACACCCCTACGCAACAGCATGTAATGTCTTTTTATATTGACGAAACAGAAGTCACCAACCTCATGTACATGGAATATTTAGATTGGTTGGAAACAGTCTTTCCTTTAGGTGAAACCAGGTACAGGCAAATTTATGAAGGGGCATTACCTGATACATTAGTTTGGAGAAATACTTTGGGTTATATGGAAGAACTTACTACCAACTATTTGAGACACCCCGCTTATGCAGAGTATCCTGTTGTTGGGATCAACTGGCTTCAAGCTGTTCAGTTCTCCGAATGGAGAACAAATAGGGTCAATGAATTCATTCTGGAAAGAGAATCTTTTGTCCAAAAAAATATTAGATATAGCGAAAATGAGGGTGGTGTTGTAAATTCTAATAGCACCTTTAGTACTGAAGCCTATCTTAAACGACCCGAAACTTCTTATGGAGGATTAATGGCCTCCGATAGCCTTATGGGAAAAAGGGGAACCATGAAAAAAGATACCGCGACCGTAAATGTGTATGCAGGAATTGAAAAAGGAGTTTTGCTACCCTCCTACAGATTGCCCACAGAAGCTGAATGGGAATATGCAGCATTAGCATTGGTTGGTGATAGAGAATACAACACTTACAGAGGAAAGAAAAAATATCCTTGGTCCGGAGAATATACCCGATCAGACGAAAGGAGAAGTGAAGGAGATCAGTTGGCGAATTTTAAATTTGGAAAAGGAGATTACGGTGGAATTGCAGGTTGGTCAGACGATGGAGGTGATATTACAGTTGAGGTAAAGAGTTACCCCCCAAATGACTTTGGAGTATACGACATGGCCGGAAATGTAGCTGAATGGGTAGCAGATGTTTACCGACCCATTGTAGATGATGAAGCCAATGATTTTAACTACTACAGAGGAAATATATATCTAAAAAATGCTATAGGGGAAGATGGAAAAGCTACCATTATATCTCCTGATGAATTAGTCTATGATACCCTACCAAATGGAAAAGTTATGCTCAAAAGACTTCCAGGAGACTTGGATAGAGTTCCTATTGACGAGGAAGAAACTTTTCTAAGACAAAATTTCTCTGAAAGTGATAATCGAAATTACAGAGATGGTGACAAGGAATCCACAAGACTTTTTGCAAGCTTTAATAACACTGACGAAGACAACCCAAATAAGAGACCTGAAACTGCAGGAATGTATGATGCACCTAATCATCCAAAAATATCTGTAGACGATGAAGGAAAAATAGTCAGAAACATTGATAAATCTGAACGAAGGACTTCACTAATTACAGACGAGGTTAGGGTTTACAAAGGAGGGTCTTGGAAAGACCGCGCCTATTGGTTAGACCCAGCCCAACGCAGATATTTACCGCAATACATTGCAACCGATTATATCGGCTTTAGATGTGCCATGTCCAGATTAGGAGAGAAAAGTAGAATTAAAAAGACCGCTAGACACAAACGGCGGTAAATAATCCTATTAAGGCATCTTTCAGATGCCTTTTTTTTTATGAACTTGATACAACTCCACGATTACTTTAAAGATTCCTCAGGAGTAGTAACTGATAGCAGAAAGCTGACTAAAGACTGTTTTTTTGTAGCTCTAAGAGGTGAAAATTATGATGGAAATCAATTTGCAAAAACTGCAATTGAAAATGGTGCAAAATACGCCTTGGTTGACCGGCCTGAAATTGCAAAAAAAAATAAGCGATTGATTCTTGTTAAAAATACGCTCCAATCACTACAAGAACTTGCCCAATATCACAGAAAAAATATAAAAGCTAAAATTATCGCCTTAACAGGAAGCAATGGAAAAACCACCACCAAAGAGTTGATCAGAAGTGTATTAACCAAAAAATTCAATACTAAAGCGACTAGGGAGAACTTTAACAATCATATTGGTGTGCCTTTAACCTTGCTTGATCTAGATGAAAATACAGAAATAGGAGTTATTGAAATGGGTGCAAATCACAGAAAAGAAATTGATTTTCTGTGTCAACTGGCTAAGCCTGACATTGGCTTGATCACCAACTTCGGTCAAGCTCACCTAGAAGGATTTGGAGGAATTGAGGGGGTGATTCAAGGTAAGTACGAGATGTACGAATACCTTTCCAAGTCAGGAGGAACATTAATTTTAAATATAGATGATGCCCTTCAAAAAAAATGGATTTCATACGACCCTCATTTCACTTTTGGTGAAGATAAAAGTGCTGACTGTCGTGTAAAATATATAAAAAGAAAGCACAAACCTTTGGCATTAACCCTAGAGAAAAAAAAGATTGAAAGTCAACTATATGGAGAATATAACTTTTCCAATATTGGGGCTGCAGTTGCATTGGGTAATTTTTTTGATATGAATATCGAACATATAAAAGAGGGAATTAATTCATATGCCTCTAATAATAATCGATCTCAAAGTATTATTAAGGGCAAAAATAGAATCACACTGGATGCTTACAATGCAAATCCCAGTAGTATGAAAGCTTCAATCAGTTCTTTTATAAGTGACAAAAAAAACAAGGGATCCGTTATTTTAGGAGACATGTTTGAATTGGGAACATTTACAGATAAAGCGCATCAAGAAATTTTAGATCAATTAAAACATACTGATCTTGAAAGTATACTAATAGTTGGAGAACATTTTTCTAAAACCCAATCGATTGATCCAAGAGTTCATTCCTTCCAGACACTAGAAGAAATTAAAAATTACCTAATCAATAACCCTTTTAAGGAAAAAGATATCCTTATCAAAGGATCAAGAGGGATGACAATGGAGACGCTAATGGATTACCTATAGGACTTGGTCAAGGCCTGCTCCTTTAATTATATCCTCTACCACTTCAGGGTTTAAAAGCGTAGAGATATCCCCAAGGTTAGAAAGGTCACGACTGGCAACTTTTCTCAAGATTCTTCGCATGATTTTACCGGAACGAGTTTTGGGCAGACCAGAAACAATTTGAACGTGCTCCGGTTTGGCAATTGGACCAATTATTTTCCTTACTAACTGTTTGATTTCATCCTCCAAAACCTCAGCTGACTTGTCAGAACTATCACAAATAGCAAAAGCATAAATCCCTTGACCTTTGATTTCGTGAGGATATCCAACTACTGCAGATTCTACTACATTGGGGTGTTCATCTATAGCGTTTTCGACTTCTGCAGTTCCCATTCGGTGACCTGAAACATTAATAACATCATCAACCCTTCCCAAAATCCTAAGATAACCGTCATGATCTCTTCTGACACCATCACCTGTAAAATACATGCCTTTGTATGCTGAAAAATAGGTGTCCTTACATCGCTGATGGTCACCGTAAGTCGTTCTAATCATGGACGGCCAAGGATACTTGATACAAAGATTACCCTCCACATTATTACCTTTAAGTTCATTGCCCTCGCTATCAAAAATTATTGGCTGAACCCCAGGAAGCGGCAGTGAGGCATGAGCGGGTTTATTAGGTGTAATTCCAGCCAAGGGAGAAATCATTATTCCACCCGTTTCAGTTTGCCACCATGTATCTACCAAAGGGCAATTTCCTTTGCCCACATTTTCGTGATACCAATGCCAAGCTTCTTCATTGATGGGCTCACCAACTGAACCAATCACTTTAAGAGAACTCAAATCAAATTTTTCTACGGGCTCTGTTCCGAAAACTTGCAAAGCTCTGATCGCAGTAGGAGCCGTATAAAATTGGTTGACTTTGTGTTTTTCAACTATTTCCCAAAACCTACCCGGATGGGGATAAGTAGGCACTCCCTCAAACATAAGCGTAGTAGCTCCAGCCAAAAGGGGACCGTAAACGATATAAGAATGTCCGGTAATCCATCCTATGTCAGCTGTGCACCAATATACATCGTCAGTATCATACTGAAAAACATTTAAAAACGAGTAATAAGTATATACCATATAGCCTGCAGTAGTGTGAACGACTCCTTTAGGTTTACCAGTAGAGCCAGAAGTATAGAGAATAAAAAGTAAATCCTCAGCATTCATTACTTCTGCCTCATGTTGTTCAGATTGTCCCTCCAATACATCATCCCACCAAAGATCACGACCTATAGTTATTTCGACTTTTTCTCCAGTTCGGTTAAGTACGATTACTTTTTCAACAAATTCTGTCTTATTTAGCGCTTCATCGACTACTGCCTTTACCGGTATATTCTTGTTACCTCTATAATTACCATCAGAGGTAAGCACCATTTTTGCTTGACAGTCATTAATTCTATCAGCCAGTGCAGAAGCAGAAAAACCTGCAAATACAACCGAGTGAATGGCTCCAATCCTAGCACAAGCCAACATGGCAATGACAGCCTCAGGAACCATCGGCATATAAATGATAATGCGATCCCCTTTGTTCACCCCTTGTGATTTCAGAGCATTGGCAAATTTACAAGTGGCTTTAAACAATTCTCCATAGGTTAGGTGTATTGAATCTGCTTCTTGGTCATTGGGCTCCCATATGATTGCGGTTTTATTTTCATGTGTGGGAAGTAACCTTTCAAAAATATTTTCGGTTAAATTCAGTTGGGCATTTTCAAACCAACTAACCTGAGGAGTTTCAAAATCCCAGTTCAAGACCTTATCCCATTTTGTTTTCCAATCGAAATGTTCTGCAATTTCTGACCAAAATTTTTCGGGAGACGTCACACTGTTATGATAATAATTAGTGTAATCTCTCAAGGTTTTTATTCTATAACTCATGAAAATCCTATTTGTCGTAAACTTAAGATTATTAGTAAAGTATTCAAAATGAATTTTAACTGAAAAAAAATTATAAATATCAAAACGTCAAACTTAATAAAATGTCATTTTAATAAAAATTAACGTTTTTTTTTATTAAGTTTACTATAATATCTCACATTTAGAGTGTGGATATTCTAAATTTTTAATTTATGGATAATATATTAGTAGTATTAATTTTTCTCGCTATACTTTTCGGAGGTGTATACTGGTATGCGGGTTATTCAACTCGTTCCGGTTTTGCAAAAGATGAAAATCAAAACTTTATTCCGGATGCATGGGAAGAAAAATTCAGTTGGTTTTTCTCTGGAAAAGGTTTCATTATGCTGCTTTTGGGTGTTGCAATCGGTTATACTTTGGCTAAAGTAATTGGATAAAAATCAATTAAAAGAACTTAAATTTAATTATAAGCCTCTTACTAGGAGGCTTTTTTTTTAAGTTAAAGTTTATACAAATAAATCTCATTAATCCTAGTTAAAAAGATGATTGATATTTTAAATTATTAGAGAATCTAAAACTTATTCGCATTGAAAAAATATTTTGTAATCTTTTTAGGATTTACCCTACTTAGTTTAAAAGCTCAAAAAAAAAATCCATACCCCAATATCGTAATGATTTTGGCGGACGACTTGGGATATGAGTGTATCAATTCCTATGGAGGTACATCTTACAACACCCCTAATTTAAATCAATTAGCTCAAACTGGAATGCAATTTGAAAATTGCCACTCTCAACCAATTTGCACGCCCTCAAGAGTAAAGCTGATGACGGGTAGGTCTAATAAAAAAAATCATGTGAAATTTGGCTACCTCAACCCAAAGGAAAAAACCTTTAGCCAACTCTTTAGAAAAAAAGGATATGCAACTATGATCGCAGGGAAATGGCAATTGGGTCAAGATGCTTATTTACCAGATCATTTTGGATTCGACGAACATATTCTTTGGCAATTGACAACCACAGGAAGAGACTCTTTGGGGTTAGACAAAAGATATGTCAATCCTGTTCTTGAAATCAATGGTGAAATCTATGAAAAAAATGAAGGTAAGTACTCTACAGATTTAGTCGTAGATTACATTAATGACTTTATAAAAAGGAAAAAGGACCAGCCATTTTTAGTCTACTATCCTATGATTCTGACGCATTGTCCTTTTGATCCGACTCCACATTCAAAAGACTGGGACTCTACTGATCTTGGATCTAAAACTTATAAAGGAAACGCCAAGTATTTTGGTGATATGGTTTCTTACATGGATTTTTCAATCGGACGAATTATAAAACAATTGGATGAATTGGGATTGAGGGAGAATACCATCATACTATTTACCGGTGACAATGGTACCGATACCCCTGTAGTATCAATGATGGATAATTTAGCTGTAGTTGGTGGAAAGGGAAAGACTACTGATAATGGGACGCATGTTCCTCTTATCGTCAACTGGAAGGGAGTTATAAAGCCTAACAAAAGATCAGAGGCTTTAGTGGATTTCAGTGATTTTTTCCCCACCTTATGTGAGGCAGCGAAAATTTCATTGGATTCTACTTTGGATCTAGACGGCGTCAGTTTCTATCCCCAATTAATCGGAAAAGATGGATTCAAAAGAAAGTGGATTCATACATGGTATAATAGGGACGGAGGATCAAATCCTATGAGTGCCACAAGCGAATGGGTAAGAAACGAAAACTATAAATTATATGTTGGCAACAAGTTTTATAACCTAAAAAATGATCCCGGAGAAAAAAACAGTATTCCAATTAACAATTTGACAGATCAAGAGAAATTGATTCGTAAAGAGTTTATAAGCGTTTTAAATTCTTACAATCATTTGAGAAATTAATTTGGAATATAAATAGTTCGATAAAATTAAAAAAAGGGATTACAATCACTTGCAAACCCTTGTGGGTGTTACTGGATTCGAACCAGTGACTTCTACCCTGTCAAGGTAGCGCTCTAAACCAACTGAGCTAAACACCCATAGAATTTAACATTATTTATTTTTTAATTTTTAACCACTTCGGAAATTCATTAGGATATTAATGCCTACTAATATAAGATTCTTTTAAGAAATTTTATTTTTAATTTAACCATCTAAGGTCAAAAGAAATCATAAAACAGAAGCAGTTCTCGCTAAATAATTTTGGATTTTGAAATATAAACCCAAGATTTCTTACCTGATTTTAAGATTGCTTCAATCCTTGTATAATCATCAACTTCATAATCATCAGCTTTTAATAGTTCGGCAGAGGAAATTTCATAAACTGTCCCTTTTACTTCATCGGAAATATCACCAGAGAAAATAAGAATTGGATGAAATCGCTCTTTACTAGAATTAATTACAGTTAAATCCTTAATTTCTATTTTTTTAAGTTTATATCCAATTATTACATCTTTTTTACCTTTCAATAATCTTCCGAACGAATCTAATTGAACATTATCTTTTTGCAAAGTGCCATATGAAAAAATATATTCCATTACTTGATAATTTTACTAGTGCTTTTTAATTTACGTTTAATAACAATCAATTTAAAAAACCCCTATAGAATTTTAGATGGTATTTTTGTTTAGGGCTTGAGTATATTTGGAGACTGAAGTTGTTTTATCGCATGAGCTTAAATTCTTAGAAAACTTGACTTAAGTAAGATTTTTACACTACCATTCATGAACATTAAACTTATTAGATGAAGTTATATATGAACAACCAAGGGGTCTTTTCCAACAGTGAGTATGAGTAAAAATGAAAGTTTTTTTACCATCCAATTCTTCAACAATTAAATCTGTTCTGAATAGTTTATACTTTGCTATTTCTCTTGAGAAATAATTTCGGTTTATTTTCTGCCACTCTTTTTGTCTTTGTTCAGATTTTAAAGACATTAATGATTGTGATCCTCCCTCGCTAATTACTAAACTATCGATTTCCCTCGATGTATGTGATCCAGTTTGAGAAGAAACCTTTGTGAAAATTAAAATGCTAATTATAAAAAGTAGCTTTTTCATTAGAATATTTCTATATCACAATATATGAATAATGGAAATATAAATAAATAGATTGCTAATATTAAGACTATTGTTTTACAAATAATTGTTTTCTTATTATCAAATAACCTCAAGTGATATTTTTAACTTTACTAGATTGTGAAAAGGACTTTGATTTTATCTTCTTTAATTAGCTTGTTAATTTACTGTAATAATACTGAAGTTATTATTGAGCAAGCTGTTGTTAAATTGGAAACAGTAGAAGTTTATTTGTTGAACAATTTAAATGATTCAAGAGGATATTGTATAGATATACAAGGCCATAAAACGAATGCAGATGTTAATAAAGGACTCCAATCCCATTCTTGTTATTCATATCAAGGGGAAATTTCTGTGGATCAGAGTTTTAATAAATTTAAAATAAGTGAGAATGAGTTTAATATTCCTTATTTTAAGGTTTGTATGGAAGCCGAAAAAATCGAAAAATCATCAAACTTAATATTAAACACCTGTAATAAAGGAGATAAACAAAAATTCACTCTTCAAAATGATGGAAAAATTCAACCGTTGAGTGATTTAAATTTATGCTTAACTGTATCGGAGAGTTTTAGAGAAGGTGGTGGTGGAAATCCAGTTCATTTAATTCGTAAATTAAGCCTTCAAATTTGTGAGGAAAAATTTTCTTCTCGACAAAAATGGGGTATTAGAACAATAAATTAAAAAAAGGATTCAAGTTAAAGTATCTAAATTTTGGAAACACCTACTAATTAATAGTCATCTCGGGCTAGGGGCTAATGGATTTAAGATTATTGCTTGTTTTTTATATTTTTAAAGCACTCTAACCCTCAATAACAAATTATGAAAGAAAAATTAAAAAAATTTAGATTTATATTTCTGCTGATTCCATTGGGAATTTTCATACGATTTGTTGACCAAAAAGTAATCCAAGATGGCTTTTTATCTACAAATGCAATTGCGGATCATTATATTTTCATTGTAAGTTTGGTTGTAATAGTAATGGGTTTATTGGCAGCCATATTATACTTCGATAAACAATCCGATTCATAAAAACTGAAAATGCATCATTTCAATATAGATGAAGTCCAAGGGTTCTCAAAACTGTATCGTATCAATCTGATCAATAGCATTACTGGCTACAAGTCAGCCAATATGATAGGTACAAGATCCAGCTTGGGAAAAGAAAATGTAGCTATTTTTAGTTCCATCACTCATTTGGGAAGCAATCCGGCTTTAATTCACTTTACCTTGCGTCCGATTATGGTCCCAAGCGACACATACAAAAACATAAAAGAAAATAGAGTCTTTACTGTAAACAACGTGACATTAAATCAGGTAGAACAAGCCCACCACAGCAGTGCAAAATATGATGAAAATATTTCAGAGTTTGATAAAACATTGTTAGAACCAGAATATAGGGTTAATTGGCATGCTCCTTTTGTTAAGGGCTCCCCAATTGCTTTAGGATGTCGTTATTTGAATGAATACAAAATCAAAGAAAACGGTTGTGTATTGATCATAGCTGCAATAGAACATATTTTTGTAGAAGATGAGCTTCTTCAAAAAGATGGCTGGGTCAAACTAGATTCGGGAGAAGTGGTCGCCATAAATGGACTTGATGGATATGCCCTTCCAAAATTAAAGAAAAGATTGGAGTATGCTCGACCTAATGAAATCAGAAAAAAAGCTAACAACTGAGATGGACTTTATCGATGATGACATAATGCAATATGCTGAAAGCCACACTCAAGATGAATCTGAATTGCTAAAACAACTCCATAAAGAAACCCATCAAAAAATATTGCAACCCAGAATGATAAGCGGTCCATTCCAAGGAAGGTTTTTAAGTTTTTTATCCCAATTGACTCAACCCGAAAATATTCTTGAAATAGGAACATATACTGGCTATGCAACACTTTGTTTAGCCGAAGGCTTGATAAAAAATGGTGCCATACATACCATAGAAATCAACGAGGAATTATTTGATTTTTACAAAAAATATTTTGATAAGAGCATTTATAAAAATCAAATCTTCTCGTATCAAGGAGACGCAAAAAAAATCATTCCTATACTTGATTTTAATTTTGATTTAGTCTTTATTGATGCCGACAAAACTAACTACAGTCATTATTTTGATCTCATCCTTCCTAAATTAAAACCCGGGGGGATAATTATTGCCGATAATGTTTTATGGAGTAGAAAAGTACTACATAAAAATATCCCTGATAATGATGCCGAAACTTTGGGACTCAAAAATTTTAACGATAAAGTTAAGGCTGAAAAAAAAGTAGAAACATTACTGCTTCCAATCAGGGACGGTCTTATGATTTGTCGAAAAATCTAAAGGTCTCTTTTAATGGAATCCGTCAACTCGTCAAAATCTTCCTTGACCTTATCCACTTGATTTTTCAATTCTTTTCCCACACCACCTGAAGGGTTATTGGTGTCTACAGATTTTTGTATTTCTGTTTTAATTTCATTTGTAGCATTCCTCACCTGATTAACCCCCTTAGCCAATGTTTTTGCAATGGAAGGAATCTTATCTGAGCCAAAAATAAGCAGTACGATAAAGAAAATAAAAACAATTTCAGCACCACTGATAAAAAGAAACATGGGTTATTTTTTTGACAAAGATATAAAATGGAAAGTAACCGATGAAGTATGGATAATCGAAATGAAATCATAGTCCTGCTCAATAAAAACTATTAATCTTTCATCTTGGCTTTGAATTGATCAAATTCAGACATTTCTTCCATTTTAGGCCAACTGTTATTAGAATGATCTATGTCAGCGGTCTCTTTATCGGGATCAACCTCGATCCTAATGATTTCCTTGTCCGTTACTACAACCTTTTTCATTTCATTGTCATTTTTCCGCCATACCTGAACCGGATATTTAACACGTTCTGAAGAACCATCAGAATAGGTGTAATCTACGATGAGAGGCATTACTAATCCTCCAGGTTTTTCGAAAATGATTTCATAAAAATTTTTGGGAATCTTTATTGAGGATTTAGAATCAATAGAGTTTTGATCTATATATGATTTCAGAGCCTGGGAGTGGTCGACAGGGGTTCCAGATTTGTAATCCGACTTGAAATCATCGTTATCTTCTACCATTGTATAAACTACCGGAGGCAAATCAGCCTGAGTCATGCCATAATTTTTGAGCATTTCTAATACTTCTTTGCTTGGTTGATCGGAGACAAAAAATTGTTTAACCCCCTTGACCCCAATATCTACAAAATCTGTAGTATAAAACCATCCTCTCCAAAACCAATCTAAGTCTACTGCAGAAGCATCCTCCATTGTTCTAAAAAAATCTGCAGGAGTAGGATGCTTGAACATCCATCTTTGGGCATAGGTTTTAAAAGCATGATCAAACAAGTTTCTACCCATAACGGTTTCTCTCAAAATATTGAGTGCAGTAGCAGGCTTTCCGTAGGCGTTAGGCCCCAATTGAAAAACATTTTCGGGATTGGACATTATGGGTGCGATAAAGCTCTGATCCCCCGACATATAATTTACAATGGCTTTGGGTTCACCTCTTCTGGAAGGGTATTTTTCCAAGCCCTCTATAGAGGCGGGATGTGTCTTGCCAAACTCCTGTTCTGCAAGGTACTGCATAAATGTATCAAGTCCTTCGTCCATCCAACCCCATTGCCTTTCATCAGAATTGACGATCATAGGGAAAAAATTATGTCCAATTTCGTGGATGATGACACTGATCATGCCAAATTTAACAGCATCTGAATAGGATCCGTCCTGATCAGGACGTCCGTAATTCCAACAAATCATGGGATACTCCATCCCTTGGTTTTTGGCATGAACCGATACCGCCTTTGGATAAGGGTAATCAAAAGTATGATGGGAATAGGTTTTTAAGGTTTGAACAACCGCTTTAGTGGAATACTCTTCCCAAAGGGGGTTCCCTTCTTTGGGATAGAGGGATACTGCCATCACGTTCTTTCCTCCCAATTTGACAGCCATCATCTCCCAAATGAATTTTCTGGAAGTAGCAAATCCAAAATCCCTAACATTTTGCGCTTTGAACTCCCATGTTTTTTTCTTTTTTGAAAAGCTTTTTTCTCGCGCTATGGCTGTCTCCTCACTAACAATAATTACCGGTTTGTCAAAAGAAGTTTGGGCTTGACGATACCTTTTGAGCTCTTCACGTGAGAGCACATCTTTTGGATTTTGTAACTGACCAGTAGCCTCGACTACGTGATCGGCCGGGACGGTTAACCTTACCGTATAGTCTCCGAAATTGAGTGCAAACTCACCATTGCCCCAAAACTGATGGTTTTGCCATCCCTCAACATCATTGTAAACGGCTAATCTGGGGAAAAACTGAGCGATTACATAGGCACGATTATCATCTTTCGGGAAATACTCATATCCGGAACGAGCACGATTTTCTATATGGTTGTTAATGTTATACCACCACTTAATTGAAAAATTAAATTGGTCCCCACTTTTTAATGGTTGGGGTAAATCTACCCGCATCATGGTCATATTAATGATATATTTTAGGGGGACTCCATTGGGGCCCTTCACCCAATCGATGTTAAAACCCCCATCAAAAGGCTCTTTAAAAAAAGTGTTAACAAAAGTTTCCACGCGAAGAATGGGTTCCGCACCTTCACCATTTTTTTCCAAAGCCGGAGCATCTTTTTTTCGTATGTTTTGATCCAACTGAATCCACAAATAACTCAAATCGTCTGGAGAATTGTTGAGGTAAGTAATTTCTTCCTCACCGTATATTTTTTTGTTTTCATCATCCAACTCTATGTCCATCACGTAATCCACCTTTTGCTGATAATAGTCTCTACCGGGAGCGCCTGAAGCAGTCCTAAAACTGTTGGGGGTGGCTAACTCGTCTTTTAACTGCTTGAACTTATTGTTATTGAAATGCCCACGTGTAGACAAAGAGTCAGCAGATGTTTGCGCGTTAAAAGGAAGCTGAAATAATAAAAAAGAAAGGAAGAGAAACCTAAATTTGATGATTTTCATAATGTTGGGTATTTAAAATATGTAATTTAGTGCAATTTTTAAAATCTGTTAATTCTTCAAATCAAAAAAATCATTAGGCACTTCAAATAACGATTTTGAGGAAACCGCCAAAAAGCTTTTTCTTTTGGAAGAAATCTTAAGATGGATGATGTTTTTTTGATTAGGTAAATAATCAAAGAAAATGGTGTTATTTATACTGAATTGCGACATTATAGAATCCATTTGTAGTTCCATATAAGCCACTAAAACATCACTTTTGTAAACTTTTCCTATAAAATCAAAATCCATTGTTTTTCCCCGTGATTTGAAAGTGATGTTTTTTCGAAAATAGTCCTCTACCAAGCTGTCGATTTCATCCTGAGAAACCTCCGGTATCAATTTGGTCTTTTTGTTTCCGAATTTCTGGAGGACAGACTCAAAATCATCGAGAAAAACCTGGGTTGTGATTTGTATCGATTTTTCCTCGGGCACAAAACGAATCGAAGTGGTCGAAACATAAAAATTGTGGAGAGAAACTGCCCCCAAAAAACTACATAAAAATCCCAAAAACAACTTGATCATTTGGAATTTAATTTATCACGATAATTTTGACTCTCAGAAATCAAATAATCAATCAAATGAAATTGCTGACCGGTTTTGAGTAACTTTTGTGAGGGTAAATTTTTATCGATATACTCTAAAAAACCAGTAACTTGATCGTTTTTAAGTGCAAGGTCATTAACAAAAAACTCATTGCTAAATACATAGGTAAGTATTTCACTGGGTTTTAATTTTTGTTTTTCTTCTTCCGATTTATTGCTGACGGCTTTGGCAATCAACTTTGCAACATTTATTATGTTCAGACCGTTCCTAAGTTGTCCCTGAGTGACTATGGTGTTTTCTAATTTTGTCGATTTGTCTCTGTTATAGTCATACCCTTTAAACTCTTCTTCTTTAAGGTCAAGGAACTTTTCCGTGTTTTCAGGGGTTACCACTACTTCTTCGAGGGCATTTATTTTTTCATTGACGGTGATAATCAATCTATTTTTTTTCAATATTTCAGAGGTTATTTTGACTGTTCTTATCAAGTATTGGACAGAAGAGAATACAACTTCGTCTCCCAAGGCTACAGGAATTTCGAAACCACCATCCACATCAGTAATAGTATTGAACTGGGCGGTATTGTTGACCACATTAGCTGCTACGACATTGACGTTTCTGTAGATCAACTGACCCTTGATGGGTTTGCGCTCTTGACCCATTAACACAATTGGCAATATAAAAAGCAGTAAGTGTATTTTTTTCATACTTTCAAAGA
>MDTG01185316.1_pt1 | contig 17253 bp, 15 predicted proteins | sample 811421 | NCBI WGS metagenome assembly MDTG01 (sample SAMN05326645, study PRJNA326480) | marine metagenome | isolation source: seawater | place: Pacific Ocean: South East | collected 2011
TATCTTTTACTTTTTCTGGTCTAGCGGTGTATTTTAGATACAAGGTATAAGGCTCACCTTTTTTATATACTTTTGGTAACTCAATTGTTAATTGATAACCATCATAAGAATAGTCTAAATTTTCATCATCTAAACTTACGGTTTGAATGATCATTGCTTTTGCGTCTAAAACAACTTTATTTATTGGATAAAAATGAGGTTCTAAGGTAAGCCATTCTTCACCGTTTAATTCTTTTTTTTCAAAATTAAAATCAACCTTAAGCTTCGTATGAACTAGGTTGTTTATTTTATCTCTTTCTTTTCTGTAAATTGAAGATGGGTCTTTAATTTGTGAAAATAGAACAGCACATGAAAGTAAGAAAATGATTGAAAAGAAAGACTTTTGAAACTTCATATATAATTTAATAAGTTTCAAAAATACTAAATAATAAAAAGGCAGCTGTTAATCCCTAGTTAAAAGAAAAAAAAGTGATTGTGTGTTTAAATATTAACTTAAGTAAGTTCATTTTATTTTGTGGTATATTATTTAAAAGATATCTAGTATCTGATGATTAAATTGCTGAAAATCAAATTCTTTGGGATCAATTTTAAGATACTCTACCATTTGCATAATTTTGGCTGGATTCATGTTTTTACCTAGTATTCTTGCAACCCCTACACCTACTTCTTTAGAATAACCAAAAGCAATAACTTCATCAATAGCATCAGAATCACCATTACAATAAACAGACATTTTCATACCCTTTACATCCATTCTCATTAAATTCTTATAAGATTTTGAATTCTTAAGAATTGTTGAGATTGTCTTTTTTTCAACTTCATAAGCGGCTTCGTTATTAAGGTATGGAAGACCTAACAAATTTACTTTTTGAATACTCCTGTAAGCCTCTTTAACATCATTAGGCACATCATTGGTTTTTAATTGAATAAAACTAAGAGGAACATCTATAGACATAAAACCAGACTTATCTTGACTTTCTACTAGATACGATTGTAATGATTGTTCTTTATTGCAAGAAATACATAGAACAGATAAAATTACAGCAGATACCATGAAGGCTATTTTTTTCATATTCTTAGTTATTTTTAGTGAAAGTATCTACTAATGTTGACATTTTATTAATATCTATGCTTCCGCGCAACGAAATAATCATCGCTTCAGACATCCCGTTGGTTCTTTTGTCAATTCCTTTTACTAGCATGAGAACTTCACTTACAAGATCTTTGTTAGACGTTGTTTTTACATAGATCCATACTTTAGAATCGTCTTCTTTAAGTCTCATTAATTCGGTTAATTTTTGAACTTTTACAGCATTTTTAACCATATTTTCCATTTGTACGGCTATGTCAGGTTCGTCTGTAGAAAATGTTTTAAATTCGTTTAAATCGTCAATCATTTTAAAGACCTCTGTCATTTCATTACCCCCCTTGTCACTCTCAAAATTAAACTTTGATAAAATCTCGAATGCATCTTTACTAATCACTACAGACGAAACACCGTCCATATCTTCTAACCTATCAAAGATAGATTGTCCATAACTTATTGTTGATATAGCTGCCATGGAAATTAAGAAAATTATTTTTTTCATTGTTATTGAATTTAATTAATAGTATTATTTTTTAAATATTTTATATACAGAATCTTCGTAGACATATAATTTATTAAATGCTTGATGTCCCTTTTTTAAACTTGACGACACTATTTTTAATGCCTTTGTAACCTCTGCTAGGGTCTTTGCTGCTGCTTTTTTTTCCTGATACTCCTCAAACTTAGTAGATCCTAAATACATACTCACCAACAAAACTATAGAAGCTGCAACTGGCAACCATGTAAAATTTCTAGTCTTTGTTTTGAAGTTTATTTTATTAGTATATGTTTCATTGTTACTAGCATTAAAATATTCGAAAATTGGTTGGTATTCTTTTAAATGTGGTGCTACAGTATCTGATAAGAAATACTTTTTTAAAAGTGCCTCCTCTTTTAAATTAGTCTCACCATTTTCATACTTTATCAGTAATTTTTCTATGTTAGCTAACTCCATAATTATGTTGTTTTGTGAGTTGTTCTCTAATTCTTTTTCTTGCTCTAGATAATGAAACTCTTACAGCAGTTGGTTTCATTTGTAACATACTGCATATTTCTTCAAAATCATACTGTTCTATATCTCGTAATTGAATAATTAACTTTTGCTGATCAGGCAAATTTTCAATGAGTAAATGTACTCTACGAACACTATCTATATTTTCTAGCTTCTTATCTAAGCTAGTTTCTTTTTCTTTATAATTACTATGAATTAATGTTAGATTGCTAGCCTGTTTAGATTTTAATCTATCATAACAGTAATTCTTTGTCATTGTCATGGCAAAGGCTTCTATATTTCTGTAATCAGCTAATTTATCTTTATTTTTCCATAGTTTAAATAATAGTTCTTGAGTAGCATCTTCTGCCTCTTCTGTAGATACCAAGAATCTTTTTGCCAATCTAAAGACTTTATCTTTAAAGGGTAAAACAACTTTTAAAAAGTCAGATTGATTCATTATGTATAGTATCTAGTTTTAAATATAAAACGTTTTGTTATATATTAATACACCTCTACGACGACATGAATTATATTTTGTTACAACAATAGATAAAAAAATACTAATTATACTTAAATTGCGTTTCTATTATCGTATTACAAGTTATGAAAGAAATACTACTGAAACCTCTTATTTTTATTTTATTTGTGAGTATTTTGTTGCAAAGCTGTGACAGAACTGACGATGTATTAAACCCAGCTATTGAAGTACAAGATTTTGTATGGAAAGGTTTGAATGCTTACTATTTACACCAAGAAGATATTGCTGATTTATCTGATACACGTTTTAGTTCTGACCTCCAGTTAGAAAATTATTTAGTTGGTTTTGAAACACCTGTAGATATTTTTAATTCATTAAAACTTCCTTCCGACTCTAGATCTTTATTAATAGATGATTATACCATTGAAGATAGTCCTTTGCCTTTAAGATCTTCATTTACAACAGGAATGGAATTTGGGCTTTTTAAAGACCCTAATAGATTAGATAGTATTATAGGCTTTGTTTCTCATATTCTTCCGCTTTCTGAGGCATCTTCAGATAGTATTTCTAGAGGAGATTTTTTCTATGCTGTTATTAATGAAGAGGCAGATACCATACATCTAAAAGAAGATAATTATAGAGCACTTTTGTTAAATTATCCTCAAGACACCTTAAAATTACTCATGGCTAATTTTAATGGAGACACTCTTATTGTAAATAATCAAAGAGTAGACTTGGTTAAAAAAAATTATCAGTACCCTCCTATTTTGTTAAAAGAAGTTTTTGATCTAGGTGCTAAAAAAGCTGGTTATCTATTATATAACAATGATTTTTCTACCAATTATATAGGAGACTTAAACGCAACCATGCAGGAGTTTAAAAATGAATCTGTAAACGAATTGATTATTGATTTGAGATATGCTATTGGTAGTCATTCTTTCGCAAGAACTATTGCCGATATTGCTTCAATGATTACGGGTCAATTTCCTAATGAAATTCTTATGAAAGAAACTTGGAATGAAAAAGCTCAAATTTGGTTTGAACTCAATCAACCGGATTCTCTAAACACAAAATTTCCATCAACGCTTCAAAATAATGAGACTATTAATTCTTTAAATCTAACAGATGTTTACATTATTTTAAATGGCAATGGTTTTAATGGATCTTCTGCTCTAGAATTATTAATAAATAGCTTACAACCTTATATTAATGTTCATGTTTTAGGAAATACTACAAGAGGCGATAATTTAGGATCTATTAGTTTGTATGATTCTCCTGATTATGATGTTTTTAATTCCAATTTAAATCACACATATTCATTACAACCTACTGTTGTAACATTTTCTAACAATGAAGATGAAACTTATGAGACAGGAATTATACCTACTATTCAATTATGTACTGTTGAAGATCCTCTTAATTTAGGGGAATTAGGTGAGATAACAGAGCCTTTACTAAGTGAAGTACTGCTATATATAACTACTGGAAATACTGGAGTAACGGTTTCCTGCAACCCATTTGAATTAGAACTCATTTATATTTCTATAGACTCACAGCGATTAATTGATAAAGGAACTTTTATAAAACAAGACTTACCAAATCTAGGACGATGATAAAAAATATTAAATCTACATTTATACTACTTGTAATTGTTTGTATTACATTATTTACTTCTTGTGAAAAAAGCGATAATTTTACAGCTAGTGGAAATGATGAAATTCATTTATTCATTTGGAGAGCAATGAATAACTATTACTTATGGCAACCAAGTGTGCCAGATTTATCAGACACAAGATTCACTAATATTGGTCAATTATATTCTGAATATTCTAATTTCACCTCACCTAGAGATGTGTTTGAAAGTCTTCGATATCAGCCAGGAGTTGTAGATAGGTTTTCTTGGATTGTTGATGATTATGTAGCTCTAGAGAATTCTTTTCAAGGAATAAATTTAAGTAACGGAATGGAGTTTGGTTTGGTTCGGTATGATAATGAGGTTACAAAAGTATTTGGATACGTTCGTTATGTAATTCCTGGGTCAGATGCAGAAGCTCAAAACATAGAAAGAGGAATGTTGTTTTCAGAAGTTGATGGTGTTCAGCTAACAGAGTCTAACTACAGAGATCTTCTTTTTGATGATGGCACCAGTTATACAATTAGCTTAGCAGACTTTAATGACGGGAATCCATTGGCTAATTCAATAACCGTTAGTTTATCAAAAACTCAACTTCAAGAAAACCCTGTTGCAATTGTAAAAATAATTGAAGAAGGAGACCATAAAATAGGATATTTATTATACAATCAATTCTCTAGTAGTTTTGATGAATACTTAAATGCTGCCTTTGCTACGTTTCAATCAGAAAATGTTACCGATTTAATTTTAGATCTGCGCTATAATGGTGGTGGTAGTGTAAATTCGGCAACATATTTGGGTGGTATGGTTACGGGCCAATTTAACGGACAGTTATTCTCTAAAGAACAATGGAATACTAAAGTACAAGAAGTTTTAGATGCTAGTGTTTTTGAAAATAATTTCACCAATGAAATAGTAAATAAAGACCAGAATCAAAATGTTATTTTACAAGAACCTATTAATTCACTCAATTTAAATCGTGTTTATTTTATTACAACTAGAAGTTCAGCTTCTGCCTCTGAATTGGTTATGAATAGCTTGTCTTCCTACATAGAGGTTAGTTCTGTAGGTAAAAAGACTATTGGGAAAGTTCAGGGTTCTGTAACACTTTATGATTCAGATAATTACACTAGAACTGGAGACAATTTAGCTTCAAATCATACTTGGGCCATACAGCCACTGGTATTAGAAATCAAAAATAAAGATAATTTTAACGAACCTAATGGTATTACACCTACAGTAGCAATCCCCGAAAATTACGAAAATCTGGGTGTTTTAGGTGAGCGAAGTGATCCGTTGTTAGATAGAACAGTTCTGTTAATTACCACAGGTAGTAGGACTAATAATTTTACCAAAAGTAATTTTCTTGACTTAGAAGAAATTAGTAGTTCTAGGGCTAATAATCCACTAAGAAATAACATGTTTATAGAGCTAAAGAAATAAAAAATTTATACTTTAAAGGCCTATGTTTTTTAAACATCTAAAATATCTGGCCTAAATTCACTACTTTTTTCTTCCTCTCTTTTTTGCGCATATTTAAAACCCGAGTCCCACCACTTTGCCATTTTCTTAGCATCAAAAACCAATGAATTTGTTGTTAAAACAGTTGGTGTATAATATAAATTTAATTTCACATTATTTTGTTTAGCTGAGAGTTTACCTATGGTAATATTGTGTTTTTCTACATGCTCCATCATAAATTCTTGGATGGTAAACAATAACGAAAAAGGATTCTTTGCAGGCATTCTATTAATTTGCGTGATCTCTGTTTCTAAAATAATAGCGTCAATTTCTTTAGCACCTCTTTCTATAGCTTCTCTAATAGGAATTAAACAACCAAAACCTCCATCACCAAATTGATGACCATTTTTCTCCAATAAACTCATAAACGGAATATAATTACATGATCCCCATATCCAATCACAAAAATCTTCATAACTGTGCTCTTGTATAGTTTTATATTCTATTTGATTGGCTGTGAGATTTGAAATTGTTACAATAACTTCTTTCTTTTGCTCTAGGATACTTTCGTAAATCTCTTTAGTTATATTTTTTTTTATCAGTTTTCGAAGATTTTTACTTTCTCCAAAAGTTTTACTTCCTCTAAAAAAGTTAAGCAAAGTACTGCTGTGGCGAATATGCACAATAGTAACTCCATCTTTATTAGTAACACGAAACGGGTTTACATTAAATATACTTCTTTGATTTACAGATGTATATATTTTTTTAAGTGTATCAATTTTACCAAGCGCTAGATGAGAAACCATTAAACTTCCGGTAGATGTACCAAGAAAAATATTATAGTTTTTTTTCTTTTCTTTTAATAAATATTCTGCAACACCTCCTGCAAATGCTCCCTTACTTCCTCCTCCTGAAATTACTAATGCTTTCTTCATTATTCAACAAATGATTTGTGTATTTTCGTTTTATAAAAATACCAAAATGAAATCATTCTTTACAGTCTTTATTTTATTAGTTTTTATGTTTTCTTGTTCTAATGAATATGAATCAAGAAAAATAGCTGCTGTTTCAATAAAACCCTATGCAGTAGAAAATGCCAGTATTAGAGCTATAGTTCCTTTAGATGCTGCAAAAGTATATTTTGCTGCTTCCAACGGAAACTCGGGGATACAATTAGACAATGGGATGCTTAATTCTATAAAGACTGTAAAATATGTAGATTCTATTATTCCTAATTTTAGAAGTTTAGCAACAAATGGAACAGATTATTTTGCGATGAGTATTGGAAATCCAGCATTACTTTTTAACCTTTCTAAAGATACCTTGGTATATGAAGAAGTTCATGAAAAAGTTTTTTATGATGCTCTTACGTTTTTTGATAGTTTACATGGTATTGCCATGGGAGATCCTACAGAAGATTGTATGTCCATTCTTTTAACACATGATGGAGGAAAGACTTGGTCTAAAATACCCTGTGAGAAACTCCCAAAAACTGTAGCTGGAGAAGCTGCTTTTGCGGCAAGTAATACAACTATAAAGGTATTAGATAAAACGGTATGGTTGGTAACTGGTGGAACCAAGGCACGAGTTTTTAAATCTACTGACCTTGGTAATACATGGCAAGTTTATGAAACACCAATTATTCAAGGTAAAAACTCACAAGGAATTTATTCAGTAGATTTTGCTGATCAATATCATGGAATCATTCTAGGTGGTGATTATTTAAAACCCGAAGAAAACTATAGTAACAAAGCCATTACCAATGATGGTGGTAAAACATGGACACTTATTGCAGATGGAGAAAATCCAAATTATAAGAGTTGTGTTCAATATGTTCCAAATACAGCTGGAAAAGAAGTTTTTGCGGTAGGAAAAACAGGTGTTTCCTACTCCAATAACGGTGGGTTAAACTGGGTACAAGTAAGTGAAGATTCTTATTATACTATTCAGTTTGTAGATAGAAATAACGCATGGTTGGCTGGAAATAATAAAATAGGAAAACTAATGCTTCCAAGAAAATGAAAAAATATAGCATCATCTTATTAATCGTTATTCTAAACTCTTGTGATGAAGAGCCAGTATTTATTTCAGAATTTAATTGTGGTGTAGAAAGTTTTTCAAACCTAGAAAAAATTGAAGACGTTAAGAAACTATTTACAGTTCAATATCCTGATACCTGGAAAACTAATTTGTATTATGATAAAAACCAATCGTCTGTTTTTACAGCAGATACCACCAAACAGTTAAAAGAAACCATGTTATTAGATATTACACATATCTCTAATCAACTAAAATTTGATGCTAATTTTATCCAAAAATTTAACTCAAAATTATTAAAGCAGCAACTGGAAGAAAACAGTTCTGGAACACTAACATTTAAAGATAAAGAGGCTTATTACTCTTTAGCTACCGGAATAAAAAGAACATTTAAATATCAGATTCTTACTTTGTTTATAAAACTAGATGAAAAGAATTATATAAACTCAACTATTGAAGTTTTCGGAGATTCTTTAGTAAATCAAAGAATTTGCAAAGGCATTAATTTAGTAGAAAAAATAACTTATTAAAACGTATGAATAAAGAGCACATTATAAAAAGATTTGTTAGTTATGTAACCATAGATACAGAATCTGACCCAAATAATCCTGCATTTCCAAGCACAGAAAAACAATGGGACTTAGCCAAATTCTTAGTAAAAGAACTAACAGATATTGGCATGAGTAATATTACATTAGATGACAACTGTTATGTGATGGCTACTTTACCGAGTAACATAGATTATGAAGTTCCAACCATTGGTTTTGTTTCTCATATAGATACAACACCAGATTATACAGGAGCCAATGTAAAACCTCAAATTCATCATCAATATGATGGTAAAGATATTGTGCTTAATAAAGAAGAAAACATTGTATTAAGTTCGTCTTATTTTGATGATTTACTACAATACAAAGGACAGACCATCATTACAACAGATGGTACAACTCTTTTAGGTGCAGATGATAAAGCTGGAATCACTGAGATTGTTTCAGCAATGGAATATTTAATCAATCATCCAGAAATAAAACACGGGAACATTAGAATTTGCTTTACTCCTGATGAAGAAGTTGGAAAAGGAGCCCATAAATTTGATATAGAGCAGTTTGGAGCAGACTGGGCATACACAATGGATGGCAGTCAGATTGGAGAATTAGAATACGAAAATTTTAATGCAGCAGGTGCAAAAGTAACTATTGCTGGAAGAATAGTTCATCCTGGTTATGCAAAAGGAAAGATGATTAATTCTATGACCATTGCAAGTGATTTTATAAATAGACTTCCATCTAAGGAAGTTCCAGAATCAACTGAAGGCTACGAAGGTTTTTATCATTTACATCAATTGGCAGGTAAAGTAGAACAAACTGTTTTACACTATATTATTAGAGATCATGATCATAATTTGTTTGAAAACAGAAAACAATTTATGCTAGATTTGGTAGCCAAAATGAATATAGAACTAGGAAGTAATGCCATTGAAATAGAATTAAAAGATCAATATTACAATATGAAAGAAAAAGTAGTCCCTGTGATGCATATTGTAGATATTGCAGAAGAAGTAATGAAAGATATTGGAATTACACCTTTAATAAAACCTATAAGAGGAGGAACAGATGGTTCTCAGCTTTCATTTATGGGACTTCCCTGCCCTAACATATTTGCTGGTGGTCATAATTTCCACGGAAAATATGAATATGTTCCAGTAGAATCTATGATAAAAGCAACAGAAGTAATTATTGGAATTTCAGAAAAAGTGGCTAAAAAATTTAAAAACTAAGATAATTCTGAATGATTTCCTTTCACTCCCTTAAAGAAGGCATGAAAATGTTTAAAGTCTTTTTCTTTATCGTTGGTTGTGTCGTAAGGTTCTGAAAATTTTATTTGTTTGTTTTCAAAATCTAAAGTTGCCATTACAATAGGTACTTTAGCTCCTTTTGCAATATAATAAAAACCTGTTTTCCAAGCTGCTACTTTTTTTCTAGTTCCTTCTGGAGATATTCCAAGCCTAAACTCTTTCTTGTTCTCGAAAATTTGAATAATTGCATCAACCATATTACTACTCTGACTTCTATCTACAGGTGTACCTCCTAAAGAACGAAAGATAAAGCCAAAAGGCCCCTTAAATAAAGAGTTTTTTCCGATAAAATTCACTTTTTCACCAGAAGAGTTTCTAGCTAAAATAGCAATGGGAAAGTCTTTCCAGCTTGTATGGGGTGCTGCTATTACTACATATTTTTTCAAATGTTTTGGAAAGTCACCAACTAATTTCCAACCTAAAATACGTGTAAATATAAATTTTGATAATTTTTGCATCGTCAATTTTAAAGCTTTAAATTTAAGAACTTATTTTTGAATGATGACAGATTTATTTATTTACTTGATTATAGCAATTGTCAGTGTTTTTATTGGCCTATTTTTAGGAAGAAATTCAGCCAAATTACGGTTTGAAAAAGAACAAGCTACCCTTGAAGAGAGAAATACTAGTTTAAATCTCAGCCTACAAGATACTACTGATGATTTAAAAACTGCTCAACTAGAAAAAGAAGCTTTAATAGCTTCTAAAACTCGTTTGGAAACAGAATTAAAAAACTCAGAAAACAAAATCGCTGAAAACAAAGAAGAGTTAGGTAAGATTCAGGAAAAATTTACCAAAGAATTTGAAAACTTAGCCAATAAAATTTTAGAGGAGAAATCTACCAAGTTCACAGAACAGAATAAACTAAACATGACTTCTATTCTTACTCCTTTAAAAGAAAAAATTGAAGGATTTGAAAAAAAGGTATCAGAGTCTCAAAAAGAAAGTATTGGAATGCATTCTGCATTAAAAGAACAGCTTAACAATCTAAAAGATTTAAATCTTCAAATGAGTAAAGAGGCTATAAATTTAACAAAAGCCCTAAAAGGTGATAGTAAAGCTCAGGGAGACTGGGGTGAAACTCAATTAGAAATTCTTTTAGAGAAAGCAAATCTTGCCAAAAACATTCACTTTACCACACAAGGTGGTTATAGAGATGATGATGGAAGATTAAAAAAACCAGATTTCATTATCAATTTACCAGACAATCGTCACTTGATTGTAGATTCTAAAGTTTCTTTAACTAATTATGAAGCTTATTTTAATGCAGAAGATGAACAACAAAAAGAACTTCATCTTAAAAAACACATAGAAAGTATTCGTAAGCATATCAAAGAATTAAGTGAAAAGAAGTACGAGTCTTTATATGAAATTAATACTCCAGATTATGTATTGATGTTTGTACCTATAGAACCTGCTTATTTATTAGCTTTAAGTAAAAATAACCAACTATATATGGAAGCTTTAGATAAAAATGTAGTGCTGGTATCTACCTCTACTCTTTTAGCCACATTAAGCACAGTTTCTTCTATGTGGAGACAAGAAAATCAAAAGAAAAACGTATTAGAAATTGCCAATCAAGCTGGGAGATTATATGATCAATTTGTAAATTTAACAGACGATTTAATAAAAGTTGGTAACCAATTGAAAACAGTTCAAGGAAGTTATGATACCTCAATGAAAAAACTAACAGGTAAAGGAAATCTTATTAAAAAAGTAGAAAAAATTAAAGAATTAGGAGCAAAAACTAGTAAAGTAATGAACAAGAGCTTGTTAGATAGAGCAACTGAAGATTAATTTACAAGTAACTTAATAGAACTGATGTTACTTCCTGATGAAATTTTAGCAATATATATTCCTTTATGATAATGACTTACATCTATTTCATCATTATTTCTTAAATCATCTTTTTTAGTAACTAATCTTCCTGAAAGATCAAAAATCTGCATAGAAACTCTTTCGTTATCTGAAATTGATAGTTTAAAAATACCATTATTACTTGGATTCGGATACATACTAAAGAGATTGTTAGTTTGAATATCAGTATTGCTTAGTATTCCACTACCTTCTTTAATAATTATTGCTTGGTTTACGTCAACATTATTAATAGTCTCTATAGTGCCTGAAGCTGTCCATGTCACTTTAATATAATCAATTTCAGTAGCTGTTCCAGTACCAAAAAACTCATATAAAGAATTTTGAGATAAATATCCTTCTCCAGCTAATGTATACCGATATTGAGATTCTCCATCAATACTAATTTCTATAGTATTTCCAATACCATCTATGTTTGATATGACTCCTTCTAGTTTTACTTTTAACCAATTGTTTTCATTGACTGTTTTATTTTCCCACAAAAAATTATTTTCGATATCATTACAAACAATAATATCAGGCTTTCCATCATTATTAATATCTCCAATAGCGTTAGAATAACTTTTTCTTGTATCATTTTCAAAACCTATATTTTGAGGTATAACAAACGTACCGTCATTTTGTTGATGATAAAAAGCAGCAGATAAAAATGATCCAATACTACCATCAAAACCACCACTAACGTATAAATCTAATAAAGTATCATTGTCAGCATCAAGAAAAACAGCACCCCATGCAAAACTATTAAAAGTAGTACCTGTTTCTTCAGCAACATTAGTAAAAGTACCGTCAGCATTATTCATTAATAGTACATTACCATTACCGGCTTGTGAACTTTGGGTGTTTGTAATGTATATGTCAAACCAACCGTCATTGTTATAATCACCTAAAGTTGTTGTCATTGCATTCACAGCTATTCCTGAGCCACTAGAGACAGAAACATCTTCAAAAGTACCATTCCCTAAGTTTTTGTAAAGTCTGTTTATGTTATCAATTTTGTCATTTGCTAAGTATATATCTTGAAATCCGTCTTTATTATAATCAAAAAATATAGTACAAAAAGATAATTGGCTGTTTTCATTACCATCTTCATCTTGTATTGGAATTCCTGATGATTGAGTAATATCTATATAAATACCTTCATCATTTCTATATAGGTAATTGCGTTGATTCTCTTCAGTATTTGTTCTATTTGAAATAAAAACATCTAAATCTCCATCATTATCAATATCACCAAATGAAGCACCATAAGTAAAAAGATCTGTTTGAAAAAAACCAATTGTAGATGAAATATTGGTAAAACTCATATCTCCATCATTCCTGTAGAATTGATTTATTCCTTCGATTGCAGTGACAAATAAATCTTTATCACCATCATTATCATAATCTATCCAAATTACTTGCTTTGTTTTGTATGTATTTGAAATACCATTTAATGTCACTAAATTAAAGACTCCATTGTTGTTTTTAAAAAAATATACTTGAGCGCCATCTTCTGAAGCATAGGTAATATCATCCCAGCCATCATTATTAAAATCTGCAAAAGAAACACCACCTCCATACTCAGAATCACCATAACTATAGTCAACACCTATGTTACTTGCAACATCTTCAAAAGCTATTTGGGAGCATAAAATATTTGAGAAGAAAAAAGAAAAAAGAAAAATTATCTTATTCATTATAGTAAAGTTAATAATTTTATCCGTTGAATAAAGGTCTATGATTCATAAAATCATGGACTTTTTCTGCAACTAACTGTAAAGTGTCTTCATTTTGAAAATCTTGAATTACTGTATCAATAAATTCAACAACGGTCTTCATATCTTCTTCTTTTAATCCTCGAGTAGTTACTGCAGGGGTTCCAATTCTAATGCCAGAGGTAACAAATGGTGATTTATCATCGAAAGGAACCATATTTTTGTTGACAGTAATTTCTGCTTTTTCAAGAGCAGCTTCAGCATCTTTTCCAGTAATATTCTTATTTCTAAGATCTATTAGCATCATATGATTATCTGTACCACCTGAAATTAAATGATATCCTTTAGCAACAAACTCTTTTGCCATAGCGGCAGCATTTTTCTTTACTTGAATTTGATAATGCAAAAAATCATCTGTTAGTGCTTCAGAAAAAGCAATTGCTTTTGCAGCTATAATGTGTTCTAATGGTCCTCCTTGATTTCCAGGGAAAACACCTCCATTAAGTAATGCAGACATTTTTTTGAGGTTTCCATTCTTTAATTTTAAACCAAAAGGATTGTCAAAATCTTTTCCCATTAAAATCATTCCTCCTCTAGGACCACGCAATGTCTTATGAGTTGTAGTGGTTACTATATGACAATGAGGTAAGGGATCATTTAATATTCCTTTTGAAATCATCCCTGAAGGATGAGAAATATCTGCCAATAACAAGGCATTTACACTGTCTGCAATTTTTCTAAAGCGCTTAAAATCTATATCTCTTGAATAAGCGGAAGCACCAGCAATAATCATTTTTGGCTGTACTTTTGTTGCTATTTCTTGTATAGTATCATAATTTAATACTCCTGTTTCTTTCTCAACTCCATAAAAATGAGGTTCATATAATTTACCAGAAAAATTAACAGGAGATCCATGTGTTAAATGTCCTCCATGAGATAAATCAAAGCCTAAAATTTTGTCACCAGGTTGTAAACATGCATGAAAAACAGCTGTATTTGCTTGAGAACCTGAATGGGGTTGAACATTTGCATATTCAGCACCATATAGCTCTTTTGCCCTATCTATGGCTAACTGCTCTACTACATCTACAATTTGACACCCACCATAATATCTTTTTTGGGGATATCCTTCTGCATATTTATTGGTTAAAACAGAACCTGCTGCTTCCATTACTTGATCACTCACAAAATTCTCTGAAGCTATTAATTCTAAGCCATTTAGTTGTCTCTTTTTTTCAGCATCTATTAATTCAAAAATCTCTGTATCTCGTTGCATTGTTAAAATTTAATTAAGAAATTCAAATGTACTTAAAAAACGTTTTTAAGATGATAACTTTCCACTATATTTGATACAAACTTTATTAACAATTTTTAATGAAAATAACAGCCAACAACCCAAAAAGAAAATCATGGTTAAAAGTTTCAGACAACTCAGATTTTCCAATTCAAAACATACCCTTTGGAGTTTTTATTACCAAAGATGACATTATTACTATTGGTAGTAGAATCGGAGATTTTGCTATTGATTTGGGAGCTTTTCACCAGTTAGGATATTTTGATGGAATCCCGCTTACTGATGATATTTTTTTACAAGATAATTTAAATGATTTTATAGCTGATGGTAGAAAAACATGGCGTTTAGTTAGAAACAGAATTGCAGATGTTTTTGATGTAACTAATGGTGCATTACGAGACAATGCTGCGCACAAAGACAAGGTTATCTTTAGAATGGACGAAGTAGAAATGTTGTTACCAGTTAGTATTGGTGATTATACAGATTTTTATGCGAGTAAAGAGCATGCCACAAATGTAGGTAGTTTATTTAGAGACCCCGAAAATGCATTATTACCAAACTGGTTACATATTCCTATAGGTTATCACGGTAGAAGCTCTTCTATTATTCCTTCTGGAACAAAAATCAGAAGACCTTTCGGCCAAACAAGACCACCAGAAGGATCTAACACACCTGGTTTTGGACCTTCTAAGTTATTAGATTTTGAATTAGAAATGGCTTTTATTACTACTGCTTCTAATAGTTTAGGAGAAAGAATACCCATAGATGAAGCTGAAGAATATATTTTTGGACTAGTGCAATTTAATGATTGGTCTGCTAGAGATATTCAAGCATGGGAATATGTTCCATTGGGACCGTTTTTAGGTAAAAGTTTTGCCTCAACAATATCTCCATGGATAGTAACATTAGACGCCTTAGAACCCTTTAGGGTAGAAAATCCAAAACAAGATTTTAAACCACTTCCGTATCTTCAAAATGAAGAAAAGGGAAGTTTTGATATCAATCTTCAAGTAGGAATTCAACCAGAAGGAGAAAAAGAGACTGTCATTGCTAATTCTAACTTTAAATATATGTATTGGACGATGGCTCAGCAATTGGCTCATCATACTGTAAATGGTTGTCCGGTGAATGCAGGAGACATGATGGGAAGTGGTACCATATCTGGCCCAACTAAAGACAGTTATGGTTCTATGTTAGAACTTACCTGGAAAGGTCAAAATCCGATTAAGTTGGGTGATGGTTCTGAAAGAAAATTTATTAATGATTATGACACCGTTATTATGAGGGCTCATTGTAAAAATGATATCATACGAATAGGTTTTGGAGAGTGTATAGGCCAAATTCTACCAGCGAAATGATTGTTTAATTTCATAAAAAAAGCATCCTTTTAAGGATGCTTTTTTTATGAAAATATTATTCTTCAATAGGTGGATGACCATGAATTTTTTCAAAATCTATTTCAAAATTTGCTCTCAAATAAGCTTTTAATTTCTTGCGGTAATCATCTTTTAACCATGTTATAAAATTATGTGTGCTTTTAGAAATACATTTAGAATATCTATTAATCCGATCATCTATTTCCTCTCCTAACATTTTTGCTAACGCTAAAGAATCATATACGTCTTCACTGTTTTCTATACATATTTTAGCATGATGTATAATAGACCTTTCTAGTACTTTTTTTGAGGATTCTCCTGCTCTAATAGTACTCAAATATTCTTTTTTAATATCAAAATAAAGCTCTGAAGATTTAGCAAACTCCTTTTTAATATCGCTAGGGAGTTCAAATCTAAATGCACCTTCAATTTCCTCATCTGATAAGATAGCGTCTAAATAATAATCAGGGGCTCTAAACATTCTTTGCCAATCTAAGTCTGCTCCCCAAGCTCCAAACCTATGAAAGTTATTCCCTAAATCAATCACATTAAAAGTTGATTTATTGTCTAAAATTCTAGAACCACGACCAATCATTTGATAATACAAGGTTAATGACTTTGTAGCCCTATTTAAAATGATAGATTCTATAGTAGGCTCATCAAATCCAGTAGTTAAAATACTTACAGAAGTAATGATGGCATTGGGAGTTTTCTTAAACCATCTCAGAATAAAATCACGCTCTTTTTTTGTATTTGTATTATCCAAGTGTGCAATTGGATAGCCAGCCTTTTTAAATGCGTGATATACTTGAATAGAAGTATGAATTCCGTTGTTAAAAATTAAAGTCTTCTTTCCTTTTGATGTTTCTTCGTAAGCACCTACCAGCTTAGAAAGCATGTCTACATTGGTATATAGATCTTCAGATGATTTTACAGTATAATCTCCATTGGCTCCCACTTCAAGAGATGTTAAACCTACATTATATGAAAACATATTTGCACTAGCTAAATAATGATGTTCAATTAAATGCTCTATTGTTTCGCCTACATACAATTCTTGGTAGTTTTCATACATGGGAAGCTTTATATTAGAACTTAACGGAGTTGCTGTTACTCCCAATATAAAAGAGTCATCAAAAAATTTAAAAATCTTTGTAAATGAATTATAATGAGCTTCATCTACAATTACCAAACCAATATCAGAAATATCTAACTTATCATCAGTTAGCCTATTTTTTAGTGTTTCAACCATGGCTACAAAACAATGATAATTGTCTTGATCGTCTAGATTAGCTGTACTATTAATAATTTTATTAGGAACTCCAAACTCATCAAGCATGTTTGAAGTTTGCTTACTCAGTTCAATTCTGTGGGTTAATACTAAAACCTTTTTGTTGTACTTTGAGATATATCGTCTTACAATTTCAGAAAAAATAACAGTTTTACCACCTCCTGTTGGAAGCTGA
>MDTG01085668.1_pt1 | contig 17251 bp, 15 predicted proteins | sample 811421 | NCBI WGS metagenome assembly MDTG01 (sample SAMN05326645, study PRJNA326480) | marine metagenome | isolation source: seawater | place: Pacific Ocean: South East | collected 2011
ATCCAACTATTAATCAAGTTCCAATCTTCATCATTGATAGCAGGGTTAGCATCAAGATCTTCTTGTTTGATTTTAGAAAGTGGAACTAACTTTTTATTAGAGACAACATCAACATCTACCAGCTTTTTCTTTGCAAGGTAGTTATCGACAAACCCCTTGATATGTCTAGCTTCTTTGTTCTTAGTTAGCTTTGAGCAGCCCTTACGATAAAGAGGGTAAGCAGTAAAGGTATCAGCTGTTATCTGTGATGTTTTTGTTATACCTTCTTGCACAAAATATCTCTTTAAATGAACAGCAAGAGTTTGCATGTGTTCTTTGAATGTTGATTCTTTCAGTTCATTAGCTTCAACTCTTTCACTTAATCGTGCAAGATGCTCATCAATAGCCTTATCTATATCTGTACCTCGTCTCTTTCTATTAATAAATTTACTTGTTCTTTCAGGTTTACTTCGATCACTGAGAAGGTAAGCACCACCAATCCCATCATCATGATTAGCAGCATTTGAGCTGAGATGAGGACTAGGCTGTTCTATTTCATATAGTTCATCTCTCTTTATTCTTTCTTCTCTAGGGATTACAGGTTCAGATCTTAGCTTTGCATAAACAAGTATGGCTGCATCTTCAGCTTCTAGCTTAGTTTCAACATTAGATATTTTTCTAGTTCTATAAGCTTTCTCTTCAGGCAGTTTCTCTCTGTAATACCACGTATCTGGTGATTCTTCATACTTAATTATCTCAGCACGACCACCTAGGACTTTGTGCTTTTCCAGCAGCTTAGGCATGAAAAGTTAGAGTAAAAAGTTAGAGCTGGTGTTACTCTAACTTATGAAACCCCTTGCTGCAACTGGACGCTTAGACATTAAATAAGAACTCCATAATGTCACCCTCTTCTACAATGTATTCTTTACCTTCACTCCTAATCCAACCATTATTTTTAGCATTCAATAATGAACCTGCTTTTACGAATTTATCGTAAGAAATTGTTTGTGCTCTGATAAAACCTTTTTCGAAATCAGAATGAATCATACCCGCCGCTTCTGGTGCTGTCATACCATTTTTTATTGTCCATGCCTTTGTTTCTTTTTCTCCAGTTGTAAAATATGTTCTTAACCCCAATAATTTGTAAGTTGCTTTAATTAAGCTTTGTAACCCACCCTCAGTAATTCCTAAACCAGATAAATAGTCATTTCTTTCATCTAAACCTAAATCTAATAATTCTGATTCAACCTGTGCTGATATCTTTATGGTCTCTGATTTTTCTGAATTGGATAAATCATTTACAAGTTCATAATATGAATTACCTGATAACAAATCATCCTCTGACAAATTTGCAGCATAAATTACGGGCTTTAACGTTAATAACCCTAAATTATTTATTATTTTTCTTTCATCTTTGGAAAGATTTATATTCCTAGATAAATTTCCATTAGATAATTCTTCATATATTTTTTCCAGGATTGATAATTCTAATTTTGAATCTTTATCTGTTTTTGAAGTCTTTTTTAATCTTCCAATTCTTTTTTCTATTTGGGTTAAATCTGATAAGGCAAGTTCTAAATTTATTATCTCAATATCTCTAATAGGATCTATCGAGCCAGAAACATGAACAATATCTTCACCATCAAAGCACCTAATCACATGAATAATTGCATCTACTTCCCGAATATTTCCAAGAAATTTATTTCCTAAACCTTCACCTTTACTTGCGCCTTCTACTAAACCAGCAATATCAACAAATTCAACTTTTGTAGGCACAGTAGATTGACTCGAACTAATTTCACTCAATACATCAAGTCTTTCATCAGGAACTGCAACTGATCCAACATTAGGTTCAATAGTACAAAAAGGAAAATTTGCTGCTTGGGCCTTGGCATTCGCTACTAATGCATTAAAAAGAGTAGATTTCCCGACATTTGGTAGACCAACAATTCCAGCTTTTAACATAAAACAACTTAATTTACGTTAAATTAGAGTAATTACGCTTCCGTTTCAACAGAAAAATTTTTTTTATGACATACTTCTTTTTTTATCAAACAAAACTAATACAATTCCAAAGCTGAATAGGTAAATTTCTATTTTAGACAAATGAAAAATTTTTATAAAAGTAAATTCAAACTAGCTTCTCTACTTTCAATATTAATTTTAATTAGTGGAGGAATGTTGATTCGTCAAAGTCAAAGAGAGAAAACAAGAGATGTTAGTAAATTTATAATTTTAGCCGAAAGAGGTTCTCTCCCAAGAACTGTAGGAGCTAGTGGGGAATTAAAATCTCAAAAAATAGTAATTATTAGTCCTAAAAGACAAGGGATTTTAGATAAAATATACGTTAATTCAGGCGACAAAGTTGTAAAGAATCAACTAATAGCAAAAATGGATATAGGAAATTTAAAGTACAGAATAGCTGAATTACAAGCTATTTTTGATAAAGAAAAATCAAACTTTGAGAGACGAAAATTCTTATTTAAAGAAGGTGCAATTAGTAAAGAGAAATTTGATGAATATAAAAATCTCTATAAAATTAGCCAAGCTAGACTAAATCAATTGCTTGTTGAAAAAAAAGAGCTTGATGTTCTTGCTCCTTTCAAAGGAATTGTCACTAGAAAGTTTACTGAAGAAGGTGCATATGTTGCTCCCGCAACAACATTTACTTCTCAAAGAGAAGAAAGTGCATCAAATTCCTCAATTATTGAACTTTCACAAGGTCTACAAGTAATCGCAAAAGTGCCTGAAAGTGATATCGGAAGAATTTATTTAGACCAACTAGCTAATATTAAAGTTGATTCATTTCCAGAGAAAGTTTTTAAAGCAAAAGTTATAGAGATCTCTCCAAGAGCCATCAGAAGTAATAGCGTGACTTCATTTGAGGTAAAGCTTTCATTTTTCTCTAACCCTTCACTGCTCAGAATCGGTATGACTTCTGATATTGAATTCCTTTCTGAACAAACATCAGTTGAAACATTAGTCCCTACAGTCGCAATAGTTACGAAAGATGGATTGCCAGGTGTTTTAAAGGTAGATAAAAATAATCAGCCTAAATTCCAAAAAGTTAATTTAGGTATTTCAGGTGGTAGCAAAACTTCTATATTAGAAGGTGTTAATCCAGGAGACCAAATTTTTATTGATCTTCCCCCATGGGTAAAAAGGTTTGACGAATAACTAAATCCTATGAATAGAGCCAATATTCCTGAGAAACCAACTCTTTTACTTGTAGATGGACATTCCTTAGCTTTCAGGAGCTTTTACGCTTTTTCTAAAGGTGGAGAAGGCGGTTTATCAACCAAAGAAGGTATTCCTACAAGTGTTACTTATGGATTCCTAAAAAGTCTGTTAGATATTTGCAAACTAATAAAACCTCAAGGATTAACAATTGCATTTGACACTGCTGAACCAACTTTTAGGCACTTAGCTGATCCAAATTACAAAGCTAATAGGGACGTCGCTCCTGATATTTTTTTTCAAGACTTAGATCAACTTGAAATTATTTTAAGAAATGATTTAAATCTTTCAATCTGCAAAGTTCCAGGGTTTGAAGCTGACGACATACTTGGAACACTTGCAAAAAAGAACTCAGATGAAGGATGGAAAGTTAGAGTTCTTACAGGAGATAGAGATCTATTTCAATTAGTTGATGACAAAAACGATATTGCAGTTATGTATATGGGAGGAGGACCATATTCAAGAAGTGGTAGCCCGTTATTAATAAATGAATCAAAGGTAAATGAAAAATTAGGAGTTAGTCCTGAGAAAGTAGTTGATTTCAAAGCATTAACAGGTGATAGTTCAGATAACATTCCTGGAGTTAAAGGTGTAGGACCAAAAACAGCTATCAATCTTCTTAGAGAAAATATAAATTTAGATGGAATTTATAGCACACTTGAGAATTTAGAAAAATCAGGAGATACTGCAACTAAGGGTGCAATCAAAGGTGCAGTTAAAAGTAAATTATTAAAGGATAAAGATAATGCATACTTATCAAAAATGCTTGCAAGTATAAAACTAAATGTACCAATTAATAAAGATTTAAATATTAAATTAAAGAGTATAAACTCACAAAGTCTCAGAGAATCTTTAGAGAAGTTGGAGTTAAATAGTCTAGTAAAACAAATTTCACTTTTCGAAATTGCATTTACGGAAGGAGGTTATGAATCAAAAATTAAAAGTATAGATAAAGTTGTTAACTCAGAATCTATATCTATCTCAAAAGTTCCTCCTTCAAATCATGCGCCTTTATTAGAACCTAAAATAATAAATTCAAAATCTAAGCTTGATTATTTAATCAACATATTAATGGATCAGAAAAATATTAATTTTCCAACCTCCTTAGATACTGAAACCACAGGGTTAAATCCATTCAAAGCCGAACTTGTTGGCATTGGAATATGTTGGGGAGAAAATATTGATGAAATGGCTTATATACCTGTGGGTCATAAAAATAATTTAGAAGATGAAGATTTAGAACAACTACCTTTAGAAGATGTCCTGGAAAAAATTACTCCTTGGATTGAAAGTTATGATCACCCAAAAGCATTACAAAATGCCAAGTTTGATAGATTAATTTTACTAAGACATGGTATTAATTTGAAAGGATTATCAGTTGATACTTTACTTGCTGACTATTTGAGAAATCCAATAGAAAAGCATAGTCTTGATGAAATATGTTTCAGAGAGTTCAATTATTATCCAAAAAGTTTTTCAGAGACATTAGGTAAAAATAAAACTTTTGCAGAAGTCTCAATAAAAGAAGCAAGTAAATATTGTGGAATGGATGTTTTCTTAACAAGAAAATTATCAATCCTATTGAAAGATAAACTAAAAGAGATGGGAGAAGATATCTTAAATCTATTTAATAAAATAGAAATTCCTCTAGAAGAGGTATTAGCAAATATGGAAAGTAATGGAATAAAAATTGACATTTCATATCTAAAAGAACTTTCAGAAAACTTTAATGAAACTCTTAATAATCTTGAAAAGATTATTTATTCTGAAGCAGGTTTAAAGTTTAATATAAAATCACCAAAACAATTAGCTGAAATTTTATTTGAACAATTAAAGCTAGATAGAAAAAAATCAAGAAAAACAAAAACTGGTTATAGCACTGACGCAACCGTTTTAGAGAAACTTTCTAATGATCATCCTATTATTAATAATTTGATTGAACACAGAACAATAAGCAAGCTACTAAGTACATATGTTGAGGCATTACCTGAATTAGTTGAGAGTGAAACTCAAAGAGTTCATACTGATTTCAATCAAGCAGTTACAGCCACAGGCAGGTTAAGTAGCAGTAATCCAAATCTTCAAAATATTCCTATGAGAACAGAATTTAGTAGAAGGATTCGGAAAGCATTCTTACCGAAGGATGGATGGAAATTATTGAGCGCTGATTACTCTCAAATAGAGCTAAGGATATTAGCTCACCTCTCAGGAGAAGATATTTTAATAGATGCTTATAAAAATCAAGAAGATGTTCATTCATTAACTGCAAAATTATTACTCGAGAAAGAAATAATTACTCCTGAAGAGAGAAGATTAGGTAAGACTATTAACTTTGGAGTTATTTATGGGATGGGATTCCAACGTTTCGCTCGCTCTGCTGGAGTTAGTAAAGATGAAGCAAAAGTTTTTCTCAAAAAATTTAAAGATAGATACAAAAAAGTTTTTAAATTTTTAGAACTGCAAGAAAAACTTGCGCTCTCAAGAGGCTACGTAAGTACTATTTTAGGAAGAAGAAGATACTTTAATTTTGATAAAAATGGTTTAGGGCGATTATTCGGGAAAGATCTAGATGATATAGATTTAAACTTTGCTAGAAGAGCTGGTATTGAGGCTCAACAACTTAGAGCAGCAGCCAATGCGCCAATACAGGGTTCCAGTTCTGACATTATAAAAACAGCTATGATAAACCTAAATAGAAAAATAAAAGACGATTGCTTACAGGCTAATTTGCTTCTGCAAGTTCATGACGAGCTCGTTTTAGAAGTCGATCCATCATCACTTAAAAAAGTAAATGATATTGTCAAAGAAACCATGGAAAATGCTATTAAATTAACCGTTCCTCTTCTCGTTGAAACTGGCTCTGGTCTAAATTGGATGGACTGCAAATAAAAAATAATAACGTATTAACATTTCCACTCATCTTTCAAAACGTTTGCATCACTATATCTATTTTGCAATCTCAAAACTTGTATCCTTCGAATTATAAAATAAGGAATTGATTTATTTTCAATAAAAAAATATGAATCTAAAATTCTTCTAGAATTTAAGTCTGATGGACTTGGATTTATACCCATTTTTTTACCTCTAGTAAAATCCTAATGGATAGTTGTTTAGAACACCTACAAGATTAGATCACAGAGTGCACTTTATGAAAAAAAAACTTCATAAATTGCACTCAATTTTATTTCAATGGCAAATTTTCAGGAAGCTTTATTGAACTTAATCTCCATTTAAATAAATTAGTTCTAGTCCAATAAGTAATAACTAATGATTCAGGCTCAGAAAATTTAGAAGATAAAACAAATTTATTTAAATTTTTATAGTAAAGATTAATCTTTGGAGGATTACTAGTAACATTTTTTTCCTCATTAATATTATTTTGACTAATCGAACCTTGAGAAAGTAATAGTTTTATTCCTTGTGGAGTTAAAGTTATTCTTAATGTTGATTCCAAAAGACTATCTAAAATTGGATTAATAAAAAAAATTTTTAAATTTGAAAAAGGTTCTGGAAATTGATTTGAAGAAGAATTAATCTCAGAAAAAATAATTTGTTTTAATTGAGGTTTGATACTTTTTCTTAAAGAATAAGTATCAATATATCTATCTATATCATTATAATTTTTATTATCTAAAGATTTTTTAAAAGAAATAATTGAAATATAAGGAGTTAAAAATGCATAAACAGATAAAAAAATGAATGATAAAAAAATTATTTTTTTATTTAAAATTTTTATTTTCATAATTTTACTTGTAAAAAAATATATTCTTAACATAGATATTAATACCTACTCGTTAAGAAAATCCTTTAATTATAAAATATTATAAAAACACATGATTTAAATCCTCTTCAAACAAACTATTATCTTTAATTTTGGCAAGAAATGCAATGCGCATTAAGACTGATTGCATTAGGGCTAACAAGTAGTAAGAATTAGGTCAGAAAAAGGAGGCAACAAAATGGTTGATATTCCACCTGAGTACCATTCAGAAGCAAACTGACTAAATGTTCCTGCTCCAACAGTCTCAAAGAATAGTAGGCATACGTCTTGTTTGACAAGGATCAATGATATTCACCTCATAGAAGGTGACTCTATGAAACCAAGGATCAATGATACAGGTGCGGTTCATAGGGAGGCAAGTCAATCAAGTCGTTTTTCTTATGCATCGTCATAGGTGCCCTCAAAAGAAAATATGCTTTACACCTTGAAAAATGGCCCCAGGTTCAATTAGGCAGAATCTTCGTTCCAACTAATCAATAAAGAAAAAAGGGGAGGGGTGTAATACCTCACCCCTTTTTTCTTTATTGTAAAAAATAAAATTAATTTATTTTAATAATATTAAGTATCTATTCATTTTCTAGAATAAAATTCGAAATTATTGTTTAATATTTTCAGTTAAAATAAATTACAATGAACTCATTTGCAATGCTTTGTGGAATAGTTGGTTTTGCCCTTTATATTGTTTACTTTATTGGAGGTAAAAGTGATAACGATGGTCAAGGTGTTAATTTACCTGCAAAGAAATAAATAAAATAATAAATAATCAATTATTTTATTTATTGCTACTTCAGACATTGACAAAAAAAAGGAAATCCAGAAGTTAGATCAAATATTTTAAATATTTACAAAAAAAATATAATATGTACTTATCCCCATAGATTTTTAAGTTGGGTAAAAGCAAAAAAGTGCCTTTAAAATTATCAAACAGCTTAACAAAAAAAACAGAAGAGTTCTGTCCTATAACTCCTGAAAAGGTGAAAATATATTGCTGCGGTGTAACCGTATATGATCTATGTCATTTAGGTCATGCTAGAAGTTACATATCCTGGGATGTTTTAAGAAGATATTTTATTTGGTTGGGCTATGAGGTGTGTTTTGTCCAAAATTTTACTGACATTGATGACAAAATAATCAAAAAAGCGGCAGAAGAGAATTCAACAATGGAAGAAGTTTCTCAAAAAAATATAGAGGAATTTTTTATTGATATGGATGCCATTGGAATACTTAGACCTGATCGGATGCCAAAAGCCACTGACTATCTAAATTCAATTAAGGAGATGATTGAAAATCTTGAAAGGAAAGGTGCTGCATATTCTTTTGAAGGAGATGTATATTTTTCAGTCAAAAAATATAAAGATTATGGGAAATTAAGTAAGAGAAACCTTGAAGACCAAAAAGTTAATGCAGGAGGAAGACTTAAAAATTCTGACAAAAAAGAAAATAATCTAGATTTTGCTCTTTGGAAAAAAGCTAAAAGTGGTGAACCAAGTTATTCATCAAAATGGGGAAAGGGAAGGCCTGGGTGGCATATTGAGTGTTCTGCAATGGTCCTTAAAGAATTAGGTAAAACAATAGATATACATCTTGGTGGTGCAGATTTAATTTTTCCTCATCATGAAAATGAAATAGCTCAGTCAGAAGTTTGCAATGGGAGAGAGTTAGCAAAATTTTGGCTTCACAATGGAATGGTTAATGTTGGTGGAGAAAAGATGAGTAAATCTTTAGGAAATTTTACAACCATTAGGTCTTTATTAGAAAAAGGAATTTCCCCCATGACTTTAAGGTTTTTTATTTTGCAAACAAATTATCGGAAACCTTTAGATTTTACAGATGAGGCATTAAAAGCAGCTTCAAAGGGATGGGAAAGATTAAATATTTCTCTGTGTTTTAATAATATTTTAAAAAAAGAAGACCAAATTAAAAGAAAAATTAATCTAGATAAACCTATAAAGAAATCTTTTAAAGTTAATGATAATGATATGTTGTCAAAATTATTATTAGATTTTGAAAAACATATGAATGATGACCTCAATACTTCTGGAGCTTTATCAATTCTTTTTGAACTTTCTCAACCAATTAGAAAATGCATAAACTTATTAAAGCAGAAAGAGATAAATGAATTAAATCCAGATTATTTAAATGAAACTTATAAAAAGTGGCTCCTTCTTACTGAATTAGCAGGAGTACTTGGACTAAAAGCTATTTATAATAAGGAACAAAAAGTTAATAAAACCATTATTAGTAATATTGAAATTGAAGAATTAATAAAAGAAAGATCATCAGCAAAGGCAAAAAAAGACTTTAATCAAGCTGACAAAATAAGAAATGATTTAAAGAATATGAATATAGAGTTAATTGATAAACCTAATGGAATTACTGAATGGAAAAATATTTAATATTATACAAACTTTTCTAATGTAGAGACTAATGTTAAATAAAATCCAATTGCAATAATTGGAGGTGAAACCCATCTAAGCATAAATTTTAGATATCTTCTAACTCTTAAATTAGAGTTTGAATTTGATAAGTCCTCATCATAACGATTAGGAACAATCCAACCAAAAAGAATAGAAATAAGAAGACCGCCCAATATCAAAAGAGTATTGCAAATAGCGTCTGACCTATCAAGAAAATCTGTAGAGATCGCTGAGGGTATTCCAATTATAAATATCAAAAGTGTTGACACCCAAACTGATTTTTTTCTACTCCATTTTAATTTATCCATTAGAGAGGAAACAGGTACCTCAAGTAATGATATGGATGAAGTAATCGCAGCTAAAAAAGCTAATCCAAAGAAAACAGCTGCAATAAATCTTCCAAATAATCCTAAATTTGCAAATCCAGTTGGTAGTGCAATAAATAATGTTCCAACAGTAGATTCACTAACAACATCCCTTAAACCAAAGCTCATAACGATAGGGAATGTAATTAATCCAGCAAGGAGTCCCACTGCTGTATCCAAAGAAGCAACCCTTAAAGCTTCTTTGGGAAGATGATTACGTTTATCCAAGTATGAAGAGTAAGCAACCATAACTCCAATTCCTAAACTAAGTGAAAAGAAAGCCTGCTTAAAAGAATTGCTGATTGTACTTTTATCAAAAAGTTGGGAGGGATCCCATTTAAGTAAAAAAGAGGTATAGCCTTCCCATGAACCAGATAAAGAAGAAGCCCAAAATGCCAATAATAATAGTAAGACTAAAAGCAATGGCATAGCCCATTTAGTAAGTTTTTCTATTCCTCCCCTAATCCCTGCTAACACGATAAAAGCAGTTAAAAGTAAACTTATTATTTGTCCAACAAAAACACTATTACCACTACTTATCTTTCCAAAAAATTGGCCTGCTTCATTCATATCTGAAGGTAAACCTATAAATAAAGAATGGAAAAAAGTATCAATTGTCCAGCCCATTATTACCGCGTAGTAGGAGAGTATTCCGCAAGAAGCTATTGCAAATAACCAACCTAAAGGCTTCCAATTTTCTCCTGCAGCTTTAATAGGTGCAATAAAAGGACTACTAGCTGTGCTTCTTCCCAAAACCATCTCTGCAACTAAAACAGGGAGACAAACAATCAAAACAATTAAGACATAAAGGATAAGGAAAGCCAGACCTCCTCCCTCTGAAGATCTATAAGCAAAACCCCACAAATTCCCTAATCCAACAGCACTTCCAGCAGCTGCAAATACAAAACCAAGACCAGATTCCCATTTTTCTTTTGTCTTCATAACTAAACCCCTTTGTAATTTTCCAGCATAATCTGGAACTAATATTTCTTGGGTTATACCTCTAAATGGGAGACTATACTAACTTACCTTCACAAAGTGAAAGCCATAAGTATTCTTGGCTCAACAGGGTCAATTGGAACACAAACTCTTCAAATAGTAAGTGAATTCCCAAATGATTTTAATGTTGTTGCCTTAACAGCAGGAAAAAACCTTAATCTTTTATTAGAACAAATAAGGATTTACAAGCCTGAGATAGTAGCTATCGCAGATGAGTCGCTTATCCCAACATTAAAAAATTCAATTGATAATTTATCAGATTTTGACTCTGGTTCAATTCCATTAATTGTCGGGGGAACATCTGGAATTGAATTAGCTGCTTCGTGGGATCACTCAGATCTTGTTGTAACAGGAATAGTTGGATGTGCTGGACTTCTTCCAACAATTGCGGCCATAAGAGCAGGGAAAGATCTAGCCTTAGCAAATAAAGAAACTTTAATAGCAGCAGGGCCAGTTGTTCTACCAGAATTAAAAAAAAGTGGGAGCCGCTTACTCCCTGCAGATTCCGAACATTCTGCAATTTTTCAGTGCCTTCAAGGTACTCCGTGGGCTGAAAATGCAAGATTATCAACAGGGATTCCAACTCCTGGATTAAAAACAATATATTTGACGGCATCTGGAGGAGCTTTCAGAGATTGGCCTGCAGAAGAGCTTCATAAAGCGACTGTCAAAGAGGCTACAAGTCATCCAAATTGGAATATGGGAAAAAAAATTACGGTAGATTCTGCGACACTAATGAATAAAGGATTAGAAGTTATTGAGGCTCACTATTTATTTGGCCTTGAATATGAAGATATAGAGATAATTATTCATCCACAAAGCATCATACATTCAATGGTGGGCTTAGAAGATTCATCAGTCCTTGCACAATTGGGATGGCCAGATATGAAGTTGCCTATTCTGTATTGCATGAGTTGGCCTCAAAGATTTCAAACCCCATGGAAGAAGCTTAATTTAACTGAGATAAAAGATTTAAGTTTTAGCTCCCCTGACAAGGATAAATACCCCTGTATGGGATTAGCCTATGAAGCTGGTAAAACAGGTGGAACAATGCCTGCTGTACTTAATGCCGCTAACGAAGTAGCTGTTGATCTGTTTTTAAAAGAAAAAATTAAATTTTTAGATATTCCAAAACTTATAGAATTGAGTTGCGAGAATCATAAAAATGAAGTCAAACATGATCCAACTCTTGATGATGTAATTTTAGTTGACTCTTGGGCAAGAAAAAAAACTTTTGACAATCAAAAGATTTTTGCAAATTGAGTCTAAATTCAAACTAATTATTAAAGAATAATTTAATTAACAAGTTTCTCATAAATAATATTTATCCATTTTTTTACCAATAAATCACCCCAACATCCTTTTTTACCATGAAAACCATTATGTCCTCCTTTCTTTGTAATTAGAACTTTAATTTTATCGTTATTATTACATAGGTTATTATTCAATTTATATGCGCTTTCTGAAGGGACCCATGGATCATCGAGAGATTGAAGAAACATCAAACTTGGAAACTTATTAACATCCTCTAATAGATAATTAATTGGAGAAGATTTCTCATAATATTCTGCTTCATTTTCAAACCCCCATCTTGGAGCTGTTATTAAAGAGTCAAAATCTCTAATTGAATTTATATCACTATTTCTAAAAGATTTATAATTTATTAAACTTAATTTTTCTTCTTCTCTAATCCCAAATGGATCCGCAATAGTTTGTTTGATCAATCTTTGTAATAACCATTTTTGATATATTCTGTTTCGAGGCCTTTCAATAGATTTACTACAAATAGATAAATCAAGTGGGCTACTTAAACAGGCAAGTCCATCAAGATAAATATCTTCTTTATTTCTATGAATACAAGCATTTAATAAAATTGTACCTCCTAAAGATATTCCAACTCCAAAGAGAGGTACTGGCTTATTTATAGTTTTAGAAATTTTTGTTGCTATCTCTTTTATTTTAGAAATCACAGGATAAATATCAGAATTACACATTGCTGAATAAGTACCAGAAGCAAGTAATCTTCCAGGGTATGCTCCTCTCAAATTCAATCTAAGAATACAAAAATTATCTTTTAATAGAGATTCGGAAATTCTTTTTAATCCTTGCCTATTACTTGAACCTCCTAAACCATGAAGAATCAAAACCACTCCTTTGGTAAGAAATATATCTTTAGGTTTATTTAAAAATCCCATTAAAAAACCTGAACTACAAAAACCTCTTGGGCCCTCAGGAATAGGGATCAACAATCTTTCACCATAGTTAAGAGATAAATCTTCTTTTACAAAAGTGTCTCTTAATGTTTGAAGGTCACCTCCAATCCAGGGAAATCTCTGACAAAAATCATCAACAAACAATTCTTTTGATCGAAGAGAAAAGTTGTCAACTTTGTTTACCAATTCCTAGCTCCTTTAACTCTTGTAAAAGATCTCCTAAAACTTGTTTTGCATCGCCAAAAAGCATAGACGTATTTGCTAAATCAAATAAATCATTTTTAATTCCTGAATAACCTGCACTCATTCCTCTTTTAACAACAAAAACCGTTCTGGCCTCTTGAACATCAAGAACAGGCATACCATATAAAGGTGAATTAGGATCTGTTTTAGCTTGTGGATTCACAACATCGTTAGCTCCAAGTATTAAAACAACATCAGTTGCAGGAAATTCAGGATTTATTTTATCCATTTCAATTAATTGCTCATAAGGAACATCTGCTTCAGCCAATAGAACATTCATATGACCAGGCATTCTTCCAGCGACAGGATGAATTGCATAAGAGACCTCAATACCACTCTTCTCTAATAACTTTGCAACCTCTCTTACGATATGTTGAGCCTGAGCCACTGCAAGTCCATAGCCAGGAACAATTACAACTCTCTCAGCAGCCTCAAGGGTTAAAGCACATTCCTCAGCGCTACAACTGGTTATATTTTTATATTCAGAAACATCTTTAGATTTGGATGATGAAGCACCTAGTGCACCACCAAAAAGAACAGAAAGTAATGATCTATTCATACCTTTACACATAACTTGAGTAAGAATTAAACCAGCAGCACCAACCATTGCTCCTGCAACAATTAAAAGCTGACTACCAACAACAAATCCTGCAGCGGCTGCAGCAATACCTGAGTAACTGTTTAAAAGTGATATAACAACTGGCATATCTGCTCCACCGATGGGAAGAGTTACACCAATACCCAATAATCCAGACCCAATAATTAATAACCAAATCCCATTATTGTTAGTTGAAAAAATCTCAATTATTGCAACTAGTGATAAAACAAAGAAAAATATATTGACTGCATGACGAATTTTATTTTGTGTCCAAGATGGAGTTGATAACCAACCTTGAAGCTTGGCCATCGCGACAATTGAGCCGGTAAAAGTAATTGCTCCAACAAATATTGAAACTGAAACTGAGGCTATTTCAACAAATGATGAATTTAGATCTGTACCTGTATCACCGGTCGAGAAAAGTGCTACTCCCAATGCAACAAGTAAAGAAGACATACCTCCACAACCATTAAAAAGAGCAACTGTTTCAGGCATAGCAGTCATAGGGACTCTTTTTGCTGTAATTACTCCAAAAAAGCTTCCTAAAAGAGTTCCAGCAAAAATATATAAAAATGATTGCGTTGATATCCCACCCTCTTGAAGAGAATTAAAAAGCAATCCAACCACAGCTAGAACCATTGCAAAGGCTGCTAATTTATTTGCATCTCTTGCAGAACGAACTTTAGAAAGGCCTTTAATACCGAATGCAAGAAGAAGTACTGCAAGAAGATCGATAATTGAATTGATTAATAATGAAATAGTCATTTTATTTCTCCAGATTTTTTAATTTTTTTTCTACTAAACATCGCAAGCATTCTGTCTGTAACGAGAAATCCTCCTACAACATTAAAAAGAGCAAAGCCCAGTGACAAAGAACCAATAACTAATAAAGGAATATTTTGATCAGCTTTGATAATCAAAGTTAGAGCTGCAAGCATTGTAATTCCTGAAATTGCATTGGCTCCACTCATCAAAGGGGTGTGAAGAGTTGGCGGTACTTTCCCAATTAATTCAAGTCCCAGTAAACTTCCAAGGATAAGAACCCATAGAGCTTCATTTAGAAAAGACATTTAAATTTTTACTCCTGTAGAGAGAACCTCTGGCAATTGGACAACTCCATCTTTAAAAAGAAGGCATCCCTTAATTAGTTCATCTTCAGTATTAAGTAATAACTCTCCTTTTGTAATCATTGGATCAATAAGAGCTAACAAATTTCTTGAATAAAGAGAACTTGCATGATTGGAGACACTTTGAGGAAGTTTCGAGGCTCCAATTAACTTAATTCCATTAACTATTACTGTCTTATCTTCAACAGATCCAAAACAATTTCCCCCTTGAGAGACAGCAAGATCAACAACAACAGATCCTTGTCTCATGTTTTTAAGCATATCTTCATCGATTAAGAGAGGAGCCCTTTTGCCTGGGACTTGTGCAGTACATATTGCTACATCAGCCTCAGAAAGATGCTTTATTAATTCTTCACGCTGAGCTTTTAAGAATTCAGGAGAGACCTGTTTTGCATAGCCTCCAGATTCTTTTGGTTCTTCAGAAATATCTGGAGGGTCTATAAATTTTCCGCCTAAAGATTCCACCTGTTCTTTAACAATAGGTCTGATGTCGCTAACAAATACAACTGCACCAAGTCTTTTTGCCGTAGCTATTGCTTGCAATCCAGCAACACCAGCTCCAAGAATTACTACTTTCGCAGGTTGTACTGTCCCAGCAGCCGTCATTAACATTGGAAAATATCTATCAAGTTCACTCGCCGCAATCAAAACGGATTTATATCCTGCAATATTCGCCTGAGAAGACAATGCATCAGAAGATTGTGCCCTACTTATTCGTGGTAAAAGCTCCATTGATATTGCTGAAAATCCTTTGTTTTGAAACAGATCTGAAAGGTCTTTATTTCCGTATGGTTCTAAAAGACCAATAACAAGAGTTCCTCTTGAAAGTTTTGACAAAATATTTTGATCTGGTTTGTTTACGCAAAGAACTACATTTACATTTGATAAATCATAATTAGATACATCAATTAAATTTGCACCTGCTTCCAAATAATCTTTATTTAAAAATCCAGATTTATTTCCAGAATCATTTTCAATCAAGACAGAGCATCCAGAGGATACTAATTTCTTGACAGTTTCTGGAGATGCGGCAACCCTTGTTTCACCGAGGAGGGTTTCACGAGGTATAAAAAATCTTCCCAAAGTAAATAAATATTCTCATATATTGGAGGTTACAGGTTTTTTCAAGTTTTAATACTTTGATCTTTCAACAAGAAAGCTTTTCCTAATAAAGATTCTTAGCTAGTAAGTAGAAAGAAACCTCAATTAGACATCAAGAAATGAGCCTAACTGCAATTGAATGTCCAGATGGCGTCTGTCATAGTCATCATGGTGGCCATGCTGTATCAAGAACAGCTATGCAAAAAAATCTTCAAAACCATGGAAAAGAATGGTGTGAAAGATTGGCTGAGAGAATTTATGAAATGTCAGTTGATACATACTCGCAAACAGTTATGCCAAGTCTTCATGGATCTGGATGGCAAAGAAAGCATCTAGACTGGGAATTTAAACTTGCAAATCATGATTCTGAGCCTGATGAAACCTTAGTTGAGGGAATTATCAATGCTACTGAAAGCTTTTTAAGGAGTAGTGAAGTTCATAGACTTTTTATTCAAGAATTAGTGCAAGGAACTTTTGCCGAGGCTACTAATGACAAACTAAGGTCAATAGCAGTTAGAAAATTAATTGACAATGAATTAATGCAAATACTTGAAGAAAAAAAAGAGGAGATACTTGATAGGCTTGCAGAAAATCTTATGGATGATGCAAAAGGTCAATTTGAGGTTGCGAGGAAGGCTGCAAATGAAGGTATTGAAGAAGTAGAAAAATTACTTCTCAACCACACAGAAGCAGTTTAAAAATTTATTTAATAATTATTTCCTATTTGCAAAATTATAAAAATTTCCACTAAAACGACTAGTATAACTAGTTAATTAAGATAATTAAGAAAATTAAAAACCTTAAGGAAACATTCTATTTTGTTCATAAAACTAATTTGTAGTAAATAAACCATTTTTCTGGACCTTTTACATGTAAAGGTAGCCTCGTTGGGAGAGAAAAATGGACCATTCTCTTAAAAGAAGAATTCAACTTGAAAGTCTTCGGGCTTCCAATAGAATTAATACATTAGACAGCTTAAAGCGCTATGAAGATAGCTTTGCTCTAACAGAAGAATTTAGGGAATGGATTTTATGTCCATCAAGTTCTGAGATGCTTAATGATTCTGTCTTAAAATATCCCAGTGAATTCATAGAGAATCTTAATAAAAAATTAGTTGATTCAGATGAACTCTTAGAGCTCTAGATAATAAAAATCTAAAATTAAAAGTTTAATTATTCTCGCTTTTTATAA
>MDTG01162010.1_pt1 | contig 17250 bp, 16 predicted proteins | sample 811421 | NCBI WGS metagenome assembly MDTG01 (sample SAMN05326645, study PRJNA326480) | marine metagenome | isolation source: seawater | place: Pacific Ocean: South East | collected 2011
AATTACAGGTTCAGCTTGCAAAAGAATTTACTCACGGTATGTCGGGTTCACGCAATGATACAACCGCTTACAAACAACCTCCGTTAGGATGGTATATGTCTGAAAAGTTTGATGGATATCGGGCACTCTTCAAATACAATAGCGAAGGTGTCGGGGAGTTTTATTCCAGAGCAGGGAAGCGATTCATGGCCCCCGAATGGTTTTTAGATGCGATGCCATCTCATCGTTTGTTAGGAGACAATATCCTGGATGGAGAATTATGGGCCGGAAGAGACAACTTTCAAGCCATGGGTATAGTTCGCAAAAAGATTCCTATTGCAGAAGAATGGACTCGCATTCAATATCAAGTGTATGATATAACCAATTCTTCTGGAACATTTACAGAAAGACTCAAACAATTATATCAGATTGTTCATAACAATACTAAGATATGGGATTATCGAAAGCGAAAGTCACAAATCGAGTCGCCCTATCGGAATCTAGAATCTCCTTTGATTGCGGCTGAACAGCTCCCTGTGAAAACAATCAATGATCTAACACACTATTACAAACAAATCTTAGATGCAGGAGGAGAAGGCATCATGTTAAAACATCCAATTATGCCCTATAGTCATGGTCGCAGTTCTTATATGTTGAAATACAAACCCGTCTTTGATCGTGAAGCAATTATCATTGATCACAAACAAGGTGAAGGCAAATACAAAGGTATGTTAGGCGCCTTTGTTTGCCGTCCTTTAATTAATCATGACACTTATATGACAGTTGATATGGATGACAATCATATATTCACATTGTCAGGAATGGATGATTCAATACGTAGCTCTTATTTACAAACACACCCTGTCGATACAGTAATTACATATGAATGTTCTGGATACACAGACAAAGGAAAACCCCGATTTGGAAGATATCTTAGGATAAGAGAAGATGTAGTCATCAAACAAATATCCAATGATTCAACTGAATCATTGAAACGAGTCAAAGAAATATTCAAAACATTGGAAACGCATTATCAAAGTGTTCAAGATACATTCCGAGCGAAAAGTTATCGAACTGTCAATTTAGCATTGAGGAATATCCAGAGTGACGCGCAATTAACCGATGGGTCTCTTCAAAAAGTTAAGGGTATTGGTTCAGGAACACTGGACAAGATACGATCTATTTTAGAAACAGGCACATGTGAAGCTTATGAAAAGATAAAATTATCACAGAAATCGCCTAAACAAGACTTCTTGAAGATTCACGGAGTGGGTGTGCAAAAAGCTAACTCGCTTGTCAAACAAGGATTCAAGTCGATTCAAGAATTACGAGACAAAGGACAAGATCAACTAAATGATGTTCAAAAACTAGGATTACACTATTATGAAGATATTCAACAAAGGATTCCTTACAAAGAAATCGTTCAGCATGAAATCTATCTGAAACAGGTATTACATTCAGTAGACAAAGATGCAGAGTTAACTATAGCAGGTTCCTATCGCAGAAAGAAACCGACGAGCGGTGATATTGATTTGCTTGTGAAAGGGAAAACCAAGAAAACCTATGAACTGTTTGTGAAACAATTGATATCGCAGGGATATTTGGTATGCACATTCGCAAACGGTAGTAAAAAGTTTATGGGAATGGGGATATTGCAAGGATGTAAGGTGAATCGTCGTATAGATATCATGTATACGAAACCACAAGAATATCCGTTTGCGATACTGTATTTCACAGGGTCATCCGAGTTTAATCAAAGAATGCGCTCAGAAGTGTTACAAACGGGTCTCAGTATAAATGAATATTCATTAAAAGACGCGAATACCAAACAACCGGTGAAACATGTCTTTCACACAGAAAAAGATATCTTTGACTATTTACAATATGAGTATGTGGAACCTTGGGATCGCAAATCTTAATTTGTGTCACCATCTCCATCATCATCACCATTATCGCTGTTTGAATCTGCTTTTTTCGAATGACTAAATCCAGAATTCAATGTTCTATCATTGTATTCGGCTTGGATTGGCGGGTAACAATAAAGAGCATAGGGTGATTGGTTGTTTGCCGGTTCTTCAGTGCAATTCCCCATAGGACATATCCCACTATTCCAGTAAGGTGATCCAGTCAAACTTCCATCGAAAACCCATCCACCATCTCCGGTTGGCCCTGGCCGGGGTCTACGTTTATCATTCTGATTCTGCCACCCAAAGTGTTCCCATCCAACTTCTTCTGCATTCCACCATATTTTTTTTACTGTAATGGCATCATTATTTGTTATCGCGCGCAATTGATCCTGTTTTGAAACGCCATCTTTGTTTCGAAGGGTTATCGATGGACACATATTTGTGGGAGATAACGCAGACCACGGACCCGCCGCCCCGTCATCTTTGATTCCTGCTTTGTCTAGACAATTCACAATATTTGAATCTGTATCTCCATAAAATATCTTCCTGTATTTGGTTTGTGCATCATACCAAGTTGCACTAAATCCGTTCTTGACTTTTTCGTCTGCACCGTCTGGTGCTGACGACTTATTCCAATTCGGGTCTTTTCTGCCTACCTGATCTTTGCTAGAACAAATAATACCACACCCTGGGACTTCTTGACGTATAAAACCTGCATCCTCAGAACAGAAACCATTCTCTGCTAGGGGAGTTTGATATTGAAAATTGCTTGGATTGTTATTTATGCCACCACCATTCGGAGGAGGAGGGGGGTAGCTTGGATTAGTGTCATCACCACCGCCACCACCATCACCGCCATCATCATCACCATCACCATCACCCAATCCGGGGATCAATCCCAGTTTCCATGCGACAAGTGTCCCTATACCACCTACTATCAATACAACAATGATAATCAACAAAAAGCTAGTAAAATCTCCACCGATCTGCTTTTTCATAAGTATCTTTTATACACTATGTATATTTTTTTTGAGTTTAGTATAGAAAACTCTTTTAGAACCATTAAATATACAGATGGGACAAACACAAAGTCAATCACAAAATATAACAGACGTATATGCTGCTTATATTCAGCAACAACAAAACTTGATATTTCAACAACAATCACAAATCAATGCGTTGTATTCACATTCCATACGACAAGATATGACACGAGGTGCCTCTCAGCCTTCATATCATCCTTCACAGACGCAACAAATACCGCAACAAATACCGCAACAAATACCACAACAACCCTTGCCTCAACTTCCCGCGGCACCTTCTTATAACAAAGCCAAGTTGGATCCTTATCAGATATTGGGATTAGCCAAATCATATACTAAATCAGAGTTGAAACGAGCTTACTTGAAAGCCGCCATGAAAGCTCATCCTGACCGTGGAGGATCGCCACATGCATTTCAAAAAGTAAGTATTGCGTATACTGTCTTGAAAAACAAGCTAAAAGAAACAGAAAATAGTCATTCACATCAAGAGCTTAGACAAGGAGCTAGAGATTACATACAAACACAAGAAAGCAAACCAATGAGAAATGTGAACATGAAAGAAAACTTTGATGCTGAATTGTTTAACAAGATTTATGAAGAAAACAAAATACCCGATTCCTTTGATAAAGGTTATGGTGATTGGATGCAACAAAATCCTGCATTAGAGTCTGGTCAAACCAAGATGTTTCAGAATGGTTTCAACAAAGATATGTTTAATGCCACATTTGATAGTTACAAAAGAGACAATGCATCCAAATACAAACAAGCCTTGGTCAAGTATGATGAACCTGAACAACGATTGTCAATGAAAAATCAAGATTCGCTTGTAACCTTAGGTAGAGGTAAGGTTTCTGATTTCAGTGGGACCTCTGAAGGATTACATTACACGGATTACAAAAAAGCATATACCTATGGTTCGACTTTGATTGATGCTTCATCGGTATCTTTAGATGATCGTGCACAAAGTATTGGGGGAGTTAAAGCACAAAGAAGCAACTTGTCTTATCAGATGAGCGCGCAAGATCAAGAACGTCTTGCAAAGCAACAGTATATGCAACAAAGAGAAGAGCAAAAACGAATGCAACGATTACAAACATATGATCAAAAACACGGGGAAGCTTATGAACGTATTCATGGGTTGTTGTTGCGGTAAGTTACTTACTTGGGTGGGTTATCAAATTTTTTTAATCTTGCATTGCGAACATGTTTCAACTGAGCAGCTAGCGCTTCTTCCGCTTCAGCTTGCGCTTCTTCCTTTTTTGTTCGGTTTTGAACATCTCTTGTTGGTCTTTGTGGGGTGTGCCTATTGACTAATCCCAACACATCTCCTGGTGTAAAAACTGGTTTTGCAACACCTGTTGCAACTTGTGATTCATCTACTTCTGCCCCCACTACTTCTGCCTTTGCTAAAGACAATCTCTGCCTTGATCCGGTTAGTTTTGCATGCGTATCTGGTGCATCAATATATCTCATTAATTCTGCTGCCCTATCTGCGGGTATATTATTGGGTATTGTCTGGAAATCCTCTGTAAATATCCCAACATCCTCTGGAAATATCTCAGCTGCACCTGTTTCATTTGTTTCATTTGTTTCTTTTATGATTTCTTCTATGGCTTTGTTCAACTCTGGGATAGAATCTCCTTGCAGAAAGTTGAAAGATAATTTTACCCCACTAGCTATGATTGTTCTTAATGCACTCTTAATCTCATCAAGGGATAACTCGACTACCACACCATTCTCTTTGTAAGATAAACTGGGACTGATTACAATCATCATTTCGGGTAAATTATCTCTAATGTTGACCCCCCCCGCCCCCGAAGACTCAGACAGCAGTTTGAAAAGTCTTGCAAATGCTTCTTTATGAAGAATAGCATTCTTTGGCGCTAAGTCTGTTAAATATAATATATACTCATCTTTTTCTACTGATGTAATACCTGTTTCATTTGGGAAAGCATTGTAATATGTTCTTTCTTTCAAATATGGTATTAGACTATCAGGTATCGTCCCTTCATCACCGGGACAGAATACATTATATGTGTGTCCCAGTTGCTCTAAACTGTCCGCGTTTTTCTTCAACAAATCAACATAATTTGGTAGATAAACTGCATCTTGGGGACCCTCTTCACCTGTAGTATCTCCAGAACCCCTTTGTGTCGTTTTGCGGGTTTTCTTTTGTCTCTTCTTTCTTGTTTTTCTATTTTTACTAGTTTTCCTTTGTTTTCTGTGACGTTTTTGAGTTTGTTTCTTTTTGAATTTACGACGCAATTTCTTTTTCAAAGAAGCCATCATCGCTTGAGCCATTCTTATATCGGATTCACTGATTGTTCCAGCAAAAGAACTTGTTTCTAAAGAACCAAACATGGATGGGGTCTCGCTATCAGAGCTTGGAGAAACCTGGGGTTGATGAAAATAATGTTGAACCAGTCCCTCTACAGCTTGGGGAGGGATAGTGACACCGCGATACATCCATTCTTCGCCTTGAAGGTATTTGTTAGCCAAACCCTTGACTTGTTCGGTATAGGTATTCATCTCAATCTTGAATGACAAGTCATGGCTCGCTTTTTGTTTTATATAATTCTTGAACATATCAGTTCGAGTTCGGCTTTCGTGACCCATGTATAATGTGCACATTACCCATTTGCGAAGCTTTTCAAGAACTTTATCTGTGTCTCTTCTAGATTCAACATAAGCCCAGTCTGCATCTAAGTCAGTCATCTTAACTTGACCGTTACACAATAGCATGTTTTGAGGCTTAATGTCTAACAGCATCAGACCCGCTTTCGCGGTGCGATCGATAACATCATATATTTCCTTACCCTCATTAGGAATATCTCCAACCGATGCTAAATCTCCTTCACACTTGTGAGTAACCATCATTTTCAGAGTGTCGCCAGAATCTGCATCAGTGCAATATCCCATAGATTTGATGGGTGGGCAAATTCCTTTTTCATGACCCACGCCCCAGGTAACAAACGAGGAAACAAACTCAAGTAAATCGAGAGGATCTGCTGGATCAGAAGATGCTAAACTGATACGAAAGATTTCATTATCAGAAAGTCTTTTGGAACCGATTTTTGCATTTCTTCCACTAAAAATCTTGTTATATGAACCTTGGCCCAGCGGGACACCTGTGAATACACAGGTTTTAGGCTCTTTTATCACAAAGTGTGAATGTAAAAATGCATACAATGGGGGACTACCCCCGCGAACGATTTCCATTGAATCTGAAGGAATATAAGCAATTGGTTTCGGGATCTTGGATTTGGAAGGACGCTTAGTTGTCACCAAAGAATTCATTTCTAACCTAACAGACATGAATGTTATACAAAATACATATATTAAAATAAATTTAGTTGTTTCCACCTCTTTCTGCGACATAGTCTCGCTGATTTTCTGTTGTGCAAATACATCCGGTGCTTGTCGAAAATGTAGATGGACAACACGACAAACTGCTACGATTGTTGGCTAACATAAACATCTTTTCGGGCGAGCCTTTGACACCATCAATTGGAGGACCCATGAGAGCTGCTTGATCACTAATCTTCATTTTGACAGGACCTTCGCTACCCAGATAAGTATACAAAGTATCATTAGAAAGAAAGGGCATGTTGTCAGGAGACTTCATCCAATATTCTTGATTTCCTGTTTTCAAACACAACCCGTCGTAGGGCATTTGAGAACCCATCGGTGGGACCTTGGGACCCATCATACCTCCACCAATTTCATCTTGAGGAGATTTACCGACAGTATTGTTGTTGATATTAGACGCTTTCATAAAACCCTTGACATCTTTTTCAACCGTTTTTTCAGCAGACTTCAAATCACTCTTAATAGTCGCGGCGGTCGATTCTAATGAAAATCCCTCCATCCCAACAAGTAAATACAGAGCAACCAGAGTCGCGATTGCCTTTTTCCCCATGTCGCCCTTTTTGATTACTTTAAAGACAACATACGCATAAATACCCAATATAGCAACTTCTTTAATACCTACCTGGAACATTGTTTTATAGTATAGTGTATTAAAATAATTTTATGGCAGGATCGAAGGGTTATTTTTTCGCGATTTTAGTTGTGACCCTTTTTTATATTATATGGGTCGAATATTCTGTAGGCAATATATTGCTACGAACAAATAGTCAGGGCGGGCGTTCCCTAAACTTTCAAAGTTTATGGAACTTGATGACAGATCCACTACATGACAAAGCGTTGTGGAATAAACAATGCATTGATTTGAATTATCCGTTTGTATTGTCTATGACAACTTTTGTATACAAGATGTTTGGTTGATATAGTTTAAAGATACCTCAAACCACGTATATTATATATAACACATGAGTGACGATTCTTTTGATCTTTATGATTGTTTGGGATTACAAAGAGACGCAACCCAATCACAGATTAAACAACAATATCGTAAATTAGCTTTTCAGTGTCATCCAGACAAAAACAAAACTCCTGAGGCTAAAATACAATTCCGAAAAATTTCTGAAGCATATGATATATTAAGTCAGCCTCAAAAACGCAAAGCATACGATTCACTTGGATATCAAGCAGTATCTTCAGAAATGCCGATTGTGAATGCGGTGCAACTATTTCGTTCATTGTTTAATGTGGATTTTACACGAGAAATGGATACCAATTTGTTTTATTATTCAGATACCAATTATAGTGGTGAGATTCCAGATAACAATGACAATTACATATATCATGATATCTCATGCACTCTAGAGGAATTATACTTTGGATGTCAGAAAGAATTTCAGATAGGAGTTCGAGACAAACAAATGCGTCACAATTACACGAGTTATGTGCTGAATATACGTCCCGGGACAACCACAGAGGAATGTTTGTTAATCAAAAATGCAGGGGGTTACAATCCAATCTCACAGGCCACGCGGGATCTGATTGTGAGACTCCAGGAACTGCCACATGAATATTACAAGAGAAAACAAAATGATTTATACAGAGAATATACTATTTCATTGACTGAAGCATTGTGCGGGTTTCATATCAAACTCGAACATTTCAATGAATCTCTTAGCATTGAATATACCAATATAGTGAAACCCAATTCTTTGTTACATGTGTTTCACAAAGGCATGCCCATTAAACAACAGACACAAAAACAACTGGGAGATTCAGGTGACAGTGATTTTCCAGAATATGGCAACTTGATATTAGACTTGAAGATATGCTTTCCAGAAACGATTGAGAAATCACATCACACACAATTGTCGCAGATATTCAATCAAGCGATACGCGTAGATGAAACATCATCTTCAGAAAAGTTGTTGCCGGCATATTATTTCAAAAACAAAGAAGATGTGGTCAAAGAATTGTTAACTGAGGATGAAGAATCGTCTACTGGATGTTTGCAGCAATAACATCTAAGTAGAATATAATGACAAGAAAAAGATATACACATAAAAAACAGATACCTAAGATTACAAATCATCATGTAGACGTTGGAGATTTGAATAGCGCGATGAAATATGTAGTTGTGCAGATGGATTGTGGGGATGAGATGAGTCTTCAGGTGAGAGTGAATGTTGGAAGTCGCGATGAAACAGAAGATATCAAGGGGATATCTCATCTTTTGGAACATATGTTTTTTCAAGGTTCTAAGAGTTATCCCACATCCAAACAGCTTGAAAAAGAGATTTATTCATGTGGGGGGAATTACAATGCATATACGGATTATCACGAGACTGTATATCATACAGAAGCAAGCGTTAGCTGTGCAGAAACCGTTGCGAAAATTATGTCAAGTAGCTTGTATCATTCATTGCTGAAACAGAGTAATCTAACTAACGAGAAAAATGTAGTTGTAAATGAATTGAGAGATGCAATGTCAAATACTGAAGAGGCTGTATCTCAAAACTTACTATCTGACATGTTCAAAGATACAAGAATGGAACAAGATGTTGGAGGAACTGTGAATACTGTTCAAAAGATAACATGTTCTCAACTACGAAACTTTTTAAACACGTATTATTCTCAAGACATGATTGTTGTATTTTGTTCATCGCGTCCTGTCAAAGAGGGAGTTACATTGTTACAACGATATTTCTATAAACAACCACATTATTCAGTTAAAACAGATCCAAAGATAACTCAAGACAAAACTAGACAGTTGTATCCGGATAATTTGTTGCATAGGACTCCGGTGCTACCTTTTCGAACAGTGTATATCAAATCTTCAGATGAGCAATCATTTGTATCGGTTGGATTTCCATGTTGTAAATACAGTGAAACGAAACATTGCTATGAGATGATCATTCTTTCAGAATTTTTGACAGGATATATGAATTCTCTGTTGTATGCTGTGTTAAGACAAAAACATGGATTAATTTATCACATTGATTCTATGTGCGATTTTTATCAAGACATGGGTTTGTTTGTGATTTGTTGCACCAGCACGAATCAACAAGCAAAAGTCAAGCAGACAGTCAATTTGATAATGGAGTGTATAACAAATCTAAATACAAGTCTGAATCGCAAAGATATCATTCGTGTCAAGAAACACTTACTCAAAAGTATTAACTTGAGCAAAAATGATCCACATTCTGTGGGAGCTGAATATGCACAAGATGTGTATCATCTGGGAAAAGTGGAACATCTGCGAGATAAATATAAAATAATACAGGATATTACATTGAATAATCTCAAACAAACATGTCACAAATACTTGCAACCGAAGCTTGCAACAGTGAGTTATAGTGGAACAAGTAACTATTGGAAATAATAATGTATATCTGAATAAATGTTATCATTGGATGTAGATTTGATTCAACGTGTGAAAGTGGCAGGTATCTTTTTGCTTCAGGTGTATAAAGTTACAACGGGGACCATGTTATCTTTGTTTATTCCGCAGGCTTGTGACGACGGGCAAATTTGTTCACTCAAACAAAACTATGAAAACTCGGACGGTTATCATCAAACTGTGTTTTATTGGAATGCATTTTCGATGATAACCTTTTTCACTTATTACATGGTAGAATTAGCAAGAGAAGAATGGGCGATCAAGTATCTCGATATTGATAATGATAAACCGGATAATGCGCTAAAACAAATTATCGTCAAAGAACCTGCATTGGATAAGAAGATGGATCGTTTGAATCTGTGGTATTATCGCACGTTGATGTTTAATTGTAGTGTCTATGCAATCAATATCTTGTTAACTGTAAAGTTGATCAAAGATGGATATCATAGTTCATCAACCTTATCATGTTTCGCATCGTTTGTGCTTTTAGTGTTGATGAAACTCTACAACTCATTTGACGTGGCAAGACAAAGCGTGAAAAATGACAAAATGATGAGTGCATATATGAGTGAGTTTGTTTCATTTAATGTATTAGATGCCGATTATGTAGAAGCAAAAGAAAAACAAAAACGTTTAGAATCGGCACAAGTGTCTACAGAAGAGGTTCAATTGGATATTGTCAAACCGTGATGTTTTATCTACATTACCTGTTTGAAATACTTGTTACGATGAATCACGGCATGTTTTTTGGGTTTTACCGGATACTTTTTACGATTACTTTTGGGTATGCTTCGTATACGAGCTCCATCTTTTTCATATGCATTTGATTTGTAAGAAGGGCGTTTGGGATATATTTTCCCCTGACTGATACGAATGATAGGATCAACTTTCTTATCATTTGCGAGTATGTATCCCTTGTTCATATTTGATATCGACTCGGTTTTGATATCTCATACGGTGCATCTTCAAATTTTGGAAAGGACCTAAAGCCAAGTCAAGTATTCATATTAATTCATAACATGGATCCTACTAGTTTTACTAAGACTTCTTTTTGTGGTGTTGAAATTGACAATATCACAGAAAATGATACTAAGCAATATATTTTAAACCAACTACATGTGTTGTGCTCTGGTGTGCAATACAAAACACGATATGCCAAGGTGTATAATGAACAATATTCAAGAAATCTCAAGAATCCTCATGTAGTCTGTTTGAAAAGTAGCGGAACACCGTATTTTATGTTTTTGTCTCAAATAGGAGATACCAACTATTGTTTTCTCATTGACAAGAAAATAAAAGAGGGTTACAACTATCCCAAGATTTTTATCTTGCCATTCCAACTGGATCAAGAGTTTTACAAAGGTTCATTGTATGAATGTGAATTATTGAGAGATCGTAACAATGATTGGTCTATTTTGATAGGTGACACATATTATCATAAAGGTGAAAATCAAAAAAATGTAATTGTCATTGATCGTATGAATCATATTCATAAAGGATTTGAATCAGGATTACACGACACACCATTTTTGAAGACATGTCCAATCACAATCAAAAAGTATTTTGATTACAAAGATGTTTCAGAAATCATGTCAGAGCTTGTTCCGAAGTTATCTTATGATATTCGGGGATTGTATTTTGTTCCTCTGAGATGTTCATACTCAAAGATATTGTATTTGTTTCCCAGAAACAATAAACATTCAACACATATGTCCAAACAAACAAAGGTCGCGGAAGCAAAGGTCGCGGAAGCAAAGGTCGCGGAAACAAAGGTCGCTGAAACAAACCACTCCTCTCATACAATAGTTAACAACAAATCACACAAAAAGGTATTTCGTATCATGAAAACATTGAAACCAGATGTATATGAATTGTATGGAATGAAAAACACAGATCTCAATAAAGTTGGGGTGGCATTAGTGCAAACTATATCAGACAGTCGGATGTTATGTAGTGTGTTTAGTGATGTGAATGCGCTCACTGAAGTCAGAGTCGAATGCGAATATATATCTAGTTTCAAAAAATGGAGACCCGTGTGTCAAACGAAATCCCATATATCTCAAATATAAAATCTACTTAGTAAATAATGGATATAGCAGAGGGTAAGAAATATATCTTTGTAAAGTATTTGGATTACTTAAGAGTCGGAATATATTCAAAAATATTAGATTCAAACAATTTGCTTGTAAAAAATCTATACAAGAATTCCAAAACAAATAAAGATGATGTTCCATTATGGCTGTTTCATGGAGGTGAATTGATCAATCTCTATTCAACTGAAAACAATCGCGTCCCGACAAAAGATATTGATTTGAAATTATATTTAACAGGTGATTACTCGATAGTTCCCGATATACTTGAGAAAGCATCTACAAAAATGAAACCGATTAGCCTGACACAGTTTGATTTCTCAGACACAAATGATTGTGAGAAAAAATACAATACGATTACAAGAGGATTCAGAGGAATTTTAAGAAGTCACACAACACCATCTGGTAAGAATGGATGGGAAATATGGTCTCAGGGGGAAACGCAAAGAAACAATCTGTGCGCAGATCTCACGATAAATCAATTAAAAGGCACTTATTCACAAATACATTTGAAAACAGGAAAGGTGCGTTCAGGATTTGAATTAGACAACCTTTTGTCTGCACGTAGTCAAACATGGACAAATGGTGATAGATGTAAAGCGTTTATAGTGAATATGCCTTATGTGACACATGTAGGTAGAGATAATATTCCCTATGACATCAATGATAAATATTTATACAAACTTGGAATCGAGTATGATGAAGAAATGGATGCCTATTTAATTGATGAAGATCATTTAGTATATTTGGATGAACAGTTTCGGGTATTTGATGGTATGTCCTCCAAACAAAAAAGAGATTATATGACAAACAAATTACAAGTGTTGAGTGTAAAACATCGTAAGTTTAAACTCGCATCGGTGATTGGTGTTGTGTTAGTTTACAATGAAACTAGAGCACAGTGGTATTTGATGCAAGAAGGAGTATTAGACACATATATAGATTATAGTGCTAAGTTTCATAGCGATACTGAGAAACAATATTTAGGGAGATATGAAGATGGTTCTTTCCCCACGACAATCCAAAAGGTATCTTACGGGAAACGAAAAGGAATATTCAAAATACCAAATCTCACATGGTTGATATCTGATCAATTACGAATGTTGTATGCGACAATTCGCGGAGAATATCTTGAATGCTCTAAAAAATCGTGTCGTTGGGTCACCTTAGGCGGGGGCGCGGCGGGTAATTATGAAAAATACTTTAAAAAATTGACTGGCTTGTTGCAATCATTTAACAAAGTGATTGAATCATTGCGCGATGGAGATTTAGATAGTATACAAGAATCTCTTAAAACTTGTCGGGAAAAAAATCTAGAGATATGTGGATATCAACCCTTCCTTACAAGTTTGTTTCGAGGATTTGAGTTTGACCTATTGAAAAAAAGAGCACAAACGAAAAAAGCGAAAACCAAAAGACGGGGTCGTTCTCTGAAACGTCGTAACAAGAGAAAAACAAAAAGAAATTCTTTGATGCATAGATTACAGCAGAAAAACAATATGTATGAAAATATTTTCTAACGAAATACTATATAATGCCATCTTCTCCTGACTTGGGCTTCTTGAATGTCATGAACAGCGATGAAGAACTAGACCAACACCCTTTATATGATACGGAATATTCCCGTAAGAGTTATCATAGAGGTAAAGATAAAGATCAAGTGGATCATGAAAGAAAAATGAGAGATATTTATAGACAGCAAAAAAAAAGATTTATTGAATTAATGCAACAACAGCATGAAAAAGATCAGCGTATTGTAAACAGAACTCATGCAACGAAAACAGGGTTGAGTGACGGGACATATTTTATTAATCGCCCATCAATGTCAAAACAACGTCGGGGTGAAAAAAGCACAAAAGAAAGGTTTCCGGGAGTATATGACAAAAAGAAGAAACAATTTCGAAGATCATTACATCAGGGTGCACCTCGGGATCGTCGTCGCACGAAACGACAAAACATACAGAATATGAAACGCAGGGAAACTGTCGCGCAAAAACGTTTGCAGCCTCCTGTGACGACCGCTCCCGCTGTTCGTCCTAAAAAACAAAGCAGCATCACAAGTTACTTCCAAAAAAAGGTCGCCCCCAAGGAGGGCAAGAAGGGGAAACGTAGACGAAAAACAAGAAGACGCACGCGTTCTAAAAAGTGATTCTGATAATTAATTTACTAGACTTAAAAATACTTAGAATAGTATTACAAATGGTGAAACTTGAATATCGAATGTGTGACAAACTGTCACTTGATAAGTTGAGATGTCATCACTACATGTGTGATGACATCAGTGTTGACAAAGCATCTGAAAGATGTTACAGTGAATGTGAGGAGGGAGTATGTATACAAGGACATCCTTGTTATGGATACTCTCAGTTGTATTATATGAAGGATCCATTTTTGTATGTGACAACTCCCCCAATGAAGTGTTTGTTTGGTGTGCAAAAAGGATACAATGCAACATTTTCAATGAATCTTCAGTTTACTGATTTAGATACCAATCCGGAGATGAAAGAGTTTTTTGATTTTATTCGGTCAACAGATACGACAATCATGAAATATCTTGGAATCAATGAGACAAATTACCTTTCACAAATAAAATATGACAAAAAGGGGAAATATGAACCGAATCTATTGGTGAAACTTCCGTTTCGTTATAATCGGTTTGATGTGGATATCTATTCTGATATATTGCCTTATGTAAATATACTCGGGATACCATCATTTCGCATGATGCAGTGCGATATTTATTTAGATAAAATATGGCCGTGTGACAATAATTATTGTGCAAAATGGAAAGTCCGTTGTATTCATATGTTGTAATATCTATTTTATCCTTCCGTGACCGGATTTTGACAAGTATCGCGGATCAATGGTATCCGGACAGGTTGCGATCTTTTCTCTAAGATAACATACAAAACTGATCCGTGTATATTTTTTGTATAATCCAGCGGTACCCACTTCCGGGTTATCACTGAAATCCGATACAATTGTTGAATTGTATTGTTTATCTTCATCTGTTTCATATATTTCGGTATTTGCGTGCCATTGATGCACATCCATCGCGACAAAATCATTGTTTCGCAAATTGATTCCCACACCAAATTGGGGAAACACTGTGTATCCCCCATGATATCTTCCTTGTTCAATTACAGTCAGATTCCCAAAGCCTCCTTTGAAATCTCCTGCATCTCTGTGAAGGGCTGTGCGAAAATTACGATTGATTGTGACAGTTGAGAAACAGGTATCGGGTATTTTAAGATGGGGTTTCAAGTCAGCTCTCTCTAATTGTTTTTGATACGATTCTGGAACTAATTCCTTAAACAAAGAGTCAATGCGTTTTAAAAACGGTAATCCTTGATTATACCTCTCGTAATTGGTTCTTGTGAAATGTGTGAGACGACAGGGCAAATCTGCGAAGTTTTTTCCTGCTTCATAAAATCCGATTGGATTCGAAGCGACTTGATTATTGACTTTCATTTTTGAGACTCCTCCTTGTTTTGAAATCAATAGTTGTATCAATGCTTCTTTTGAATATTCATCGGGCTTTTCTTTTTTGTCATATACTATCTGATTATTGTCGCATAATTCCAAGATTTCTTGGAGATCCATTGGGTCATATAGTTCTTTAAGTTGGTTGCCTTTCGGGTTCAAATATCCTGTAGACCATTTGCTTGTTTTAACTAAGTTTCGTTTTTTCCAGTAATCGCTTTCAGCATCGATAGGACCCGCAGAAGCTCCTCTTCCTCGGCTAGCCTTAGCCAGATCTTTGTAAGAATCCCAACCGATTTTTATCAGTTTGTCATGTATTTTTTGTTTGCGAAACTTGAGCAACAAATGTTCATCTCCTTGTTCATCCACCCAGTAAACATCCGTGTTAGAGTCAATCACGGGATACCGGATATCCTGTTCTGTGATCCAAGTGCCTTCACGTTGTTTGATTTCTTCATCTGTACACAATTTTTTAACGACAAGTTTTTTTGGTCTTCCCATTATAGTCTGTCTGAGAAAATAATCTCAAGATAAACGACTAACGTTTTATCAAATAATACAAGATAACGACTAATAACAAAACCACACTGATCTTGAAACAATAATCTAGATAAGGGGTTTGTATCTTGGTATACAAAGGCAAGGCTTGTTCTACAGTTAATTGGGGCTTGCCCAATTCTTTATTCACTAGATTGTGCATCTGAACAGTCCATGCAAACAGTTCTTTTTGACTACCCAGACTGTTTTCTAGAGATAACATCTGAAGATGTTTTGTGTAATTGTGAGCACAGGTTTCACAAGGCAAGACATGTTGAAGTGATTCAAAAAAAGTTTTGTATTGTGATTTTTCTTCAGATGTGGGAGATACGGGATACCCCAAAGCCACAAAATGCATAAACTTCCAACCATGAGAACCCCATACACGAGGTTTGATATTTTTGGACATCATTATAATGTGAGTTGGATATAATTTACATCTCTAAAACTTAAACAAATGATTTGTAACAAAACAAATGAATCATATACACACAGTTTGTAATAATTGTGGAATCAAAGGACATAGTTATCGCGATTGTCGAAAACCTGTCTTGAGTTATGGACATATATTGTATCGAACGGATACAGCTGAACCACAGATATTGATGGTTCAAAGAAAAGATTCATTGTGTTATATCGAGTTTATCCGAGGAAAATATGATGTGTATAATCCTTCATACATACAAATGTTGATTGGCAAGTTTAACAAAGAAGAAAGAAAACGAGTCATCGAAGATGATTTTGAAACCTTATGGAGAAAACTGTGGGGTATCAAGAATGATACAGGAGAAAATACATACAAATCTGATTATTACAAAGGTTATGAGAAATATTGTAAATTGGTGGTAGGTGTGAGCGCCCAAAACTCGTATTACACATTGAAATCATTATTAGAGAAAGCTCCGGAACCGTATCTTGAAAGTGAGTGGGAGTTTCCCAAGGGTCGTAGAAACGTAGGTGAAACAAATCGTGAATGTGCAATACGAGAGTTTCAGGAAGAAACCAATTACACTACAAGAGATTACCAATTGATAGAAAACATTGCTCCTTTAGACGAAGAATATATGGGTGAAAATCATATTAGATACAAACATGTATATTATCTAGGTTTCTTGACAAATCTATCCATCGTTCCGTATTTATCAGAAACAAATCCTCATCAAATCAATGAAATAAAAGATATCCGATGGGTCACAAAAACACAAGCCCTTCAAAAGATAAGAGATTACCAAACAACCAGAAAAACGATTATAAACAGAGTATTTGACATAGTGAATGATTTTAATGTAAATTATTTTGTAATACACTAATATATATATGCCCAAGAGAAGATACAGACATAAAGGAGGATCAGGTGAAGGAGGATCGGGTGAAGGAGGATCGGGTGAAGGAGGATCAGGTGAAGGCCAACAAGTTATATCGCAAGGTCTTCGCAACATGAAAAATGC
>MDTG01237179.1_pt1 | contig 17250 bp, 8 predicted proteins | sample 811421 | NCBI WGS metagenome assembly MDTG01 (sample SAMN05326645, study PRJNA326480) | marine metagenome | isolation source: seawater | place: Pacific Ocean: South East | collected 2011
AAGGTGCCCGCCCACGGGTCGGTGCCCGAGGCGGCAAACTGAAACTGCGCGAGGCAGTGCGCGTAGAGCTCAAGCTTGTGGGCGGCGCTCAGTGCGTCCAGGTCGACCTCGTCCTTCCCGGGAGCTTGGTTACCACCCTCGCACTCGACGTTGATATCGCCCAATGGCCAATCGCCACGCGTGTCGTCGGAATCGTCCTTGTCCTTTTTGCCTGCAATGAGCGCCTTGTAAAAGGCGTTGGCCACCGGGTCGGCCGTGACATCCGACGGCACGTGGCTGTAAATGAGGTCACACGTCTTGGGCACGCCGCTCTCGGCCACCTGCTCGAGCGCGCCCTTGACAACGGTAAAGTTGACGCCCCGTCCGATGCTGTCAGCAGTCGGGTTGATCGTTGACGTGATGACCGACGTGGCCACCTCCTTGAGCTCCCAATTGGTGGCGGCGCCGTTGACTTGGTAGGCGTAGTAGAGCCCGTGCACCGAGACGGCCAGCGTGTTGCGCAAGTTGCCGAGCGACCCCGTGAGCTCCTCGTCGGTGCCGGAGCCAGAACACCCATTGTCGGAGATGCCCGCGCTGATTTGGTCGGCTGTGATCACCTCGACACACGAGCCAAACTCGGTGGAAAAGTCGGTCACGCGCGTGGCAATGAAAAGGTCGTCGGCACGGTACTTGGCGAGGGCCATGATCTGAAAGTAGATGGCAAAGGCACAGGCCACGGCCGAGAGGGCCGCGCCAAGGATGACGGCAATGCGATACATGGATGCAACGACGTCCCAAGCGGGAGGCTCCTCCCGGGGCGCTCCGCCTCCACTGGTGTGTTGCTGCTACGCTCACATACATTCTTTGGTGTCGTCCGCTTCCTTATCAATTCTGCAAAGGGTCGCATAGGCCGTATGTCGCGGTTGGGGGAAGGCGCTGTGCAACTCATTGTCGAGACAGCTCTGTGTGTTGAAGCGGCCGATGCGTGGCCATAACCCCATGCAACGACCTGAGGAGGTAGTGGCACCGGTGTAAGACGAACGCGTCATGGAGCGTGCTTCAGCGCCAACCGCATCGGTCATCTCAAACGAGACGGCCGAAGCAATTACAAGCCCCGAAACAGCAAGAAGCTTCATGAGCACGCTGAGCTATAGCGCCTACGAACGCCTACGAAAATGGGCACTCTTTCGCCAGCCCAATTATTGGTACATACTTTTCAATGGGCTTCAGATCCTAACCTGTGTGGCAGTTATGGTTATCGGGTTTGTATGCATCAACGAAGCTCGTGACGATCTCAAGGCCAACGTGGCCTTCAAACTCATGGACACGACAGACAACATTGCCGTCAATCCGTGTGGCATTCCGGCACCAGACATGCTGCACCTGCTGCGACTACAGGGAGTCTACGAATCCGGGATTGGTCTACCTCAGCTCGCTGAGCCCGACTACAACGACTGGAATTTGCGGGTCCAGGGATCTCTGTGTTCCACTGACCCGTATTGGGATACCGTTGGAAATGATGCCGATCGGAACGGCGAAAGCGATACAACCGACATGCAACGAAAGCAGCATGCGCTCATGGCCATTGCGGGACGCAGATTCACGAGCGTGGCGGCGAACCCAGAGGACGATATTGACGTGCAAATGCTCAACGACATGTGCAACACCGCATCCAATCGCACCTACTCGAAGCGCTTAGAGACTGCGTTTGGCGACCCCTTGACACGCATTGGGCGTGCCTACCTGGCGGCCGCTCCGGCCTTTCGCGCCTACCAGCTCTCGTCGACCAATGTGGCTTTCAACGGAGGCACCTGCCTTGGCGACCTCGACCCCTTTGCCTACGAGACACTCGCCGACAACTCCAAACAGAGCCGCTGTGGCAATGCCGACTACATCAACTTTGTGCTGCAACGTGCCGGATCGCCCGCCAACTCAGCCGGACTGGCTGGAATTGATAGAAGCACAACCGTGGGCAGTGGCGTCAGTCAACATGCCTCGGACCCGCTCGAGATGCTGTACGCATTGTACGCATTGTCTGTGATCAATCACATTGACAAGACGGACAACAACGGAGCTTGCTTCAAAAACATGGACATTGAAACGGCACACGGGTTTTGCGAGAACATCTATCCAGCGAGGATTGTAAACGACGATGGCTCTGACGGCGGCGACACATTTGCCGGCCTTACGCTTCCCGCACTGACCGACCCAGATTTGGTCAAGTTTGGCACCGTGATTGACGTCAACTACTACCGCGTGATAGACGAACAAGTTTCTAGAGCGTATCGGTGCTCGGCGAATACGGTCAATTTGCATACGCTTGCCACGAGCGATCCGGTTACCATATCGCCCTCGCCTTCGCCGCCTCCCTTTACCTCCTTCCGAGGCGCACAGTCCAAGTTTGCAGTCACGATTGCCAACGGGGCAACCAATGTCGCCGCTGTGCGGCAGCACGTCATTGGTTCGTGTGCGGCGACAATGCAATACGGTCTCTACGACCAGGAGCGGCTCTTTGGAGTGCCCGACGTGCTGCAGCCATTTCAGCACGATAATCGACCCGATGCCTCCCTCCATTTTCTTGGCGGTTGGATTGCCGATTGGTACTACCTGGGACCACTTGACGACAACCCGCTCGCATTTGAACGACCAGTAGAACGACTCGAGCTATACTTGGCCTACCGCCTCGCGGGACTTGCGCTCTGGGGCTCACTTGTGGCCTCGGTAATTGGCTACTTTATTGGTCGCTCGGGTGTGCCACTGGGAGGTGCCATCATCGCAGTCGTGTTAAGCAGCAAGAATGCACGCGGTCGTTCGAGTACCATCGTGCAGCCAGAGGGTCGGTCCATTTACCAAGATTCGCTCACTATCACCGCGGCCGTGGCGGCCATTGCCACGGCCTACTACACAATCTTTGTCGACCCATCCGCGCAATCGTACTACCCTACGACACCGGTGTGCACCGACTATGTCTTGGGATCTTCTTCACCACACTCTGCCGGCGGCGCCTACGTCACCTCGTGGGGCAAGCGCAGGTTTAATCGCTACTCGGAAACGCAGGTCGGACTCGTACTCGTCGCAATCGTGCTCGTACCCCTTGTCTACTCGTTTACAAAGATCTTTGTGCAGACGCGTACAAAGCTGGACAAGGCCAAGCGTCAAGGCATGACTGTCTTCGACACGAGTATCAGTTTTGTCTTCTTGGCCTGTTCTCTCACGCTCGTCGGCGCACAGGCGGCAAACTGCATCAACACTGGCAACAAGTGGGTAAGAGAGGCGATTCTGGCACCGTACGACACGTCGGTGGTCAACGATCGCTTGTCGCGCGATTGCCTGGCCATGGTCCTGATCAGCTTTTGGGCAGGGCTTTCCTTGGCGGTGAATCGCGCTTCGTGGGTGCTGCGCGAGCTCACGAGCAGGTTTTACCACATTGCCTTCCTTGGTGGTTGCGTGTTGACTGCGTGGCTCAGCCAGGTCAGCTACATTGCAATTCTTCCCGATGAGTATGCCGGCGCGATGAAGGTGCCAACCGAAGACAGTGTCCGGCAAGGTGCACAGTACACGATGCTCGGAGCGATGATAGTATACACCATTGCGATCGGGGTCGAGTTTTGGAGTTTGCAAAAGGAAACGGGTAGCTTTGATGCAAGCGCCGACCAGGAGGCGGAGGTCAACGCGGACAAGCAAAATGTGGAGGATGCGACTGATGCACCAGTGTCTGGTGCCGGTGGCATATTCTTCAAGCTGGCCACGACCCACGTCGATCCGCGTGCGCTGGCGGGGGCGGCGCCTGCGCCCCCACAAACGCGTGCAGCGGCAGCCACCGTCTTGTCTCGCCTCCCACTCTCCAGCGAGCAGCGACGAGCGCCCATTGGCACACGCAGCCGTGGTCAATACGCGCCCATGACCCCCACGGGCGCGGCAATGCCTCACCTCAACCTGAGGCATTAGACCAACCACCCATTTGAAACTCCCCCCCCTCCCAACATTGGTACGTGTACGCGTGTGTGTGTAAACGTCGAAAACATTTAATCTGTTAAGAACGCAAACGGACACACAACCACCCAATCTACTTGAGAACACGCTGCCCAAACAAGTCCGTTGGTGCTACCGTGACCAGACCATGTACTCGCACATGTCTACGACTTGCCGGCCGATCCGCTCCAGCCGCGCGAGTGCAGATTGGAAATCATGCTAAAATCCTTGCGTGCGCCCTCCTCGGTGAATGGCTTCTCGAGCTCCTTGTTCGAGCTGCAGTGTCCTCGTCCGGACCGCTGCAGGCGGCAGCCGGCATCCTCGAGCATGCCACGCACAGAGAGCATGAGGTACGAGGCCCTGCTTGCGGGGCTCCAGCCAAACTTGGTCGAGAGCGTCTGCGCGCAGAGCCCACCCGCGCTGAAAATGTAGCTGCCCACCAGGCGAGGAAAGTAATTGTAGACAAAGGGCGCCTCGGTCGGGTACTTGGGCGGAAAGACCATCCGAAACTCAATGTATTCGAGGCCACGTGCCTTGAGCTGCTCGGCCAGAGTGTTTTGGGTCTCGGTCGCGTCCCTGGTCCCCGCCATATCGTAGTACCACTTGGCGCTCCACTCAAACGGGTTGTCCTCGTTGACCTGTGAAAACTCTATGCCCAGCGTCTTGCGCGTGTCCTCCTTGTGGCACCGTTCGAGCTCCTTCATGATCCGCTTGACACATCCCGGGTCCAGGACGACCTCGGTCTTGCCCTTTTTGGCGTCGGGGCTTGCGTCATTCTCGCGGCTGCGCTTGGGTGGCATGGATGCGCACGCGCTGGCAATGGTTGCACTCAGCAGTTTCTTGTGCCACAAGCCGCAAGGCGCTTTCAATTGGTAAAATTGCGGAAGCAACGCATGGAAGCAGGTTTGTAATTCACAGTGGAGACACGCTCCCTACGCACAGGTGGACATACTCGACACGCACTGTACACTCGAGTGCTGTCGTCATGGGATCACACGATTGGTCACTCTAATCCACAAGCTCCTCCGGCGACTCGTTGCCGACTGGCGCCGCTTGGTCCTCGTCATCCTCCTCGCCAAACAGGGCGCGCTCGGAAACAGTCGAGTCGCCGCGCGCGGGAGGCGGAACGTCAGTCGACGTGGACGGCTCCGAGGACTTGTTGCTCGACGCGCGCGCAATTGGCGGTCCAGCGGCAGGCTTGGACTTCTTGGTCGCGCTGGACGACTCGTTGTCGCTCTCAGAGTCCTCCTCAATCGGGGCCTTGCGCTTGCCCTTGCTGGGAACCTCTGCCGGCTCGGCGGCGGCGGACGACTTGTCCTTCTTGTTTGCCTTCTTCTCGGCAGTCAGCTCCTTGCCCTTGGCCGCCCACTCCTTCTTCTCGTCGTCGGAGAGCGCCTTCCAGTGCACAGTCAACCCGTAGGACGTGAACACCTTGCCATTGTCCTTGGTCAGGTCGGGACACCGCTTCTGCTGACGGGGCGTCCCATCCTTGCGAAGCTTGCCCCCCGGGACATCCACCAGCTCATTGTCGCGCTCGGAACGGTCGCAGTCGGCCTCGTAGTACGAGGCCGGCGGCTGCTGCTTGGACATGATCTGGCGATGGGCCTGGTAACCGCCGACCACGTCCACCTGGTCCTCGCGCAGGCGCTTCTTCTCGTTGGTATTGGACGTGTTGGTCGTAGACTGGACCACTGGCTCCTGGCGCGGTGCCGACGCGGAGATGTCTTCATAGTCCTTGGGACCGTTGTTTGTCGGGAGAGTGAACCCAAAGCGGTTCACCTGACGAGCGGCCTTGGTCTTGCATTGGTCAAGAAGGGCCACCATGCGTTCTTCGTCGTTGCAGAGTCCACGCACCTTTTCGTAAAAGTTGTTAAAGGTGAGCCAGAGCTCGGCATACTTGCGATCGTTGGCGACCTCGCGGGCCTCGAAGAACTGATGCATGTGATCACGGTTGGACGAATTGGACGACACAATGGCCGTGGACGACTTGGCAGCGGCGACGGACGAGATTGACATTTGGGATGTGAATGGGGTGACTGGGGTTTGGTTTGCGAGTGTACAGCCCACATCCCGCAAGACCCCCCAGCGCCAGAAGCGTGTCGGGCCTGGTCAGCCACCGCGTCCGGCTGGTGGCCAGCCGGACCCCCGTGGTCCAAAGGGGGTGTTAATCAGCGGACACTGGTAAACAGGGGGTGTAAACAGCGGACAAATAGGGGTGTAAATAGCGGACACTAAGCACGAGCCGGACGCGGTGTCCACCTAGGCCCGGGGTCGACCCCATGGTCCAATTCCCCTTGCGGTTTGTGTGCTAGATAGAGACCGAGCCAACCCAGTGCCAATCTTTATGCCATCCACCAAAAACAAGACGTCCAATGGCCTCTCCAAGAGCGCCAATGCCAAATCGGTGGCCGAGGGCCGCAAGCACCTCGAGGAGCGCGAGATTTGTCAACAGGCTACCGAGTTGGTGAATGGCTACATCAAAAATATGAACAAGGAGTTTGAACGTGGCCGTCAACTCTACGCTCAGGAAAAGAAGCGATTCAATGCACGCCAGAAGGGGCTGATTGGTTGCGTGCAGCGACGGATCGCAAAGAAGTGGTTCAATGGCAAGATTGACGACCCCGCATACAAGGCCTTTCTCAGATCAATCAAGACTGACTATGAAGCGTGGCTGGAGAAGCAGCCACCAGCGGCCAGCGAGGAGCAATGGAAGCCCTTTCCGTTCAAGGAACGGCTCAATGGCCCGGCCAAGGCCAGCGGCAAGCGCAAGGCTGATTCCGATTATCCCTCGACCGACTTTACTGATGAGACGGAGCAGTACGACGACGATGTGTTTGATCATGGCATCCGTAAGCATCCCGACTCCGACACGGACTCGGATGGCGAAAGTGATGCAGAGGACGTCGACACTCTCCACGAGGAGAAGGTAGAGCAGCCTGACGACGACGAGACGGAGGAGCCAGCCTCTTCCTCTGGAGACCCCATGCGAGGCTACCTCGCACAGCCGGTACGTCGCGACAATCCCAAGGGCAAGCGGTCGCGATTCGACAAGCCGGTCAAGGGACAGCAAGGCTCTGCCCCGCTGTTTTGCTTCTCCTGACCCTGACGTGTGTGTTTTCACAAAAGTGCTCGGGTTTCTAGGATTGGGCAAACTGTTCTAGTGACGATTCTAATTCTAACACGTTCTCTTTGCTATTGTGTTGCCACAAAGTGCTCGGGTTATGGGGTTAAACTTGCACTGCAAGTTTGACTCGATAACCCGAGCACATTTTCACAATCCAAGAACAGAGAGAACACCTCAAGAGTAGAAAAAGCCTAGAAAGTGCTCGGGTTTTTACTGGAGAGTTTTGCGACGCTTCTTCTTGGCCACCTCAAATGAGAGTCTTGCGGCGTGTGGGCTGTGCCTCAAGTGTGCCACCCAAAAGCCAGCCGCTTCTTGTCAATGCCGCTGCCCGAGTTTCCCAAGACCTACGACGACATCAAGGAGCTCTACGAGTCCTACGCCCAACTGGCCAAGGACAACCGACGTCTTAAGGCGCTCGTCGAGAATGGTCTTGCCGCGAAGCCCAAAGTCCCGTCCAAGCCTAGCGCTGGAGGATCTTCCTCCAGCAATGGCTGGTCGACTGCTCCGTCGGTCTCCGATATCGAAAAGCTAAAGCACAAGTCCAAGCCAAAGCCCACACACGACTCGGATGATGATACTCCGCTTCCGCGCAAAGGAGATGCCCCCGTCGGTGGCAAGGGGCCCAAGATCACTGGCAAGAAACGGCCTGCGTCTGACGAGAATGACCTACCCAAGCCACCGAGAAAGTGCAGCGCATACAACCTGTTCATGGGCTCGCGCAACCACGAGTTGAACGAACACCTCAAGGCAAAGGGCATCAAGGTCGAGAACAACGAGGACAAGTCTCAGCTACTGGGCAGAATTGGCAAGGAGTGGCGCGAACTGTCCGAGTCGGACAGGAATGCGTGGCAACAAAAGGCGGATGCGGAGAATGCCGACCGACTGGCCGCGCACGAAGCCAAGTATGGCAAGGGCGTTGGCCTTGAGGGGTCCGATGACGAGTAGTCGCACTCCCATGCACACGCAATCGCTAATCGTTTGTGTAGGTGTGTGCGTTTCTGTTAGAAGACAGGTGCGTTGCGTGTTTACAAACATGAACAATACAGACTTGCTATCATTCACGGTACCACCACCACCTGCCATACCGGAGTGGGCACCTGCACCATCTCCGCCCCCAGAGGGTCTGCGACGACTCGACATTATCGTCGACACATTTTTTCTCACATGCGCCGCGTTGGGATTTTTTCTCTCCTTTTGGTTTACTGGCAGCTTTTGCTTTTGCTGTGCCGAGGTAACTGACGACGAGGAGGAGCCTGTCCTCGAGGCGGGAGAGGAGATGGCTCCATCATCATCACCATCGCTGTCTCAACCACCACCCACACCTCCAGACACGCAGCAGTTGTAGGAGTTTTTACCAAAGCGTGTGTCAACTTGACACTATTCACAATCACACAACCACACAACTACACACGTGTCTTTTGCCCGGTCGTGTACTCCACGCGACCTTGGCGCTTCACAGCTCTCCGCCCAAATGGAAAGGACACGTCATGTGTCTCGCCGAGAGACAACACCCTAACGCGTGCGGCGGAGGACGGGCACGACCGAGTTCTCAATCTGCGCCAGCTTGAAGTAGGTGCCCGACGCCGGCGTGAAGAAGATGGAGGCGATAACAAAGCACTGCAGGTAGAGCGCCGCCTGCGCCCAGCCGCTGCCATCGTACTGCGAGTGCATCAGCGAGTTGGTATTCTTGGTAAGGCCATCGTGCGGGTCGAGGTAGCCCATGGAACCAATCTCGAGGTAGTAGGAGAGCTTGAGCGTGCAGACGAAGACCGCGACAAAGATGCCGCCGCCCAGGATGGCCGGGAGGGGGTTGGAAAAGGAGCGACGCACGAGACCAAACCAGAGGACGTAGAAGAGCACCGCCAGAACCTCGCCCGCGATCATCACGATGCACCAGGAGCTGACATAATCGTCCTTGTGAGTAGGCGTCAGGTGCTTGGTGGCCCCGTCCTCTTGGAAGTGGGCGGCGGCGGCAACAATGGTGACGATGGCGGTGGCCACGTGCAGCGCAAGGTTGAAGCCGAGGGTAATGTACCCCGACGAGCAACTCTGGTGCGTGGGACCAGCCGCGAGAGGCGACGGCTCGTACACCATTCTGGACGCATTGTAGTCAACATCGAGGATGTTCTTCTCAGTATCGTAGCCCACCAGGAAGTCCTTGTCCGCCACAAAGCCACCCGTGGGGGTCTGCCCTTGGCGCTGGTACTTGAGCTGCTCGCTCGGGGCAACGTTCATCGCAACACGTTCCCAAGCGGTTGGTGTACCTTCATGTGGTCTCGCAGCGGCTTATCCCAGGGACGCGAGTACCTATTGATCGGCTGTAGCAGCTGTCGACGGTGCATGAGCAACCGTACCGAGTAACAGCGTGCCGCGTCGCGCACTGATCCAAATACCGGCATGTGTCCACCGCATGCGATGTGGCACCAAGTTGGCCATGCACTCAATCCATGCAATTGATTTGGTAACGTAGGTCGGAGGCGAGGGCGGCGGCGGATACGACCAAATCTCAGACAAGTCGATCACGCACACCCCGCCATTGGCATGGGAGGGCGGCGGAGTGTGCATGTGGACACCTGGCTGTCCGGGATTGTTCAGTGCCACGGCCGTAAGCCCCTGTGAAAACCCCAGCAACAAAAACCGTCCGCATGGAGAAAAGGCGGTAGATGTCGGTGGACGCGTCACATTGAGTTTCCAAGATGGGCGAGGCGTATATCCAGCAATCGCATTCGTCAACGAATGGTCTGTTCGAAAGCGGTGAATGGACAAGTTGAGGTCCATGTGTACCAAACACCTGAAGGCTCGTTCCGATCCTCGACGTCCATACACGCGCAGGGCGTAATTCACACCCACCATTGCACCGATCCGCCCCATTAAAACCACGGCGACATCTCCCCTCGGCCCAAGGTAGACACGGTGTGGGATCAAATTGTGTTGCGTGGAATTGATGGACAACATGGTGGTGACTGGACGCATTGTGCTAATGTCTCCATTGTTGCGACGGTGGTAGCAAAGGTCCAAAACGCCCGCCTGCGCCACACCCAAGACACGAAACCCACGCACGTGCGCCCCTCCAAGAAGGCACACGGCCACGGAATCGGGACAGCCACGGTCGGCGATGGAGAGTATGGCCGTCTCGTTTTCTACATGATGGGCCACCGTGTCGACGGGGGTTGGTTTGTGGCCATTTAGACGCAGGATGCCACCCACTGGATGCACACGCTGACCCATCCACCACGGTAAGCGTCCATAATGAACCGGTGCGTTTTTGAACGATCCGTCTTCAATACAAAATTGGTAGACGTGATGCGCATGAATGTTTGATCCGCCCATTTCTGTGCTCACGGCCTGAACGTTTTCCCAGCAATCCGGACGTGTTGTGTGATCCATGGGTGCCCACATGCACCCATGAAAGCACAAGACGGTGGCATGCTCGCGTGCAACCCCGTCTTCGGCATCGCCCGCGTCGACAAGCGTCGTTCGAAACCATGGATCGCGCACAGCCCCGTCACAAAACGTAAACGAGACATGTGGCTCATTGCCCCCACCCACTTCCCACAGACTGAGGTTGTGGTCGGCAACATGACACCGTTCGCGAGTTCCTGCCTGAGCGCGCACAATGGCCACCCATTTTCCACAGGGGCTAATCGCCGAGTACAACACTGGCCACGGCTGTTGTGCCATGGTCCAAAACGTTGGCATGGGTGCCATCGGCATGTATGGTGGTGGATGGGTTTGTGAACACGTGTCTGGCGGCATGGTTGGGGTCTTGGGTATTTCTACGCGCCACAAACGCCGAAGCTCCGTACGTGGATCGAGTTCCAGTGGAGCACAGTCTGACAAAACGGCAATGTGCATCTTGTCGTCGTCGTTTGTGTAAATCAAACAATCGGACCGTTTGGGGTGCGTTCCCAAGATGCCACTCCTGTCGCACGCAACGTCGGTGTCGTACACTACCTTGACACATGGCCGATGCGTTCCAAGTATGGCCGAATAGATTGGCGACTTGTGTTGGTCAGCGAGGTACTCGGCACTCGCGAGACGTTCATTGTATGCACGGCGCACCGATCGACAATGTTCGCCTGCGCAGTGCGTTACCATGGATGCCAGGGCGCTCTCCAGCATTTGAACGTCGAATCGCGACCGCTCCTCTTGCATTAGTTGTGCAAGCATTGGCGTCGAAACGGGAGCGCGACGTTGTGCCATGCACGGAATTGTGAGGGTAGGGGCAAGATTGGTGCAACGTGCCGCCGCCAACTCGAGCAACAGCGCGTGTCCGTGGAGCTTTACACATGCATTTATAAATCGGCATGTTAATGCGAGGTGCTGCACGTGAAGTCCCGCGCTCAAAATTTCATCGTGACTCACTGGAGCCTCGCGATCTCCAATCCCACTGCGCAGCGAAATGTTTGTGCCTCCTGCCCCTTCGTAATGATCATCGACAATTTGGTACTTTTGTGGTCGCCTATACCCCTCAAGCTTGAGCAACTTTCCAAAAAGCAGGCATACTATGTCGGGGTCTAGCCATCCAAAAACGCCTGCAGCTTCGGAATGAGCAACGTCAAAAGGCACGGTGTCTTTTTCAATGCTGTTGACAGCGTTCAAACTTGAGAGCAGCTCCGAGAATGCGGTCCGTTGCTTCCGTTTCCTTGCAGAGTCTAGCATCCACAGATGCTGCAACGCAAGCTGCACCAGGGGTGGGCCAGAGTGGCTGGCCATGCGCCGCGTGCACTAGCGCGCCAGCAAAGTCACTTGCAAAATCTTCTGGTTGGGTTACGCGACTCGCCATTTACCAGGTGTGCAACACCACAAGACGCAAGGGCACGTACGCACGCACCCGCGTAGGTACCTCTGCGTGTCGGCAACATGTCGATGCGTAGCGATGAGCTCGATCTTCCACCACCCGTACAACAAAAGGTGGTACGACCTACGAAGACTCTGGGTGTCACGTCGGGACCCTTGTTTTCCGACGCCATTCGTCTACGACCGGGAGCACCACCCATCCGCGTGCCAGCGGGTGGGGTGTCCACTGCTGGCCGCCGCTCCTTTCAAGAACCGGTCTTTGTCCCACAGCGCGCCAAGTCTACGCATGCACCCAATGGTGGGCTAGACATTAACGCCCTCGTCAATGCGGCGCAGACGGGTCTAGCACCACGTGTTGAAAAGTTGACGGTTGACGAGTGCTGTGACATGTCAACGGAGCAACGGGATGTCGACTCCTGCATGGAAGAGCAGACGCCCTTTGACACGGGACGTGCGGCTGAAGAAGCAGTGCAGATGGCGGCATTGGCTGCGCACCGCGTGACGGCGGTGCCCACGGGTCTCCGTCTCGGTGCCGAGCATCCGGTGGACACTGAGGGAATTGTCAAAAAACTGGGCGAAATCAAGCGGTGGTGGAAGCGCAAGAAGAAGGAGCGTGCTGACAAGAAGGCTGCCAAGAAGGCTGCCAAAGAGGCGGCTCCCGTTACTGAGGAAGAGGCACCCGTGTCCGAGGAGCCGGATTCCGAAGTCCCGACCGAAACCGAGGGTGTCGAGGAGGCACGGGCCATGATCGAGGCGCACGCGGTTGAACAAGGAGTTGATCTGCGTCACGCCGACATGGACACCTTTGCCATGTACGAGCACATGATCACCGCAGTGCAGCACATTGACGCACTGGCCGGCATCGACTGGGAGGATGAGGCCGACATTGGTGCACCGGCGTGGTGGGAGCGCAAGAAGCAGCAAGCCAAGGATGCCATGGCCAAGGCCGGCGAAAAGGTACAAAAGGCCAGGGAGGCCGCGGCCTCTGCCATGGAACGGGCCAAGGCGGCGGCGGCGGCTGCCACCGACAAGGCCAAGAGTGCGGCGGAGAAGGCCAAAGCCGCCAAGGCCAAGGCCGAGCAGAGCGGCGTTGGCAAACTCGTGAGCAAGGCCAAAGCGGCCGTGTCCAAGTTTGCCAAGGCCAAGTGGGAGCGCTTCACCAACGAAGACCGCATCACCAAGATGGAGCGGTACGACTATGCCCTCTACTCATCGCAGCCACTCAAGAAGGTGATGATTGACAAAAAGTCTACAAGTCTGCCGTTTGGTGGCGAGCCCACCTCGGAAAAGGATCCGCTGCACGACCCGCACACGCGCAGCGTTGAGGAGGACCCCTTCTTTTACGGCATGGTTGCCAGCTTTGAAAAGAGCATCGTGAGCAACAATCAGGGCGACCACGCCTTTGCGCTTGACGGCAAGGAGAAGCTTGACATTCTCGGCAGCGACAAGTATCGCGACGTGCTCACAATTCATCAGCCTTCGCAGGCAGACGATCCACTCGCCGTGATGACCAAGGATGGCTACATGGCCGGCACGCAGTATGGAGCTTCGCCCTACGAGATCATCAACCGCATCCGAGCGCAAAACGCCGTTCAAATGCATGCAGTTCCGAGTACGGCCGACTCGAGCCAGCTCGTCTACCCGCCCGATGGCAAGGCCAATGGCGCTCACCCGTTGTGCCTCGGGCACTCGATGATGGTGCCCGTGTCCGCACTCGGCCCGCCGCTGCCGTACCGCCAGAATGCCAACGTGCTGCCCGATCCGTCCATGGGCCAGGCCAGCGACCCGCTCAGCGTCGTGCGCGCATGCGTCTCGAGCGAGTGGCTCAAGCAGGTGGAAAAGGAGCTGGTGGCCTCGCCGCTGCGCAAGGACTTTTCCGAGATGATGGCAGCCGAAGGCGCCGAGCATACGCCCTTCATCATCCCCATGCCAAGCAAGTATGCCGATCCCACCAATCTGAACGCCAAGGATGCCGAGGCATACAAGAAGGCCTTCCCCGAGATTCCAATCGTCGACGCACGCCCCATGCCGGCCTGGTACAAGGAGCTCAGCAGCCCAATGTACGCCGACGTGTGGCGCGCCAACGAGGAGCGCAAGAAAACAGATGGACCAGGGATCAAAGAGATGACGCGTGTCGATCCGAACGCGTCGATGCGTCCCGTATCGGCGCTGTTGGTGGTGCCGCTCGAGAAGCACATTGTTGAGCAGTCGAGCGCCTTCAAGCGCACAGACGAGGGTGGCATCGCCATGGAGTACCAACGCCTGTACCCGTGGGAGATGGTCCCCGCATTCACCAAAGACGCCAAAAACAATCCCACGGACACAGTCAGCGACACGCGCAGAGCCATCAATGCCATGCTCAAGGCGGGCGAAAACTTTAGCCGCGATCAGTTGTCGCACCTTGGCTATGCACCCTCGGTGCATCCCACAATGACAAAGGACACGCCCCACGCGCCCATCCAATTCATGCAGACCGATGTCGACTTCCAGTCGCGCTTTGAGGTGGCGGTGTTTGCCCTCGGGTTGTCTCCTTCGTGCGACGCCGGTGGCAGTCCCTATGCGTGCGAAAAGGCACTCGACGATGCCGGCGCCGGCAACATGCTCATGATTGGCACCCACCCGCTGCTCTTTGGCAAGCAGCACAATGGCGCCGAGTATGTCGGCTTTGAGGGTCCCGACCAAGTCTACGTTTCTAATGGCAACGGCGTGGCACTCACCAATGCGCTGCCCATGGCCATTGAGGGCGAGCACTTTGACACCCGCTTCCTGTGGTCGTCGATGAAGCTGCTGCAGCGTTCGTGGTCCAAGGCGACCAACTCGCGCGTGTCCAAGCCCTCGCTCGCGCGCTTCCGCAAGCTCATTGGTATGTCCAGGGAGATGTGGCAGTCGCCCGACACCAAGTTTAACCTGTCCGGATGGGAAAAGGCGGGTGGTAACCGCAACGTCTCCTTCCAGCGCCGTTCTGCAAGCAAGGAGGAGGAGATGTTTGGCCGTGCTCTCGAGGAGCTCGGCATGGTCAACGTGCTCACGGGAGCGCAGCTTTCGCTTCACGAAATCAGCCGCGAAGAGTTTGCACTGGCACTCGATCGTGCCGGCATCGACCTTGACGCACCGGACCAGGATTGATTATGCACAAACGGACTTGGAATGGAACGGTGGGAGCACATCCGTTGGATTGCTTCTGTGTGCGTGCGTGTGTAAGTGTGTGAAGTTCATAAGCAAACAAACGTTCCGCACTATCAAGTATGAGCGCCGACATGTCGGCGCTCGACGATGCCTGTGTGGAGAGTGCTCGAGCGAATCAGAGTGGGCATTATGTGCTGCACATCTCCGCCAAGCGGGTCGAGGCCAACTATGAGGGGTCCTTTCTGACTCGCGGTGGGTCTCTGGGCGCGTGTGCTGCGCGCGGAGAGCTCGACCTCTCGCTCTCGCACTCGGACACGTCGACCCACGTGCTCCTTACCGAGCGGCTCGACCAAACGATTGAGATTCCGATCCCTAATGCGCTCGTGGCCAACGACACGGCACTGCGTGCGCGCAGCGGATTCGTCAAGGGCCTCGAGGCCAGCGGTCAGGCCATCGGTCCACTCCTCTTCTTATCCGATCGTTCGCGGCTCAACTTTACCAACTCGCGTGTGGGTGCGAGCATCAATGGCTCGGTGGTGACCACCTTGGCGGGACAGGCATCCATTGCGCTCAAGGATGTCTTCTCCGAGCCACAAGACCTGGGTGATGTGCTGGCAGTCAACGAGGCCGGCTCCAAGCCTTCCCCTGAGGGCGCGACTGGCGCGGCACCGGTCGAGGCCATGGCTCAGATCACAGGCAAGCTACTCAAGAAGGCCAAAGTGTTGGTTCCGATGAACTTTGAGTCGATTGCTCTGAAATACTCCAACTGGGACGCCCACCAGGCGGTGGTCTCGGTGCACGAGCCCAAGGTGTACCGCGTCTGCGCGGATGGTACGCGTTCGGGGCCCATTTCGATTGCTTTTGTCAACGACAAGGTCATGGACACGCAGCTGGCCAAGGTCGAGCCACTGTTGCAGGGCATCTACGATTCGTCCTGGGAGACGGCTAAAAAGGTGGTCTTCAAGGCCTCGCCCAACCTGACCAAGTCAGTCATGAACGTGCCTGCCGGCTACAATGGATCCTCCTACGCCCCGGCCGCGGCCGTCAACGACACGCCGCCCTCCTACGCGGACGCAACGCTCGAAGCCATCGTCAAGGCCTGTCTGTGTGCCGAGTGCTCCGATGAGGAGATGGAGGACATTCGCACCCGCCTTGCCACGCCCGATCCGAATGCGGCACTCGAGCTTTCCGACGTCATGGCCAATGCCATGTCGGCCTTCTCGGCCTACACCATGCCGTACCGTATCGATGGCGCGCCGACCATCGAGCCCACGGGGCTTAAAATGATCGAGGCCGAGTCATGGCGTGCGGAACCCGTGCGCTCCGTGTTGCAGGCGGACGACTGCGATGGCTCGGCCTGCTCGGCCATCTCCGTGGTGACGCGTGCCGCCGCCATCGCGGCCGACCCCACGCTGGCCAAGGAGTACCCGTACCTGCGTGCCCTGGGCAACTCGCTCGGCGCGCACTACGTCTTTGGTACGTGCGTCCTCGCCGCCAACGCCGGCCACGCCGACGCGGCCAACGAACATGAGACGAAGATTGCTGGGCACGCCATCGCCTTGGCCATTCCCAAGGTGCACTTTTTGGCCGCGCTGGATCGTGGAGCAAATGGCAACTTGGACGGAACGCCGGTTGTGGCAGTGGAGAAGCGTGGCGAGGCATCGGTTGCTCGCTTTGACGCTCTCTACTCAAACGACCTGCTGCTTCGCATGAATCTTTCGGAAGAGGATGCCAAGGTCTTTGCCAACACCGAGTCGCTGGTCGCTTCGGTCTATGGCAATGCCGCAAATGGTTTCCAGCCTCTGTCCATGGAAGGCACGACGCTTGCTAGCGCTTGCATGTACACGCACGACCTCGAGACGCGCAAAGCGCGCTCGGAATCCTATGCACGTGACAAGATTGTGGCCACAGCCCTCGCACCCAATGTGACGCGCACGCACAAGGTCTTGGACGCGGGCGAAAAGGGAAGTCACGCCTTTTACAACAGCATGGTGGAGATCAGCCTGAGCATGCGGCATCCGCTCTTTACGAGCGGGGCGCTGCGTTCCCTCGGACTGGCGAGCCCGCACTACCGCTTTGCGCGACCACGAGAGGACCAGCCCATTGAAGTGGCCGGCGCCTCTCCCGAGGATCTGGCACTGGGCAAGTGGTCGGTCGTTCCGTTGTGGCGTTCGGGTGCGGAGGAGGCGACCGTGCTCGACCTGGCCCACGCCGAGGCGGCGTCCAATGTCGTACCGATGCGCGGCAAG
>MDTG01389446.1_pt1 | contig 17248 bp, 15 predicted proteins | sample 811421 | NCBI WGS metagenome assembly MDTG01 (sample SAMN05326645, study PRJNA326480) | marine metagenome | isolation source: seawater | place: Pacific Ocean: South East | collected 2011
ATGTGTTAAGCATACCGCCAGCGTTCATCCTGAGCCAGGATCAAACTCTCCATGGTATTCTATGTTTTCTTGTTTGAAAATTAAACTTTTAATCTGACTTAAATAATAGCATCTAGTAAACTATTGTGTCAAGCTTAAAATATTTAAATTAAAATATTATAATACTGACAAACTATTTATCAATAAAGTATATAATTAAGCGAAGAATTGCTAAAGCCTGTTTCGCATTGCAAATATTGGTAGATCAGCACATTAATTAATCAAATTGAGTAATGTTTACCTTAAAGATTTTAGTCTACACTGTTGTAGTGTTCTTTGTTTCTCTTTTCACTTTTGGTTTCCTGTCTAACGACCCGTCAAGAAACCCGAACAGAAAAGATTTAGAGTAAAAAAAAATAAACGAACCTTCCTATATAAATATATAAGAAGGTTCGTTTATCTTTTCTTTTAATTCGTTTTGGAAAAGGATTTAATCAAAACGTTTCTTTAATCGTGCTGATTTACCTGTACGTTCACGTAAATAATATAGTTTAGCTCTTTTCACTTTTGCTCGGCTTAAAACTTCTATTTTTTTAATCCATGGTGAGTTAAGAACAAATACTTTTTCAATTCCACCGCCTTGAAACATTTTTCGCACTGTAATAGTTGAATCAATTTGCGCACTATCTCTATGTTTAGAAATAATTACACCTTCATAGACTTGAATTCTCTCTTTTTCTTTTTTTACACCATCCTGACCTTCAACGACTTTTGGTAACTCTAAATAAATTGTTACTTTAACTGTATCCCCTAAAGCAAGTGTTGGTAAATCTTGTTTTTTATAAAAAACATCTAAATTTACATCTAAATTTCCTAGTACTTTCATACTTTTAAATTTTGTTTGTTGTACTTATTTTTTTTGCCGCAAAATAGTTAAACTATTCCTACTTATAATAATTACCATATTTTTTGCTTGATGTAAACAATTAATAGTAAAGACTTTTTACTTAATTCTTAGAATTACTTATACTTGGATGCACTAACAACATTTCCAGATTCAAACCATTTTTGTAATAAAGTCAATTCTTTATTTTTTGTTCGTGCTAAGGGTACAATTTTTTGTATTGAATTCAGAACATCTTCAGTTTCAAATTCACGCCCCTTACTATAGCCTAATCGCATGGCTTCTATAACAACCTGCTCAATTTCCGCTCCGGAGAAATCTTTGCTAAGTTCACTAAGTAAGGGTAAAGCAAACTCATTAATACGGTCTGGTCTTGCTTTTCGAAGATGTACTTCAAATATTGCTTGTCTTTCTTCTTTTGTTGGGAGAGCTAAGAAGAATACTTCATCAAAACGCCCTTTACGAATAATTTCCGGTGGAATCCACTCAATATTATTTGCTGTAGCAACAACAAATACAGGGGTTGTCTTTTCTGACATCCACGTTAAAAACGTAGCCAAAACACGACTTGTAGTACCACTATCACCATTATTATTGGCCCCAGCAAAGGCTTTATCAATTTCATCTACCCATAAAACACAAGGTGAAAGGGCTTCAGCAATTTGAATCATCTTTCGAACTCTGGATTCTGATTGACCAATTAATGAGGCAAATAATCGACCAAAATCAAGTTTTAATAGTGGTAAACTCCACTCATCTGCCACCGATTTAGCCGCTAATGATTTTCCTGTCCCTTGTACACCAACTAAAAGTAATCCTTTTGGATAAGGTAAACCATATTCTTTAGCTGCTGGTAAAAAAGCTTCTGCACGAAGGCCTAACCATTCTTTAAAATTATCTAAGCCACCTAAATCGCTAATCTTTTTATCCGTTAAACTAAATTCTAATAGCTGCGTTTGTTGAATAATTTGCTTTTTTTCTTCTAATACTAAACGTGGGCTCGATGTATCAATAGTTCCAGACTGCGCAATGACTTTAGATAAAACACGTCGAATTCGCTCTAAGGACAATCCTTGACAAGCTGTGGTTAAATTTAATAATAATTCGGTTGAAATGTCTTGTTTTAAGGACGTCATTAATCGAACGAGTTCCTCATTAATTTCGTTATACGTCGGAAGAGGGAATTCAATTAAAGTAACAAATTCACGAAGCGTATCAGGAATATTTACTTCTGGTGAAATAATAATTACATTTTTTGGTTGAGTCTTTAACGATCTACTCAAGTTTTTCAATTTTCGAATAATTGAAAGGTCTTTTAAAAAATTATCATAATCTTTTAAAACAAAAACCGAAGCTGTTTCGGGTGTTAGTTTTTCAATTAACTCTAATGCTTCTAGAGGATTTTTTGCGGCAAATCCCGTATCATTTGGGTTGCCTTGATACCCATCAACAAAATCCCACGAATAATATGTACGTGATACATATTTTTTAGTGCAATATTTAATTATATATTCTAAACGTTCTTCTTCGTATGTTGATATATATATAATTGGATAACGTGCTTTTAATAGAAGCACAAATTCGTTTAAGAAACTCATTGCTAAAAATTTGAAATAGTATTATTAAAAATGTTAATAAGTTTATCCGACAGAACCTTCTAATTTTAAACTTAATAATCGATCGGCTTCGGAAGCAAATTCTAAAGGTAATTCATTAAAAACATCTTTACAGAAACCGTTAACCATTAATGATACAGCTTCTTCAGTTTCTATTCCTCTTTGTAAAAGGTAAAACAATTGTTCTTCAGCAATTCTTGAGGTTGAGGCTTCATGTTCAACTTTTGTATAACTGTTCTGTGCCTCAATATAAGGAAAAGTATTTGCGCTTGATTGTTTACCGATTAAAAGTGAATCACATTGTGAATAGTTCTTTGTATTGTTAGCTTTAGCTCCAATTTTTACTAATCCACGATAAGTGTTATTTGATTCCCCTGTTGAAATCCCTTTTGAAATAATACGACTCTTCGTATCCGGGGCAAGATGCACCATTTTTGTTCCTGTATCGGCTTGTTGTTTATTACTTGTTAATGCTACTGAATAAAATTCTCCGATTGAACCTTCTCCTGCTAAAACACAACTTGGGTATTTCCAAGTAATAGAAGAGCCTGTTTCAACTTGTGTCCAGGAAATATTTGCATTCTTACCAGCACACAAACCTCGTTTTGTTACAAAATTATAAACACCACCAATCCCGTTTTCATCACCGGCATACCAATTTTGGACGGTTGAATATTTAATAGAAGAATCTTCTAAAGCTATTAATTCGACAACTGCGGCATGTAGTTGGTTAGTACTGAACTGTGGCGCTGTACAACCTTCCAAGTAATTTACCGAGCTTCTTTCTTCGGTTATAATTAATGTTCGTTCAAATTGTCCTGCTTCTTCATTATTAATTCGGAAATATGTTGAAAGTTCTAATGGACATTCAACATCTTTAGGGATATAACAAAATGACCCATCACTAAATACAGCTGAGTTTAAGGCAGCAAAAAAATTATCTCCAATTGGAACAACACTTCCAAGATAAGTTTCAACTAAATTAGGGTAAAGTTCTACAGCTTCCGTAATCGAGCAAAAAATAACTCCTGCTTTTTGTAATTGCTTTTTAAATGTAGTACCAATCGAAACACTATCAAACACTGCATCAACAGCTACATTCGCTAAAAGTTTTTGTTCATTCAATGATACGCCTAACTTTTCAAAGGTGCGAAGAAGTTCAGGATCTGCATCATCTAAACTACCAAGCTTTTTTTTGGTTTTAGGTATTGAATAATATTGAATATCTTGGTAATCAATAGTTGGAATGTTTACGTAAGCCCAAACAGGAGTCTTCATCCGTTGCCAAAATTTAAAGGCCCGTTCTCGAAACTTTAATAAAAACTCCGGTTCATCTTTTTTTTCACTTATTTTACGTACAGTTTCAATATCAATCCCTTTTGGGAAATCTTCTGTTTCAATATTTGTTGTGAAACCATACTTATATGGGGTTGTTACAATTTCTTCGAGAATAATATCAGACTCATAGACTTGCTTTTCAGACATTTTAATAAAAAATTTAAATATTTTTTTGGTAGATAAATACGAAATAAAGAAAAGGCAAAATAGTTTCTTATATTTTTATTTCAATATAGTTATTAACTAGGAAAGACTAACTAATACCACCCCCAGCACTTGAAAAGAAGTCGATTAAAAACGTTAATAAAATAAAGCCTAATAGTGGTGATAAATCAAAGCCAATAAGGGGAGGTATAATACCACGAAAAACTCGTAGATAAGGGTCAGTCATTTTTCCTAATGAATAAAAAGGTTGTGTGTAAAAGTTTAAATTTGGGAACCATGTAAGGTATACACGCAGAGTTAATAATGCAATATAAAATTTTAAAAATCCCGCTAAACCACTACATATAGTTATTATTAAAACATTCATTTAGAAATTTCTTTGGTTAATAAATTTTACCCTAATCTTGAATTATATCATAAAGTTTTTTGAGAACAAAGTTTATGACAAAATATTTGTTTTTAATATAAAACTTAGAGCTAGTGAAGAGACTTGAACTCATAACCGACTGATTACAAATCAGTTGCTCTACCAATTGAGCTACACCAGCTTATTTTGTAAACATATACCGCTTACTATAAATAATTTAACATTAAGTTCATTATTTGTAAATTGTAAATTTCAGATTATTTGAAAATATAGGAAAAGCTAAGAATATTACAATAGAACTTAACCATTGCTTTTAATAAGATTTTCATTTATCTTTAATGTATAAATTTAATTTAACAGTAACTCAAAGTGGCTAAGAATAAAGGGGCAAGAATTCGAATTACTCTTGAACACAAATGTGAGCAAGGTGTTTATCGTTACCATACGACAAAAAACCGTCGTAACACTACAGAAAGATTAGAGCTAAAGAAATATTCTCCCGTAACTAAAAAGCATGAAATCTTTCGTGAAATTAAATAACTAATAATTAACATTTTAAAAAATGATTAGAGTAGATTCTAAAAATTCTGATATCAATTTAGATGATATTGCAACAATTAATTACAAAGATACAAAATTTTTAAGTAATTTTATTAGTGACCAAGGTAAAATTTTACCGCGTCGAACAACCGGTCTGAATTCTAAACAACAAAAGCGTATTACAAAGTTAATAAAACGCGCACGAATTGCCGCACTATTACCTTTTGTTATTGGTAAGGGTTAATACTTTCTTTACATTTAATAGGCTTTATTAGAGCTTTAAATTTATATTACATATAAGTTTGTTAGCTTTAATAAGTTTAAAGATATCTAAACAGGAATGCCCACGAAATCAGAAAAGAAATCGAGCTAGTTATATTCAAGCTAGAACAAAATTTAATTAATTTTTTTTACTTAGGATAAATACGAAGGCGTCTGTTTGGCTCGTTTCCAACTGAGGTTCCTCTTAATTGATAGTGCGTAATTAACTCATGTTGAAGTTTTCTTATTGCACTTGAACGAGGTAATAAATCAATTGTTAACTTTTGTGGAATAACAATTTCTTCAATTACTAACCTAGTTTCTTCTAAAGGGGTAAGTAATTCCTTCTTAACAATTTTTGAAATTTTATTAGAGGAAGATTGTTCTTTTATTTTTGATTTTGTCGAGTTTGATGTATTTTTAACCAAAATTCTTAAAGCTTTTGCAATTTGCAATAAGCTGTTACTTTGTATTGTGTGAATGCTAATTTTTTTTGCATGCGAAATTTGGCGTAATTTTTTATTATTTTTTAATAAATTTGATAATGCTAAAATTGCATCGGCGTATTGGATTTCTTTTGTTACGATAATAGGCAATTTTAATGTTTTAATTAACGATTTTAAATCTTGGTTATTGACACCATAAATGTATAAAAAAATAAAATTAGACCCAAGTTTCTTTTTTAATTGAGAATCTGATTTACTAGTTTTTTTAGTTTTCCAATCGTCTGTTTTATTTAATTTTTTTAAAAGGTAATTATTTTTTTGTTTTTTTTCATCAAAAACATTTTTCAAATTTGAATCGGAAATTGTTCTTAATTCTGTTTTACTTGGAATTAAATTACAACTAATTACATTGTTTCCTAGCTCACCCAACTTTCGTTCTTGTAATGGTAAAGTTTGGCCTTGTAATAATAAATCAACAGATTGTTCAATATTTTCATGAATAATCCATGTTTTTGTATCATGAATTTCGACAGCGACTTCAAATGTTGGAGGTGCTTTACGTTCTAAAATACTTTTTGAAGAACCCCTTCTTTTCGCTTCCTCGTCCCCTAATGTAACGTATTGTACGCCACCAATAAGATCAGTAATTGTAGGGTTTTTAATTAAGTTTTCTAATTCTGTTCCGTGGGCTGTTCCAACTAATTGAACCCCGCGTTCTGCAATTGTTCGGGCAGCAGCAGCTTCTAATTCTGTTCCAATTTCATCAATAATAATAATTTCGGGCATATGGTTTTCTACCGCCTCAATCATTACTTGATGTTGATTTAAAGGACTAGAAACTTGCATACGTCTTGCTTTTCCTATTGAAGGGTGGGGTAAGTCACCATCACCAGCAATTTCATTCGATGTATCAATAATAATAACCCGCTTTTTCATGCCATCTGATAATACTCTGGCAATTTCTCGTATGGCAGTTGTTTTTCCAACTCCTGGCCGTCCTAACAATAAAATGGATTTTTTATTTTCTAGTAAATCGCGAATTATACTTACAGTACCAAAAAATGCACGACCAATTCTACACGTTAAGCCAATTACACTGCCTTGACGATTACGTAATGAACTGATTCTATGTAATGTTTTTTCAATACCTGCTCGGTTGTCGCCACTAAATTTTCCTAACCTTTTTAATATGTAGTCCAAATCTTGCCAAACAATCGTTCGGTAAGAAAGATAACTAGAATTATTATTTGCAAAACGAGCTTCTGGTCGTCTTCCAATATCAAGAACGATTTCGATTAGTTGTTCTTGTTTTGGATGTTTTTTAAGGGGTGTGCTAATAAATTGGGGTAAAATATCTAATAATTGATTTAAGTCGTCTGCAAGAAGCATAAATAATAAATGTTTAATCAAAAAATATTATACATGGAAATACTAGGTTTTTATGGTAATATAATATTTATACACTTTTAACAAGCAGCTAAACCGACATATTCAATAAATAGTCTATTTCTGAATGTCACATTTTACAAAAATAAAAACTAAGCTATATAACCTTGAAACTCTTAAAAAGAGTCTTTCAGATTTAAACATTGATTGGACTGTTCAAACAAACAGTGTTCGAGGTTACCAAAATACTGTACATACGGCTGAGCTCGTTATTCAACAAGATAACAAGCATGATATTGGTTTTAAATGGAATGGTACAGAATATGAATTAGTTACAGACTTAATGTTCTGGGCTCAAGATAATTCTGTTGATAAGTTTCTAAACCGTATTAACCAGCGTTATGCGTATAATTCTATTATTGGGGTTAGTGAAAAAGAAGGTTTCAATTTTACGGAAACTCAAACAGCGGAAGATGGATCAATTCGTTTAGTTTTACGTCGTTTTAGTTAATTTCTAAAATTTACGTCTTTTAAACAATATCTAAAATCAAAAGAGTTTATGGCATTATTTTTTGCCATAAACTCTTTTATATTTTTTATTTAATTATTTCCAAATACCTTTACTAATCTTAAAGTGTTAGGTTTGAAGTGTGGTAAAGATCAAGTATATTGAATCCTAGAAATGGTGTTATAATAATCATCAAAGCCCATAATAAAAAAAATACAGTATTTAGTATGACACCTTCTTTAGGCGCGTTTTTAAGCAGTGTAATCTTAGCTGTTCTTATTGTTGTTATTCCAATTTCAGCAGCTTTAGTATTTGTAAGTACAACTGATAAGATTGTACGATCTTAAAATAAAAAACTGGATTATATTTATAAATCCAGTTTTTTATTTTTATATATTTCTTAGAAGTTCATTTCAGCAGCTTGTACTTTCTCGAACTGCTTTTTCTTAAGAATTAATAAGATTTGTGCAATTGTTACTGTAAAGAAGAATGCAATCATTCCTTTTACACGGTTTGGGTTTTGTAAAATAATTTCAGTTTCTGACTGACCAAAACCTCCAACGTTAGGATCTAATGTTAATGGTTGATCTGCTTTAACAATATCTTTAACTTTAACCGAAATATCTAGACCAGCAGGAATTGTTTGTGTTACAGAATCTCCGCTTGTAGATTCGACAGTAATAATTCTCTTACCTTTTTCACCTGGTTCAATAGAGGTAATTTGACCAGCTGTAGTTGATGTATAAGTTGTATTGTTACTCTTTTCACCACTTGGGTATACTTGTCCACGTCCACGGTTTCCACCAACGAAAATTGGGTAGTTTAGATAGTTAACACTTTTATCTTGTGCCGGATCTGGTGCTAAAACTGGGAATACAATTTGTTGGTTCTTATCACCTGAGATTGGACCTACAACAAGAATATTTGGCTTAGCCTTACTATATGGGATAATAAAGACACCCTTTGTTTTAGCTTTAATTTCTGGTGTAAGTCGATCCTTTGGTGCTAATTGGAAACCTTCAGGTAATACAAGAACAGAACCAACGTTTAATGGACCTCTCTTTCCACTACCAGTAACTTGCTTTACTGATAAATCATAAGGAATACTAACAACTGCTTCAAAAACAGTATCTGGTAAAACAGCTTGTGGAACTTCAATTTCTACAGGCTTTTGTGCTAAGTGACAGTTGGCACAAACAATACGTCCTGTTGCTTCTCTTGGGTTCTCATAAGCATTCTGTGCAAACACTGGGTATGCATATGAAACTTTTGGAAAAATTGTAGTTGCTATAATTCCACCGATTAGAATTACAGATCTAAATTTATTCAACATAATCTGGATTTTTTTTATTACGTTTATTTAAATTGAATTATACACGTAATAATCCATAATTACTATATATTTAATGGTATTTTATAGTTGGGATAGCATTAGGATTCTTCCAGGCTTAGTTCAATTTATTACTTCTCAAGTAATAAAACAATTCCCGATCCACCTACATACAATGCTAACAGTGCACTAGCCATTAAGATTTGTGTTACTGGGTCTGTTGATGGTGTAATTACTGCAGCCAAAGCTGTTGCAATTACAACAATATATTTCCATGCGGATAACATTTTCTTTCCCGAAACAATACCTAAAAACCCTAAAATAATTTGGACAACTGGTACTTGAAATGCTAATCCAGTTGTAAAGATTAAAACCGCAATAAAGTCAAAATACTGATCAAATGACCAAAAAGGTTCTACAACTTCAGAACCATAATTAATAAAAAATTGTAATGCTGCCGGAACGAGAAAAAAGTATGAAAAGCACAAACCAACAGCAAATAGAACTCCTGACCCAATCGTCATTGGTAGAAGAATATCTCGCTCTTTTTTTGTCATTCCTGGCAAAACGTATAAAAAGATTTGATACAGAATAAGTGGGCTAGTTACCAAAATACCACTAAATAAGGCAATCTTAATTGATGCGAAAAAAAATTCTCCCGGTGCAAATTGTAAAAATTTAACACCCATCGCGGGTGCTTGAAATACTTTAACAATTTGACGAATATCAGCAAAACAAGCTAATGTTGCAGTTATCAGCGCTATCACACAAAAAATTAGACGTTGGCTAAATTCCTCAATATGTTCAGATAATGCCATCTCATCGCCATTAATCTCTGTTAATTCATCTAATGGGTTGTTTGTTGTTACAGCATTAATTTCTTGTCGTGTGTTTTCCATCTATATAATATTTTGATTTCAAGAATAAATTAATGATCACTATCGATCAGACTTTTTTCTTTTGCTTATCTCTTATTTTAATGATAATGTTTTTATTCTAAAATACTTTTTTTTATTTTTCGTCACTTGGTTTATCAACAATAATACATTCCGTTGTTAATACCATACTTGCGATTGATGCTGCATTTTGTAATGTTGAACGAGTTACTTTTGCCGGATCAATAATACCTGCTTCATACATATCGACAAATTCATCAGTAGCGGCGTTATACCCTACTTCAAAATTATTCTCCTTTACACGTGCAGCAACAACTGCTCCATTTTGCCCGGCATTTGAAGCAATTCGTTTTAATGGAGCACTTAACGCTTTTTCAACAATTAATGCGCCGATTAACTCATCGTCACGTAAATTGTCTTTTGCCCACTCTAGTAATTCGTCTGAAATATGTGTTAATGTTGTACCCCCACCAGGTACAATTCCTTCTTCAACCGCAGCTTTTGTAGCATTAACGGCATCTTCTAAACGTAATTTACGATCTTTCATTTCGGTTTCTGTAGCAGCACCTACTTTAATAACGGCAACTCCACCACTAAGTTTAGCTAAACGCTCTTGAATCTTTTCTTTTTCGTAAGTAGAATCAGAGGTTTCTAGTTGGCGTCTTAATTGCTCACAACGTGCTAATACTGCCCCTTTATTAGAGTCTGAAATAATTGTCGTAGAATCTTTACCAACAATAACACGACGTGCTTGACCTAATGATTCTAAATCCATTTTTTCTAAACTTAAACCAGCGTCACTACTAATAACTTGACCCGATAGTAAAACAGATAGGTCTTCTAAAATTGCTCGTCTTCGATCACCAAATCCTGGAGCTCGAACTGCCACTACATTTAAAATACCACGCATCTTATTAATGATTAATGTTGCAAGAGCTTCTTTTTCTACATTTTCACTAATAATAAGAAGTGGTTGGTTTGTTTTTGATACTAATTCTAATGTTGGTAATAAATCTTGTTTAACAACAGTAATTCTTTTATCTGTTAGTAATACATATGGATTTTCTAGAACAATTTCCATACGTTCTGTATTTGTTACAAAATAGCCAGAAATAAAACCACGGTCGAATCCCATTCCTTTTGTGATTTCTAACTCAGTAATTGTTGATTTACCTTCTTCAAGCGAAATTAATCCTTCACGACCAACTTTATCAATTGCAGAAGCAATTAAAGTTCCAACTTCAGTGTCATTTCCGGCAGAAATTGTTGCAACTTTTGTAATATCCGAAATTTGTTCAATTGGACGTGCATATTCTGTAACTTTACGAACAACAAATTGAGTTGCTTTTTCAATACCACGTTTTAATACAATTGGGTTTGCTCCTGCTGCTACGTTACGCATACCCTGTTTAATAATCGCATAAGCAAGTACAGTTGCCGTTGTTGTACCATCTCCTGCAACATCATTTGTTTTTGAAGCTGCTTGTCGGATTAACGAAACTCCCGTATTTTCCAGATTATCTTTTAAATTAATTTCTTTAGCAATTGTTACACCATCATTAACAATTTGTGGAATACCGTACTTTTTTTCTAATACAACATTTCGCCCTTTTGGACCTAATGTTATTGATACAGCTTCAGCAATTGTATCCATTCCTTTTTCTAATGCCTTTCTTGCATTCTCTTGATATAAAATTGTTTTGGCTGCCATATGCTTACTTATAAAACTTGATTAAATTATTTAATAGTTTTGTTTAGAACCCACACGAATGAATAGTGTTCTAATGACAAATAGTAAACTTAACTCTTTTAATAAATATAGTTACAAACGATTAGATCGTTCTAAAATCTGGCTCAGGCTGGACTTGAACCTGCGACCTTGGGCTTATGAGTCCCCTGCTCTAACCAACTGAGCTACTGAGCCATTCATAATCTATAATAGCAAAGAACGTCCCTTTTTTGCAACTATTCTGTTGTGAAAAGATAAAATTATTAGACAAATTAGTTATTTTTTTTCTATTAATAAAAAATCCTTGATATTTAATATTGTCTGTAGTAATGTTTAATAAGCGGAGTAAATGTTTGTATTAAGGTATTTTTTGTTTATAAGCGTAAACAAAAGTACAGCAAATTTGAGGGTCACTAACTCAATGGTAGAGTACTCGGCTTTTAACCGAATAGTTCTGGGTTCGAGTCCCAGGTGACCCAGTTTAGTTTTGAAGTAGTTTTTTGATCTTGGAATAAAAGTAAGATCGGTATTAATGTAGCACTTTACAGGTGATTCTTAATTTTAAAGTTAGGTAGATTAGTTAAGAGTCAAGGTGATATAATATTTACTAATATAAAGATTAAGACTATTGTTGCTACAATTTATTTAGGTTTGAAATTTTAAATTTACCCATAAATGATTTATAGAGCGAACAAAAGTTTTTATGTTTAATAACATGTCAAGAATCAATATTAGTAAAATTTCTGTAATTGTTATTAAGACATGTAGTAAGAATTGGGGGTCCGCGTTTAGAAACAATTTAAACGATTTTAGCAGACCCGGTTAGACAATACAAATCCAGCGCTTACTGTGCTAATGTTATCCTTTAACAGCATTAATATTAAGACAATGTTACAGACCTTTTTTCAAAACACCAACAAACAAATTCTATCGAAGTACGCCCCACAATTACAACGAATCCAAAAAATAGGAACCCGCTATTCAACATTAAGTGATGAAGAACTTAAATCACAAACCTTTGAGTTAAAAAATCGATTAAATAAGGGTGAAAGCCAAGACAATATTATTGATGAAGCCTTTGCCTTAGTACGTGAAGCTACAAGTCGGGTATTAAAAATCCGTCATTATGATGTGCAAATAATTGGAGGCCTAGTTTTAAACGAAGGTAAAATTGCTGAAATGAAAACTGGAGAGGGGAAAACAATTGTTGCCTTACTTCCAACCTTTTTAAATGCCTTGTACGGTAAAGGAACACATGTTGTGACGGTTAATGATTATCTGGCTCGTCGTGATGCCGAATACGTTGGACAAGTACATCGTTTTTTAGGTTTAAGCGTTGGATTAATCCAGGAAAATATGTCGCCCGAAGAACGTAAAAAAAATTACAATTGTGACGTCGTTTATGTTACTAATAATGAATTAGGGTTTGATTATTTACGTGATAATATGGCTTTTACCAGTGATGAAATGGTTCAAAGACAATTTTATTTTGCTGTTGTCGATGAGGTGGATTCAATTTTAATTGATGAAGCTAGAACACCGTTAATTATTTCTGGCCCAAGTGAAGCACCAACACAAAAATATCTTCAAACATCGAAATTAGCATTAACTTTAAAACGTGATGTTCATTATTCCGTTGATGAAAAAAACCAAAACGTTGTTTTATCGGAAGATGGTATTGTTTTCTGCGAGCAAGCTTTAAATTTAGTTGATTTATATAAACCCGAAGATCCTTGGATTTCTTATATTTTAAATTCGATTAAAGCTAAAGAGCTTTTTAAATTAAACACCAATTACATCATTAACGAACAACAAGAAATTATTATTGTTGATGAGTTTACCGGCCGAACAATGGTTGGTCGAAGATGGAGCGATGGGCTTCATCAAGCCGTAGAAGCAAAAGAAAATTTGCCTATTCAAGATGAGAGTCAAACTTTAGCATCTATTACATATCAAAATTTATTTTTACTATACGACAAACTTTCTGGAATGACTGGTACGTCAAAGACAGAAGAACTTGAGTTTGAAAAAATTTATGATTTAAGAGTTGTTCAAATTCCAACTCACCAAACGATTAAGAGAAAAGACTTCCCAGATCTGATTTATAAAAATCAATATAGTAAATGGCAGGCTATTGCGAATGAGTGTGTGGAGATGCATCAAATTGGCCGTCCTGTTTTAGTTGGTACCACAACAATTGAAAAATCAGAGCTATTAGCAGCTTTATTAAGTGAATATAATATTTCCTATCAACTTTTAAATGCTAAACCCGAAAATGTTGAAAAGGAATCAGAAATTATTGCTCAGGCAGGTTGTAAAAATGCAGTAACTATTTCGACAAATATGGCGGGTCGAGGAACAGATATTCTTTTAGGCGGTAACCCTGAGATTAGAGCACTTTCTGTTTTAAAAGTATTATTTAAGGATATTGATTTAGATAGTGGAGATGATTTGCTAGTTGCACGTTTAAAAGAGAAATTAGAAATTTTTGATAATACAACACTCAATTCTATTAAAGACAATTATCCAGCATTAATCAAAGAACTTTCTGATTCACAAAAAACGGAAGAAGAGCTTAAGCAAAATCCACTGTATGCTTTTTATCAAGGCCTTGTAGTAGAACAAAGTGATATTGTAAAAAGTGATAAAAGCCTTATTCTTGGGCTTGGTGGGCTTCATGTAATTGGAACTGAGCGTCATGAATCACGTCGAATTGATAATCAATTACGAGGAAGATCAGGTCGTCAAGGTGATCCCGGATCTTCACGGTTTTTCCTGAGTCTTGAAGATAAATTACTTCGTTTATTTGGCGGCGAACAAATTCTTGGTTTAATGCAAAATATCGGTTTCCAAGAAGACACTCCCATCCAATCCCCACTTTTAAACCAAAGTTTAGAGTCGGCTCAACGTAAAGTGGAATCATATTATTTTGACACGCGAAAACAGTTGTTTGAATACGATCAAGCCCTAACGTTACAACGTAATGGCGTTTATATGGAACGTAGACGTATCTTACAACGCGAAAATGTGCGTGATTGGATTATTGAATATGCAGAACGTAGTTTATCTGATTTAGTTGCCTATATGCAACAGTTGAAGGCAGGAGAGACTACTGTTGAATTAATTAACGTTAAAGTACAAGAATTGCTCGGAATACCATTTAAAATTAATCTTACTAAGGATTCTGAAATTAACACTATTTTTAACTTCCTACAACAGCAGTTTCAAATTAGTTATGATTTAAAAGAAATTGAAATTGAATCTATTGAAAAAGGCTTGTTGCGAGAGTTGGAACGTACCTTTTTATTACAGCAAATCGATTATTCTTGGAAGGAGCATTTACAAAAAATTTCGTTTCTTCGCGATTCGATCCGTTGGCGAGCTTACGGGCAAAAGAATCCACTAACAGAGTATAAGAAAGAAGCATTTAATTTCTTCATTTTAATGTTAACACGTATTCGTCACCGAGTTGTTTATTTTGTTTTACGTTCGAAAATTATTTTAGATTAGCAAACATAAAACCAAAATACGAATAATATTTTATTCGTATTTTGGTTTAAAAAATTTAGTTATTATAAGCCAAATTGGTTCCCTCTACGGTACTGTAAATAAGCAGCTACAAATAGCCCTGTAATAGTGCATGGAACTAGACCTAAAACAATTCCTGATAGTAATACTTCAACCATTTAAATGAGTTTTTTATTAAAATTTAATTTTTTGTAGATTTTATTTTTTCTTTCTACGAAGATTTATTCACTAAACTTCTACAAAAAGACAACTTTCACGAATATCTTCTTCTTCAATAGTTACTAAGTCTGCTTTTGTAAGAATTTTATCGCCTGAATTAAACATTCGGTTAGCATGTCTCATTCTTGCAGTATCAATTGCGTTACTAACTGTTCTTGCATTTGCGAATAATGGAAGCTCTCTTCTTTTTGTAACGTACTCTAAAAGAGCTGATTCAGCAGCAGCATCCATTCGATATTGTTGCTCTTGTAAAATTAAACGAGCAATTTGAATTAATTCATCTGACGTATAATCAGGGAAATCAATATGGTTTGCTACTCGTGAAGATAATCCTGGGTTTGATTCATAGAAATTATCCATTCTATCTTTATAACCTGCAAAAATGATAACTAAATCTTCACGTTGGTTCTCCATTACTTGCAGAAGAATTTCAATTGCTTCTGCACCGTAATCTCTTTCGTTATCAGGCTTATATAAATAGTAAGCTTCATCAATAAATAATACACCGCCCATAGCACGCTTTAAAACTTCTTTTGTTTTAGGTGCTGTGTGGCCGATGTATTGTCCTACAAGATCATCTCTTGTAACAGTAATTAAATGACCTTTTCTAATGTATCCTAACTTAAATAGAATATCAGCCATTCGGTTTGCTACTGCTGTTTTACCAGTACCTGGGCTACCAGTAAAAGACATATGTAAACCAATTGGAGCCGAATTCATTCCAACACCAAGATTTTTTCTTAATCGTTGAACTAAAAGTAGGGCTGCAATTTCTTTAATTCGTGCTTTTACAGGAGCTAAACCAACTAAATCTTCCTCAAGTTGGTCAATAATGCCTTGAATATTAGTTTTGTTATACTCTTCTTGTAAATTTACTGCCATTACAATGAATTATTTATTTTCTAATTTAATAGTGGTTAAAGAAAACTTTACAACTATATTTATTTACTAAATGGAATTATATCATAGGTTCTTTTTTTCGTGCAGGTTAGTTATCAAAAACTAAAATTTAACGATATAAATCCAGGCACACAAAGTTAAATACGTATCTATACTAAATAAGCCGTAGACAAACAAATTTAATAAAACTATACTAATATTAGTATTTACATTATTATTTCAAACGCGTGGTTATGAAAAAAGAGATTGAAATGTATGAGATGATTTATTTATTAAATCCTAGTTTTACACAACAAGAAATTACTACAAAAATTAACTACTACCAAGATTTTCTTACTCAACAAGGTAGTCAAGTTATGGTCCAGAATCGTGGAAAGCGATCTTTAAGCTACCCAATTAAAGGGTTTGAAAACGCTAATTATATTCAAATGGTTTACTTAGGTAATGGTACTATAGTTAACGCCTTAAACAAAGAAATTAAGCGTGATGAAGCCGTTCTTCGTAATATTACAACACGTCTTCCAGAAGAAGTGCAATTTGCTTAAGACTTTAGTTAGTAGTTTTATGTTTTAAACGAATTGACAAGAAAGTAAATTCTATGTTAAACTCATGGAGTTTAACTACACATTAATTTTTTCGCGGGATAGAGCAGTTTGGTAGCTCGTCGGGCTCATAACCCGAAGGTCAATGGTTCAAATCCGTTTCCCGCTAATTTAGCCTTCACTTACGTACATAAATACGTAAAAAATCCCCACCTAAATGTTGATCCGTAAGGTAAAGGAAGTATATATCTAGTTGTTTTTGCTTGCCTTTTTATTATAATGTCCTTGACAATTCTCTATTGAAAAACGTATCATATATCTAGACATTACAAAGCATATGTACAGTATTGGGGTGTAGCCAAGTGGTAAGGCAACGGACTTTGACTCCGCTATTCGTAGGTTCGAGCCCTACCACCCCAGATTTTTTTCTTTTCCTACTATTGTAAGTTTATACAATTGGGATTGTTATGGCAGTTGACTTTTTTATTTACCTTGTGGTACGATTAGACTGTGTAAATTATTGAAACTTAAAGGGCTTGTAGCTCAGTGGACTAGAGCACGTGGCTACGAACCACGGTGTCAGGGGTTCGAATC
>MDTG01148192.1_pt1 | contig 17247 bp, 16 predicted proteins | sample 811421 | NCBI WGS metagenome assembly MDTG01 (sample SAMN05326645, study PRJNA326480) | marine metagenome | isolation source: seawater | place: Pacific Ocean: South East | collected 2011
TAAAATGGACTGTCCTGTAGACTCCCAGTCAGATAAGAAATCCGCAAGTCCTTTGTCGGTGAGCGGATGATTATACATCTGCGTCATAATTTTTGGTGGAATGGTTGCTATATCGGCGCCAATCAAAGCAGCATCAACAACATCTTTAACGCCTCTTACTGAAGCAACTAAAATTTCTGTTGAATAATCATAATTTGTGTATATCTCAGCAATTTCGCTGACTAGATTCATCCCGTCTGCCCCAATATCATTTAATCTGCCAACAAAAGGAGAAATGAAACTTGCGCCAGCTTTTGCCGCGAGCAACGCTTGCGCTGCTGAAAAACATAATGTCACATTAACCAAAATATTATCATTGCTGAGGCTGGCGCAGGCGCGCAATCCTGTTTCAGTCAATGGAAGTTTCACTGTTACATTGCTTGCTATCTCTGCAAGGCGTGCGCCCTCTCGCATCATACCATCATAGTCTGTTGCAGTAACCTCTGCGCTCACAGGCCCAGAAACTATCCCACAAATTTTTTCAATTGTTTGAATGATATTAAGCCCAGATTTAGCCATAAGAGATGGGTTAGTCGTAACGCCATCAACCATTCCTGTCTGATTTAGGTTGGCAATCTCATTTATATCAGCTGTATCCAAGAATAATTTCATGACAGGTTCCTAATCGGTTATTGTGTGTAATGTAAATTTTGCAGTCTAAGTGTGTTTAGTCTACTGTTTTGTTGCATATGCTTGCAACTGGAAATCTTAAGCGATATTAAAATGGCATTGTCAACAGACACCCAGAAAGAAAATACATCCCTACCTTCTCTGATAGCCAAAGTAAGAGTGTCAGTTCCTATTTTTACGTCGAACGTTATAAATGTTAAATCAGAGTTTGACTATTTTGTTGCTTCAACCATGAAGGTTGAGAGAGGAAGTGTTGTGCAGATATCATTCGCCAACCGAATTATTTGGGGCGTTGTATTTGAGTGCAATTATGAAACGACAATACAAAGGTCAAAATTAAAGCCTATTTTATCTGTAAGTGACGTGCCACCGATCAATAACGATAATCTTGAATTTTTACAGCAGGTAAGTGAATGGACAATGGCGCCTTTTGGACAGGTGCTTAGAATGATGCTTTGTGTTCCAAATGCCCTAAAAAATGACGTGCCTAAGATCGGCTATACATTACCATCACCAATGCAAAATGATTTTGGGAAGATTTCTAAATCTAGACGTAAAATTATTGCGTGGTGCATGCAAAACCCACCAGCACCCGCAAATATTATTGCTTCAGAAACAGGTGTAAGCAATAGCACCGTGCTTTCGATGGTAAAGGCAGGTGGACTTAAGAAGATAGAAATATCCCTCTCAGAAAACCAAGATACAGATAACACATTAAATTCTCTTACAAGAGCAATTAAGAAGGCCACCAAATTAGAGCTTAGCCCGGAGCAAGTCACTGCAGCAACACAAATTAATGATAAAAAGTCTCATTTCAGTGTAGATCTGCTTGATGGGGTTACCGGGTCTGGTAAAACAGAGGTTTATTTTGAACTTGTAAAAAAGCAAGTATTGCAGGGCCGCCAATGTTTAATACTGCTACCTGAAATAGCGCTAACCACCAGCTGGGTTGAACGATTTAAAAAATGGTTCGGATTTATACCCAATATTTGGCATTCTGGCATAGTTGCAAGTAAGAAAAAACGCATTTGGCGGGAAATAAATTCAGGACATCCTGGAGTAGTAGTTGGCGCGCGTTCAGCTCTGTTTCTTCCTTTCTCAAATTTAGGAGCTGTAATAGTTGACGAAGAACATGACCCTGGCTACAAGCAAGAAGAACAGGTGATATATCACGCAAGGGATATGGCGATACTGCGAGCAAAGCATGCTGATTGTTTGATTGTCCTAGCAACAGCAACCCCGTCTCTTGAAAGCTGGACAAATGTTCAGTCGGGTCGTTATCAGCACATCAAACTTGCAAATAGGTACGGTTTGGCGAGCATGCCGGACATTCAAACCATCGACTTAATGAAGTTTAAGCCGGAATTGGGTAAATGGATAAGCGCTCCATTAGTTAGTGATATGCAACACCGATTAGATTCAGACCAACAAATATTGTTATATTTAAATCGGAGGGGATATGCACCACTTGCAGTATGCAGTGAGTGCGGTGTAAAACAAAGCTGTCATCAATGTGATAGTTTGATGGTTACACATCGCCTTAGTAATCAGTTGCGATGTCATCAATGTGGTTTTTCTCGTCCGTTTCAAAACAGATGCCAGTCTTGCGGTGAAAATAACAAAATACAGCTCGTAGGTCCAGGTGTCGAACGTTTAGCAGAGGAAGTATACCAGCTTTTTCCAGCTTCAAGGGTTACAATTTTGTCTAGTGATACGCTCACCAATCCCGCTCAGATGGCTCTTACCATTCAGTCTATCGAAGAGGGAGAGGTTGATATTATCATAGGAACTCAGATGGTTGCGAAAGGACATCATTTCCCGAAACTGACCTGTGTAGCTGTGATTGACGGTGACCTTGGTCTATCTGGTGGGGATCTGCGCGCAACAGAGAGAACTTATCAGATGCTAACTCAGGTTGCGGGCAGATCTGGAAGAGAAAATAAAACAGGTACTGTTTATATACAGACATCTGAACCTACTCATCCTGTATTAAAAGCATTAAAAACACAAAAAAGGAATGCCTATTTTGAGTTAGAGTTGAAAATGCGCAAAATCGCGAATATGCCACCATATAGAAGACTAGCTTCAATAATCTTTTCTAGCCCTAATGAAAAGGCGCTGTCAGATTATCTGAGAAAATTAGCTAGTCATAGACCGCAATTCGAGAATGTTCAAATCTATGGACCAGCACCAGCACCAATTTATCAGATAAAGGGTCGCTATCGGTTTCGTTTTCTAATAAATGCACCGAAACAAGTAAACATACAAAAAATTATATATGTTTGGAACGCTAGCATTCCACTGCCCGCAAATATTAGAAGGCAAATTGATATAGATCCCTATAATTTTATGTAGATATTCCGAGAACAGGAAAACCGTTATTTTTTGCTGAAATTTTGTATACAAATACTTGCCTTTACTACATGTGTATGATAGCTCTCCAATAAGAGTTTTAATAAATGTTCATTTGGCTCATTTGAAATGTTAGGGCAATTAATAAAAAGGTGGCAACGTGAGTACAATAACTGCAGGGTTAGCAGGAAGATACGCAACAGCTTTGTACCAGCTAGCCATAGAGTCCAAGCAGGTTGACGATATATTACAAGACCTACATTCTTTAAATAAACTGATAGATAGTAATGAAGAATTGCGGAAACTTATATATTCTCCTGTGTTCGGCACAGAACAAAAAGCTTCGGTGATTACACAGATATTAAAGAAGGCAAAGGCAAGTCCGTTAGTAGTCCAATTCGTTGGAACTATTGCGACAAATGGGCGATTATTTGCCATCTTCTCTATTATATCTGCATTTATTAAAGAAGTTGATAATAGGCGTGGGAAGATATCAGCCGAAGTGGTATCAGCAATTCCATTGGATGAAGCACGCAAAGCTCAAATTCAGAAGTCAATTATTTCCCTCGCAAATGCAAAAGATGTATCGCTTGTAATGCGAGTGGATCCATCTTTGATTGGCGGACTTGTAATTCGTATCGGCTCGCGTATGTTCGATACATCACTTAAAACTAAACTGAACCGGCTAGAATCGGTCATGAAGGGTGTTGCATAATGGATATCCGTGCAGCTGAGATTTCAGCAATTTTAAAAGAACAAATTACTAATTTTGGCAACGAGGCTGAGGTGGCCGAAGTTGGCAGAGTGTTGTCAATAGGAGATGGGATTGCTCGTGTATATGGACTTGACCAAGTTCAAGCAGGAGAACTGGTGGAGTTTGACAACGGGGTTAAAGGCATGGCCCTTAACCTTGAAACAGATAATGTTGGGGTGGTTATCTTTGGAGATGACCGCGGTATACAAGAGGGTGATGTTGTTCGTCGGACAGAAACGATTGTTGATACGCCTATTGGGATGGGCTTGCTTGGGCGAGTTGTAGACGCTCTTGGAAACCCTATTGATGGAAAAGGTCCTATAAAAAATGTCAAGCGTGGCAGAGTTGAGGTTAAAGCTCCTGGCATTATGCCTCGTCAGTCTGTGTTTGAGCCAATGCAAACTGGTTTAAAAGCGATAGATAGTCTTATTCCTGTTGGCAGAGGCCAGCGAGAGTTGATTATTGGAGACCGCCAGACTGGTAAAACAGCAATAGCGTTAGATACATTTATTAATCAAAAATCTATTAATAATACAGCAAAAAACAATAGTGAGAAACTATATTGTATTTACGTAGCAGTCGGTCAAAAGCGTTCTACTGTCGCGCAGTTTGTTCGTGCTCTCGAGGAAAATGGAGCTCTTGAATATTCAATTGTTGTTGCTGCTACAGCATCTGAGCCTGCGCCAATGCAGTTCCTTGCTCCATATACCGCCGCTGCAATGGGTGAATACTTCAGAGATAATGGAATGCATTCTCTTGTGGTTTATGATGATTTGTCTAAGCAAGCAGTTGCTTACCGCCAGATGAGCTTGTTGCTTCGCCGTCCCCCAGGCCGAGAAGCATACCCAGGGGATGTTTTTTATCTTCACTCTCGCTTGTTAGAGCGCGCAGCGAAATTAAACGAAGATAACGGGTCTGGTTCAATGACTGCTCTTCCTATTATTGAGACACAAGCAGGTGATGTGTCTGCATATATACCTACAAATGTGATTTCAATTACAGATGGACAAATATTCCTTGAAACAGACCTATTTTTTAAAGGCATTCGCCCAGCTGTGAATGTCGGTTTGTCTGTTTCACGTGTTGGTTCTTCTGCTCAAATTAAAGCAATGAAGCAAGTAGCAGGTTCTATCAAGTTGGAATTAGCACAATATCGTGAAATGGCAGCATTTGCTCAGTTTGCATCAGACATGGATTCATCAACGCGTCAATTGCTTGAGCGTGGAGCTAGATTAACAGAACTTTTGAAGCAGGCGCAATATTCGCCAATGCCAATTGAGGAGCAGGTCGTTGTATTGTTTGCCGGAGTGAACGGTTATCTTGATAAGGTTGCACTTTCAGATATTGGAAGATTCGAAAGTGGATTGCTCGATACAATGCGTGGTTCTGGAAAAACAATTCTGGATACTATTCGTGATGAGAAGAAAATATCAGACGAAACAGAAATAAAGTTAAAAGATGCTGTTGATACATTCGCAAAGAGTTTTGGTTAGTCAATCTACAGTTTTAGGTAAGGGAAATATTGGCAAATGGCCAATCTTAAAGATTTAAAAACACGGATTAATAGCGTTAAATCAACCCAAAAAATTACTTCGGCCATGAAAATGGTGGCTGCGGCCAAGTTGCGTCGAGCGCAGGAATCGGCAGAGGCTGGTCGGCCATACAGCTCACGTATGCAACAGGTAATTTCCGGACTCGCAACTAATGCTAGTAAGCTAAATGCGCCTGATTTGCTTGTTGGAAGGGAAGTCGTCAAAACGCATCTTCTAATCGTTGTGTCTGCGGACAAAGGGCTGTGTGGTGGTTTTAATGGATCAATAGCAAGGCAAACACGGTTAGAGATCAAGCGCCTTGAGGCGGAGGGTAAATCAGTTCTTGTTTACGTGGTAGGCAAAAAGGCAGCAGATAATCTGAATCGTGAAATAACTGATAAGATTTTTGGTCGCGTTGAAAATATTCAAGGAAGCAAGGTTGACTATAGTAAGGTCAGTAGTATTTCTGAAAATATATTAGCTGGTTTTGCTGAACAAAGTTTCGACCAAGTGTCAATTATCTATAATCAATTTGTGAACGCGATTACACAGAATGTTGTTGTTGTACCTTTAATACCAGCGCAATTAGCAAAAGACCAAGAAGTAAAGGGCTCCTCTAATTATGAGTATGAGCCAGATGAAAAAGAATTGCTTGAGTTATTGCTTCCACGTAATGTAACCACTCAGATTTATAGCGCTTTATTAGAATCATCTGCAGCAGAACTTGCTGCAAGAATGACAGCTATGGATAATGCAACTAGAAATGCAGGAGATATGATAGATCGCCTGACACTTGTTTATAATAGAACCCGTCAGGCAAATATTACTAAAGAATTGATTGAGATCATTTCAGGTGCTGAAGCACTTTAACGATATTTATTAACGCGAGCCTCAAAATGGAGTTAGTCTCATGGCAGAAAATGCAATTGGAAAAGTAAGTCAGATTATTGGCGCTGTTGTCGATGTTGAATTCGATGGTAATATTCCAGATATTTTAAACGCTCTCGAGGTTGATAATAACGGTCAGCGCTTAGTACTAGAGGTAGCTCAGCACCTTGGCGAATCAGCCGTTAGAACAATTGCCATGGACGCAACTGAAGGTTTGGTTCGTGGGGCAGAAGTCAGAGATACGGGCAACCCAATTATGGTTCCAGTTGGCCCAGAGACATTAGGGCGTATCTTAAATGTTATCGGCGAGCCTATTGACGAACGTAAACCGTTAAAGTCGAAAACATTATTGCCTATTCACCGCTCTGCTCCTGAATATGTCGATCAATCCACAGAAGCCGAAATACTAGTTACTGGGATTAAGGTGATTGATTTACTGGCTCCATACGCAAAAGGTGGTAAAGTAGGATTGTTTGGTGGAGCTGGTGTCGGTAAAACTGTTACAATCATGGAATTAATCAATAATATAGCAAAAGCGCACGGGGGTTACTCTGTTTTTGCTGGTGTTGGTGAGCGAACACGCGAGGGAAATGATCTTTATCATGAGATGGTTGAGTCTGGTGTTATAAAAACAGATGGTGAAGGCAGTAAGGCTGCGCTTGTATATGGGCAAATGAATGAACCTCCTGGTGCGCGTGCACGAGTTGCGCTAACGGGTCTTACTCTTGCGGAATATTTCCGGGACGAAGAAGGGCAGGATGTACTTCTATTTATTGATAATATATTTAGATTTACACAAGCAGGCTCAGAGGTGTCCGCTCTTTTGGGACGGATTCCGTCTGCCGTGGGTTATCAGCCTACTTTATCGACAGATATGGGAGGTCTTCAGGAACGTATCACATCAACTAACAAAGGTTCCATCACTTCTGTTCAAGCTATTTATGTACCCGCTGACGATCTAACAGACCCCGCACCTGCAACTTCATTCGCTCACCTTGATGCGACAACAGTTTTGTCACGTCAAATTGCAGAGATTGGTATTTATCCAGCGGTCGATCCACTCGACTCAGGGTCACGCGTGCTTGACCCTCGGATTGTAGGTGAAGAACATTATGAGACAGCTCGTATGGTTCAAGAGGTATTGCAGCAATATAAAGCATTGCAAGATATTATTGCGATTTTGGGAATGGATGAATTGTCAGAAGAAGATAAATTAACCGTAGCAAGAGCACGAAAAATCCAACGCTTTTTATCCCAGCCATTCCATGTAGCTGAAGTATTCACTGGGACACCAGGTGTATTGGTAGGTCTGGAAGATACAATTAAGGGCTTTAAAGGTATTGTTAATGGTGAATATGATCATTTACCAGAGGCTGCCTTTTATATGGTAGGAACAATTGAAGAGGCTATTACAAAAGCCGAAAAACTGAATGAGCAAGCGGCTTAGTAAATGGTGAGAAAAGAAATTAGCTATGGCTGGTGAAATTAAAATAGAAGTTGTAACTCCTTCCGAAATGCTACTGAGTGATACGGCGGAAATGGTTATAATTCCCGGTAGCGAGGGCATCTTCGGTGTTTTGCCAAAACATGCCGCGACAATTGCTAACCTTAAGCTAGGTAAGCTAGATGTTTATAATAATGGAGTTATCAAACGGAGGTTTTTAATTGATGGCGGTGTTGCTGATGTACTTCCAGAGCGAGTGATAATTTTAGCAGAACGCGCTGTCGACTTAGATGCAGTCTCAGTACAGAATCTGGACCAGAAGATTATAAACGCGACAGATACTGAAGTCGCATTTTTAAACGCGGTTAAGGAAGCTATTTAACAAAGATATTCAATTTTTTGATATTTGTTGAACATCGTTGCCGCGTTTATTTACTATTGGTCAAGAAATAATTTAAACTGGTTTAAGACGCTGTTATAAACGTTGCGTTTAAAAGGTGCAGCAAGGGATGGCAAATTTTTGGGACTGATCCAACGCCAGTTCGAAAACTCGGGTAATTCTGTCTGGATATCAATATCATCATTTGTTCCTAGAAATCGTAGGGCAACCCATTTTTGGGTCTGACCTCGATATTTGCGATTCCATAATTTATTTGCTAACTTTTCTGGGATGTCATAATTCAACCATTCTGGATGCACTGCTAATATAGTGGCATTATCCGTACCTATCTCCTCTTTCATCTCTCTAAAACATGCGGTTTCAACATCTTCGCCATCATCGATTCCGCCTTGTGGCATTTGCCATGCTTCCAGATGGTTGTCAATTCTCTGGCCGGCAAAGATATTGTTATCATGGTTTATCAATAATATACCAACGCACGGCCTATAGGGCCTTTTACTATATTCTACTTCCATTACGTTATGCCTGTGTTAAGATTTTTCGGCAGATACATCTCCAAAAATGCTGATCCCAAGAATTAAATCAATAGCTCTGGCGAGCTGAAAATCAATTTCTGATTGTTTTGGATTTTCATCTACCTTTTGTCCGTCAGCTTCTTCTTTGCTGGAATCTAATGCGCCTTTTAGGTCCTCTTCGCGAACGTCACTTCCATTTATTTCTTCTATACGGGCAAGTTCAACTTCGATATCTGGAGTAATTCCCTTGCTTTGTATAGAAACACCAGACGGTGTATAATATCTTGCAGTGGTCAGCCGGATAGCCCCATGTCCTGGCATTGCTATGACACTCTGAACAGACCCCTTTCCGAATGAGCGTTTCCCCATAATTATTGCGCGTTTGTGGTCCTTTAAGGCACCTGCCACTATCTCTGATGCCGACGCAGAGCCAGAATTTATGAGTACAACTAATGGTTTCCCCTGAATTATGTCACCTGCTCGCGCATAAGCATGTGATATATCAGAACCACTGCGTCCTCGGGTAGATACTATCTCTCCTTGTTCTAGAAAGGCATCACTCACCTTAATTGATTGGGAGAGGAGGCCACCGGGGTTATTCCTTAAATCCAATACATACCCTTTAATTTCTTCTACAGATGTTTCTTTTAATTCCGCTACAGCTTCAATAAGTCCTGGGGTGGTCTGTTGAGTAAATTTTGAAATCCGAATGTAGCCAACGTTATTAAATATTTCTGAGCGAACACTCTTAATTTTTATCTCATCTCTTATTATGGACACATCAAACGGTTCTTCCTGACCACGCTGAATGGTTATTACAATTTTGCTTCCAATGGGCCCCCTTAATTTTTCGACAGCTTCATTCAATGGAAGCCCAACAAGACTCTCATCGTTAGCGCCAATAATAAAGTCTCCGGATTGTAAGCCTGCATTATAAGCAGGAGTGTCATCTATCGGTGAAACTACTTTTACAAAACCGTTTTCTGTGGTTATTTCAACACCCAAACCACCAAATTTGCCAGATGTTTCAACTTGCATTTTTTCATAATTTTCTTCAGGGAGAAAAGAGGAGTGGGGATCAAGTGAGGTGAGCAACCCATTAATTGCTGATACGATTAATTCTTCGTCAGTTTTTTCTTCTACGTAGCTTGTTTTTACCCGTTGAAATACGTCCCCAAACAAAGCAAGTTGGCGGTATGCCTCACTCTGATCTTCTGAGAAAGCGTTCTTAAAAGAGGGGTTTGTAAGCCAGATTACAATTAGGGCAAGCAAAACAAGGCTACCACGTGATAGTAATTTGTTTGTTGAAGTGAGTTTCATTAGTGATATCCTTTGCTTGGATCTTCTTATATTTTGGTATTTATTAAAACGTAAACTCAATTATTGATAAGGGTCTGACCAGACATCTCGGATGGTTTGGCAATATTAAGTAAATCTAACATTGTTGGCGCTATATCAGCAAGTGTCCCATTAGAAAGACTAGAGATTGACCCTCCCACAAAGCTGCATGAAACTAAATTAGTTGTATGCGCGGTATGCGGAATTTGTTTATCCTCGTCCCACATTACGTCACAATTACCATGGTCAGCGGTAACTATCATAATACTGCTTGTTGCATGCACGGCTTTAATTAGTCCCTCAACACATTTATCTACTGTTTCAACTGCAGTGACAGCCGCTCTTAAATTTCCTGTATGTCCAACCATATCAGGATTAGCAAAATTTATGATAATCACATCTAACTGTTGATCCGTTATAGCTTCAAGCGCTTTTTGTAAAAGAGCTTTTGCACTCATTTCGGGTTGCAGGTCGTAAGTTGCAACTTTTGGAGAGGCAATAAGTTCACGCTTTTCACCGTGAAATGCAGTTTCAACACCACCATTGAAAAAAAAGGTAACATGTGGATATTTTTCTGTCTCGGCAAGACGTAATTGAGACATTCCTGACTTCGAGATGGTTTCCCCCAACCCATTACTAAGGTCAATAGGAGAAAAGAGGTACGGAATAGACTCATTTAGCCTATCTGAAAGAGGGGTCATGGCAAGACCAGCAGACGGTTTTATATTGGTATTAGTCGTCACTCCTGTGTCTTCCTGTAAAAACAAAGCTGACATGATTTGCCGAACTCTATCCACCCGAAAATTAGTCATAATAACACCATCAGATGCACTAAAACCTTTATAACCACCAATAGAGGTTGAGGTGATGAATTCATCTGTTTCGCCTCTTTCATAGGCGTTTTTAATTGCGTCCTCTGCAGTCTTGGTATGGTAGGGCGCTACTCCATATTTGATAAGGTCATACGCAATTTGCGTGCGCTCCCAGCGATTGTCTCTATCCATACTAAAATAACGCCCAATAACCGAGGCAAATATTATGTCTTCGGGACATGCCCTCTTAAGCGCAGATATATAATTAGCACTTACATTCGGCGCTGTATCACGTCCATCAGTCGTTGCGTGAATATATACTGATATATTTTGCTCTGTTAAATGGTGTGCAACGCTCGCGATATGGTCGATATGTGAATGCACACCTCCATCAGATACAAGCCCCAATATATGTGCTGTCCCCCCAGTCTCCTTAAGTTTGGTTACAAATTGAGCAAGCTCACTACTTTGACTTAGAAAATTATTTTTTAGAGCTTTATGTATTCGAGGTAAATCCTGCTCAATTACCCTGCCAGATCCAATGGTTAAATGCCCTACTTCAGAGTTTCCAGGCTGATTTTTTGGGAGCCCTACCGCAGGCCCAGAAGCTTGAAGTTGGCATGTAGGATAATTTGAAATCAGATTATCAAGGTTTGGCGTATTTGCCTTAAAAACGGCATTTGTTTCTGTTTTTTCGCCAATACCAAGGCCATCGAGAATACATAAAACCAATTTTTTATTTTTATGCAGATCCATGATCATGTTTATAATGTTAACGGAAGATATGCACAAGTAATCAATAGTTATAAAAGAAGGTAAAATGCTCCTACAGGTCTTTATTAGTGCTTTTTATGATAGGGATGTCCCTGTAAAATCATTTCCGCCCGATATAACTGCTCTGCGAGCATCGCACGAAAAAGCAAATGAGGCCAGGTGGCACTGCCAAATTTTAGACATAAATTGGCAGAATTCAGAAGTGATTTTGTGTGTCCGTCGGCGCCACCTATCGCAAAATAGCAACCAGGAACGCCGTTATTGCGCCATTCACGTATTATTTCTGCAAGTTGCTCAGAGCTTGTATCTGAGCCGGATTTATCTAATGTTATAAAACGATGTCCTTTGATTATCTTTGATGAAAGAGTGTTTTTAATCTTGTCACTCTCTTCTAATGCTTTTTTTGAGCCGGCTGCTTGTGAACTTTCAATCTCAATTATTTCTCCCGCAAAAGGCAATCGTTTAAAATAGGTTTGTGTAAGCCCATAAGTAGCGTGTTTTTTTTGTTTGCCAATTGCTATAATATTTAAGCGCATAAATTATGCCTGAATTTCAAATTAAATTAGTTTAAAAAAAGTTATTTTTTAGTCTGCTGAAACCTGAATAGTTTCCTCATTAAGAGAAGTAGACCACATACGCTCAAGTCCATAAAATTCTCTCACCTCAGGCTTGAACAAATGAACAATGACGTCACACGCATCCAGTAATACCCAGTCTGCTTGGGAAGCGCCCTCGCGACCTAAAATCGTGACACCTGCTTTTTTTAATTTAATTTCTAAATTTTGAGCCATCGCTAAAATTTTTCTTGAAGATGTGCCAGATGCGATAACAATATAATCAGCAATAGAAGATGTTGTCCCAAGAGGGATAGATAATATATCCTCACCCTTATCATCATCTAATGATTGGAGTACAAGCTGTTTTAACTGTTCTGGTGAAAGCGGCTCTTTTTTAATGGCGATAGTCCCTCTCCTTTATCTAGTCAAATTTTTTTAGTCTCTTATATAGCTTTTTTTAATTGTTCCTTCAACTGTAACCAAAGCGAGTTATTCATCATATTTCTCTTGCCTAATTTTTGTAGCTGAGAGAGTGTTTCGAGTTGAGAAAGAATAAGCCCATTTGCGTTTATGGCGACTTCCTAAATTATAGGTAGAGCTTCGTGTGCCAAGAGCTGAAATACTCCTACTTGCAAGTGCCTTATAGGTGAATTCAGGCCTGTTCATTACACATATATCTACGAGTTTGCCAATTTTGTGAGCGTGTTGCCAGTAGACGAATTGAACTAGATTATCAGCACCCATTATCCATATAAAAGAGGTAGCTGGAAATTGTTGGCACAAATTAGATAAAGTGATTATTGTTGAGGCCCGATTATTCGGAAAGCAACTCGATTTTTGAAGCTGGTATTCGTAATCAAGCACTTTGAGCCAAGGTTTGTTTGCGGTGAACTTTAAAGCACTTGACAGACGGTCATCGAAGGACATCATATTCTTATCACCCTTTAAGGGATTTTGTGGGCTGACAAGCCACCAAACTTCGCTCAACTTTGCTTGTTTGCGCGCAACTTCTGCAATTTCTCCATGCGCTTTGTGGGCAGGATTGAATGAGCCGCCCATTAATCCTATACGTTGTTTTCTTATCTGACGTGAAAGGCGTGACAGGTGGGTGCGTTTATTTGCGAGTTTCACCATACCCTCTTACATTATACTTAAAACTGGTAAGCTGTTCTGCGCCTACAGGCCCTCTTGCATGAAGCCTTCCTGTAGCAATTCCTATTTCTGCTCCCATGCCAAATTCATTTCCATCTGCAAACTGAGTAGATGCATTTGCCATAACAATCGCACTATCAACTTCTGACAAAAAACGATCTATAAGTTGTGCATTCTGCGTTATGATTGATTCTGTATGACCAGAGCTATATTTGGAAATATGGGAAATGGCGGAATCAAAGTTTGCAACAACTTTTATAGATAAGACTGCATCTAGATATTCCATATGCCAGTCCGCTTCGCATGCTTTATTGATTGATGGCACTATTTGTCTTGATGCCTCGTCACCCCGAAGCTCGCAACCAGCCTCAAAAAGGGCGGATGAAATTTCAGGTAACAAACTAGTAGCAACTGAACTATCTATGAGTAGAGTCTCACATGCACCGCAAATTCCAGTTCTACGCATTTTTGCGTTGAGTGTAATGTCTCTGGCCATATCAGCATCCGCACCCTCTGCTACGTAAATATGACAGATTCCTTCAAGGTGAGAAAAAACTGGCACTCTAGCTTTCTCCTGAACTAACCCTACTAATGATTTACCTCCTCTTGGTATAATCACATCTATTTTTCCAACAGCTTGCAACAATTCATCAACAGCTTGTCTATCTGAAGTTGGTATCATTTGAATGGCAGTTTCTGGAAGGCCTGCCTCCTTTATACAGTTTTGCATGAGTTCTGTTAGCAACAAGCTTGAGTTAAAGGAGTCGGAGCCGCCCCGTAATATTGCAGCGTTTCCAGATTTTAGACAGAGTGCACCGGCATCTATGGTTACATTTGGCCGTGATTCATAGATAATACCAATAATGCCGAGTGCCGTTGAAATACGCTCAATTTCAAGACCAGATGGAACTTGCCATTTTGCTATTGACTTTCCGAGTGGGTCTGGCATTTCTGCGATTGCTTCCACACCGGCCGCCATGGCCTCTATTCTATCTCCGTTGAGAGTTAATCTATCAATGAAGGATGTAGCAAGGTTTTTATTATTTGCGTTAGATAAATCTAACTGATTACATTCTATAATTTCTCTACTTGATTTTCTTATTTTTTCTGCAATTTTGCTTAAAGCTAAACGTCTTGAGGAATGAGAAGATTGGCTCAAGACAGTTTGGGCTTTTTTTGCCTTTGAGGTAATAAAATCTACTAAATCAACAACAGATAAGTTGTTTTCTGAATTATTTGGGAGGGTCATTATCTTCTCTTGATAGTCTCATCATTACCAAATCATCTGCATGTACCAATTCAGCACGTCCTTGGAACCCAACTATAGATGTAAAAGACGTGCTTTTCTTTCCTTTTAGCTGATTTGCCTCCTGATGGGAATAGTTTGAGAGACCTCTCGCTATTTCATGATTTACACTATCCCTTATAGAAATTACATCGCCTCTCACAAAGGTACCTAACACAGATGTAATTCCTGCTGGTAATAATGATTTACCTTGGCTGATCGCTTTTAAGGCTCCTTTGTCAATTAACACACCTCCTGCTACTTCGAGTGTGCCTGCAATCCACTTTTCACGCGCAGTATGTGGTTCTATTGTTGAATGGAATAGACTTGCCCGCGTACCATTAAGTAATTGTTTAAGGGGATGTTTTGAGCGCCCATCACAAATAATCATATCAGCGCCTGCGTTGGTTGCTATCTGTCCTGCGGCTAATTTTGTTGCCATCCCACCAGAAGCAAAAGAGGCATTTGCGCCACCACCCATAGCCATAATGTCCTCTGTTATATCATTTATTTCTTCAATATGTTCAGCATCTAGATTATGATACGGATCAGTATTATACAGTCCGTCAATATCAGATAATAATATTAATAAATCAGCAGAGATCATTCCCGCTACACGCGCTGCGAGCCTATCATTATCGCCAAACCTAATCTCATAGGTTGTCACGGTGTCATTTTCATTTACAACAGGGACAACACCAAGATTTAATAGCGTTTTAACAGTAGCTCTTGCATTTAAGTGGCGTCGTCTTGTTTCAGTATCGTCTGGCGCAAGTAGAATTTGAGCAGCCGTAATGTTATGCTTTGCAAGGTAATAAGCCCACAATTGTACGAGCTTTCCTTGCCCTACTGCAGCGGCTGCCTGTTTTTCTTCTAATTTAATCATATTTGAAGTCAGATTGAGGATTTCTCGCCCAATGGCGATTGAACCTGACGATACAAGGACAATTTGTTTTCCATCTGATTTCAATAATGCAATATCCTTGGCAAGCGATTCCATCCAATTGGACCTTACTTTGCCAGATTTTGCATCAACAAGTAGCGCAGATCCGATTTTTATCACAATACACGATGCATTTTGCACTTTGGCTGTTGAGTTATTCACCTGATATCAAACCTTGAATTCACTATTATGAAAAAGAACCTGTATTACGGGCGCCAGGGCTTTTGAACCTTGCCTTTATTGTCTTCTTTTGATTTTTCACTTTGTATCACATCATCTATAGTACGCAATACATTGTTGAGGCCATTGCCTGTTACAGAAGATAATTTCAATATAGTTTTTACACCGGCCTTTTGAAACTCTTTTATCAATTCATTTATGTAATCGTCTGGCGCCGAATCACATTTTGACAGGGCTAAAACTTCTGGTTTCTGAGCAAGATTATTATCATAAGCAGATAACTCTGCTCGGACCGTTTGCCAGCTTGATATTGGGTCAGTATGTGTTACATCAATTAGATGCAGTAAAACACGGCATCTTTCTACATGCCCTAGAAACCGGTGTCCAATTCCAGCCCCTTGATGCGCACCCTTAATCAGTCCTGGTATATCAGCCATTACAAACTCTTTACCATCGATGGCAACCACACCAAGATTGGGATGTAATGTTGTAAAAGGATAATCAGCGATTTTTGGTTTTGCGGCGGAGACAACACTTAAAAAAGTCGATTTGCCTGCATTGGGAAGCCCAACTAATCCCGCATCCGCGATTAGTTTTAATCTAAGCCAAACCCACATCTCTAACCCTAAGATACCTCGTTGCGATTTACGAGGTGCTTGGTTCGTAGATGATTTAAAAAAAGCATTTCCATGGCCTCCTTCGCCGCCCTTAGCCAGAATAATTTCTTGGCCTACCTTAGTAAGATCAGCGAGTATGGTGGTTTGATCATCTGAAAAGATTTGAGTGCCAACAGGTAGGCGGAGAATTAAAGGTTTTCCAGATAACCCTGATTTATCTCTGCCTGCTCCAGGTTTTCCAGATTCGGCCTTAAAATGTTGTTGGTATCGAAAATCAATTAGAGTATTTAGACCATTTACACATTTTGCAACGATGTCACCCCCGCGACCTCCATCGCCACCATCCGGGCCACCATAAGGAACATTAGCTTCACGTCTGAAGCTAACGGAGCCAGGTCCGCCGTTTCCTGATCTAATAAAAATTTTTGCTTGATCGAGAAACTTCATTTTTTATTAATTTCATAACTTTTGGTGTTCTGTACAAGAACGCCCGTGTTTTAATCAGCTTTAAATAATAAAAGGGAAAACCATAGGCCTCCCCTTTAATAAATAAATAAATTCAATTAATTAATTATTCTGCAGCAGCAGCAGTATCTTTCACATTAACGAATGTTCGGCCACCAGCTTTTTTACGGAAGCTTACGGCGCCCGGAAGAAGCGCAAATAAAGTATGATCTTTTCCCATGCCAACATTATCGCCAGGGTGGAATTTAGTACCACGTTGGCGCACAATAATGTTGCCAGCCAATACAGTTTCGCCGCCAAATTTTTTAACGCCTAGACGGCGACCAGCTGAATCACGTCCATTACGTGAACTACCACCTGCTTTTTTATGTGCCATCTATCAATTCCTCCTATTTTTTAGCAGCCGCTTTTTTGGCCGCTGGCTTTTTAGCTACTGCTTTTGTTGCAGCAGGTTTTTTGGCCGCTGGCTTTTTAGCTACCGCTTTTGTTGCAACAGGTTTTTTGGTCACCACTTTTTTGGCCGCTGCCTTTTTTGCTACCGCTTTTTCGGTTACTTTTTTAGTTTCAGTA
>MDTG01230476.1_pt1 | contig 17247 bp, 14 predicted proteins | sample 811421 | NCBI WGS metagenome assembly MDTG01 (sample SAMN05326645, study PRJNA326480) | marine metagenome | isolation source: seawater | place: Pacific Ocean: South East | collected 2011
AGATGAAACTGACACCACTATACAAAAGATTCCATTTTTTGCAGAAAAAGGTGAAATAAAAATTAATACAAGATTAAATACCTTTTTAAGTAGTGCGAAAGTTGATGGCTCAGAAAATCAAATACTTTGGGATGAGTATTTAATGATTATAAGAAAATTTAACAATCAAAATATAGAATTAGTCAAAAATTATTTAGAGAAAAAAGGTGAATTTAATTCTAAACAAAGGGATGAGTTGTTTGAAAAAAAGAATAGCTTAATAAATAGAAAAAAAGTACTTTTTTCTTTAAATTTTGCTATGAATAATTCAGATAAAGAAATATCTGCTTATGTAGGACTCTATGAACTAAATAACATTTCAAAAAAATATCTAGACAGCCTTTACTCTAAATTAAATGACAAAATTAAGAACTCTTTTTATGGGAAAAAACTTAAAAAGAAACTAGATAGTTTTATTTAGACTTAGATTCCAAAAAAACTTAGTTTAGGACTCGATATAAGCCTTCACTCTATTAAAAATAATTTTAAACCACTCGGTATAAATATTTGGATTTTTATCTAAGTCTCGCTCCAAAAATTTCAAATCAACCCACTTCCAATCCTCCACTTCATTAATGTTGATATTTGGGCTAAAATCAGTAAATCCCACTAAAACGTGATCAAACTCGTGTTCAATTAGTCCATTTTTAAGATTGGCCTTATATATAAAGCTAAATGTTTCCTTTAATTGGACATTCAATCCCATTTCTTCAATAAGCCTTCTGTTAGCTGCATCTATTGTGCTTTCCCCATCTCTTTGGTGACTACAGCAAGTGTTGGTCCATAACCCAGGTGAATGATATTTTTGACTAGATCTTTTTTGCATTAGTAGCAAATTAGATGAATTGAAAACGAAAACTGAAAATGCCCTATGTAAAACACCCTTTCTGTGAGCCTCTAATTTGGGCATGAGCCCTAATTGAACATCCTCTTCATCAACTAAAACAACCTTTTCTTTGTCCATATGTCAAAACTACAAACTATTGAAATAAATCTTTGAGGATATGAAGTTTAAATTTAAAATTGATAAACTGTAATAACGAATAAAGGCTAAGAAACAATTCCTAGCCTTTACTAATTTTACAATGAAATAATTTAATTACTTAGCAGTAAATTCAACTCTTCTGCTATTAGCACGTCCTATAGAAGTAGTATTGTCTCCTTTAGGTTTTGTTTCACCATATGCTTCAACTTCAAGCCTTGTAGAATTAATGCCTAATTCAACTAGTTTAGCTTTTACAGATTCAGCTCTTTTTCTTGAAAGGGTCATGTTATAGGAAGCACCACCGTCTTCAGATGCATGGCCTTGTATAAGAACTACACCTTTAGGATTTGCCATTAAAATTGACTTAACTTCTTCGACTGCATTCATAACTTTAGATCCCATTAACTTGTATCCATCAGCAGGGAATAAAATATTAATTCCTGCAGTATTTAAGGCGTTTAAGACCTCATTATCTACCTTTGGACAACCATTATCACCCTCTCCTGCTTCATTAGGGCATTCATCATCCTTGTCAGCCACACCATCACCGTCTGAGTCAGGCCAAGGGCAACCACTGTTATCGGTTTCACCAGCCTCACTAGGACATTCGTCATCTTTATCTGCTACTCCATCACTGTCTGTATCAGGACAACCATTTAAATCCCCAGCAACATCAGGACATTCGTCGTCTTTATCAAGAACGCCATCTCCGTCGGAATCGGGACATCCTTTATTTTCGACAGGACCTGCCTCTTCTGGACAATCATCTTCCCCATCTTGAATTCCATCTCCGTCCGTGTCAGGACAACCCTCAAATTCTTTTAATCCAGGAACATCTGGACATTTATCTTTTTTGTCACTAACACCATCTTTATCGCTGTCACCGCTGCCAAATCCATAGCTAATACCTAGAGAAAGCAAACTATAACTAACCTCCGGATTCTCATTTATTTTCGCCATTTGGAATTCCGCAAAGGCGCCAAAATTTTCTCCCAAAGCTAAATCGAAGCCAACAGCTCCAAAATTAGAATAATCTGTAAATTTTGAAAAACTATCCGTTCCATCTTTAAGAGACGTAGTACCATAAACCCCCGCCTTTAAATAAGGACTAAATGAATTACCAGTTGAAAATCCATATTTTAATCCTGCGTGGGTACTATAAAAATCAAAATTTGATCCTCCAGAAGCATCATTTTTAATTGTACCCAGAGATAATTGTCCACCAACAGACAATCCCCCGATTATTCTTCTGTATATCATCAATGAAGGTGCTCCTAAAGAACCACTTAAATCATTTTTAGATATAGTTGAACCTCTAGTAACAATGTCATCTGATACAGATGGCATAGTCAGACCAAGACTTATTTTCCAAGGATTAGAGGCATTTTGTGCGAAAACTCCTGCACTAGTAGTTAAGAGCAAAAATGCGATGAGTATTTTATATAATTTCATATTTTATAATTTGTTAACAAACTTAGTTTCGTATTAAACATTTAGATAACATTAGAAACTAGAGTAAATATACAATATTTGCAAAAATTCCCAAAATGATTTGTATTAATTGAACTTATCCTTAAGTTAGTTATTTAAACATATAGTTTTTTAGGTTTGAGTAATTTCATTTTAAAATTTAATAAGCTATGATTTCATTTAAAAACTTTTGAATAAAAATAAACCCGCAATTCCTTATGGCCTTTAATTTTGTGAGGGAGAGAGGATTCGAACCCCCAACCAACAGAGCCGAAATCTGTTATTCTATCCAGTTGAACTACTCCCCCGCTTGATCCTCAAATTTAGAAAATAAGGATGATTATTAATTCTAAATTTGATAAAATCATATTGAAATCTATTCAAATTTTATCTGATAATTTTTCTTTGACAATTTTTGAGATTGTTTTACCATCTGATTTACCTTGAATCTTTTTAACTACTACTCCGATAACTTTACCCATATCTTTTAATCCATAAGCATTTAATTCAGAAATAGTCTCAGAAACAACTATTTCAATTTCTTGAGTAGTAAATTGCTTTGGCAGATAAGTTGAAATAAAATTTGCTTGTTCTTCTTCTAGTTTGGCCAGATCAGCACGATTTTGGTTGTCGTAAATACATGCACTATCTCTTCTTTGTTTAACTAGCTTCTGAAGGATTTTGATTTCATCTTCTTGAGATATTAAATCGTTTGAAGAGTTAGATGTCCGATGAAGAACTAATGAAGCTTTAACTGCTCTTAAAGACTCCAATTTTAATTTATCTTTAGATAGAATTGCCTTTTTTAAATCTTTATTAATTCTTTCTATTAAAGTCATAGACTGAAACATTAATCAACATTGTCATGCAAGAATGAATTATTCGACCTTAACTGGATATCATCATTTTTATCTTTATCTAAAGTTAATTGAGACTTTTTTTCATTTTCAATATTTTGGTCAATGTTATATCCAAGTCTTTTGTAAGCAGGTTGCTTATCCATTTCATTTAATCTTTTAAAACTTTTTTGAAAAGTATAATTAAACTTTTTAAGCTCTTCTTTGGGTAAATTTTTATATTGTTTTTTGGTCTCCTCGATTGAATTTTCAAATGCGGTTTGATTTTTTAAATCTACATCATCTTTTTCAATTTTGTGTTCACTATTGTGTTCGCTATTTTTGATTTCTAAATTGAAATCATCTTCACTAATATTTTCTATTTTAGAATTATCAGCATTTTCGTCAACTACAAGACTATTTAGATCAAGTTTGGATTCGAAATCAGACTCTTTTATCTCTGTTCTTTTTGAACTATTTATTGTTTCATTAAAATCAAATTCGATTTGAGATGTGTCCAAATCATTGATCTCTCCGAAATCAAAAAACTCTCCAGAGTCAATAGATTCTTCATTATTAACATTAGGTTTGTTTTCATTGATTTTTTCATTTAGATCGTTAGAAACTAGGGTTGAAACAACATCTATATTTTTTATATTGAAATTTGTTTTTATCAAATCCTCTGCATTTAAATCAGAATCATGACTTTGATAGTTGTTCTCGTCTATAGGCATTGAGTTTTCGGAAAAATTTGATTTTTCTTCGTCCGATAAATCACTATTGTCAAATAAATCAATTGTTTTTAAATCAGACTGATGGGTTTCTTCATTGTTTACATCACCACTATTATTGGTTAGGTCATGCACAAACGATTGATCCTCTTCCAAAGTGTGAATTATTTTTTTAGCTTCAGTATTAACAATTTCGTGTTGTTGATCGGAGTTGAATCCAGTTGCAATAATGGTTACTGAAATTCCTTGTTTAAGATTTTTATCTTCCCCAATACCCATTATAATATTTGTGTTATTTCCAGCTTGCGATTGAATAAAATCATTGATTTCTCCGATCTCATCTATCGTGATTTCATCTTCTCCTGATACTATAAGCAGCAAAACATTTTTGCAACCTTCGATTTTATTATCATTTAATAGTGGTGAATCTAAGGCTTTTACAACTGATTCTTCTGCCCTATTGGATCCCTCAGCGACTGCAGAACCCATTATAGCAGTTCCACTGTTACTTAAAACTGTTTTGGCATCCTTCAAATCAATATTCTGTCGATAATGATGGGTAATCACTTCGGCTATTCCTCTAGCAGCTGTTGCTAAAACCTCATCTGCTTTTGCAAAACCTGCTTTGAACCCTAAATTTCCATAAACTTGTCTTAGTTTATTATTGTTGATTACAATTAGAGAATCGACATTTTCTCTTAAAATCTCTATTCCAATTTGTGCTTGATCTGATCTCATTCTTCCCTCAAACTGAAATGGAATTGTCACAATACCTACTGTCAAAATTTCGAGTTGTTTGGACATTTGAGCAATTACTGGAGCAGCTCCAGTACCAGTGCCACCGCCCATTCCAGCAGTGATGAAAACCATTTTAGTTTGATTGCTCAAAAGAGATTTAATTTCATCCTCACTTTCTTTAGCAGCCAAGCTTCCAATTTCTGGGTTAGCACCGGCGCCAAGGCCTTCTGTTAAAGACACACCCAACTGAATTTTAATAGGTACAGGACTTTTGTCTAGAGCCTGAGAATCTGTATTACATACAACAAAATCAACACCTGAAATACCTTGCTTAAACATGTAATTAATTGCATTTCCTCCACCTCCACCAACTCCAATAACCTTAATTACATTACTCCTATTTTTGGGCAAATCAAAATTAAAACCCTCATCGATATTTTCCTTCAATTCATTCATAATTATAAATTTAAGCTTTATCTAAAAATTCTTTAAACTTTTCAGTCCACCTCTCAAAAATTGTACTCCTCTTGACATTGCTTGAATTTGAAACATCTTTAATCTTAATCTGATCATTTTCCTCCTTTGAGTCATTTTCGACAACCAATTCGTTAGTATCAAAGTTTTCTTTGAGAGCTGTCATTAAAAGTCCAACTGCAGTTGAAAAAACAGGGCTCGTTTGGTAATCATCTGTATCTCCTGCAAGATGTTCGTTTGGATAACCTATTCTTGTATCCATCCCAGTTATATATTCAACAAGTTGTTTTAAATGTTTAAGTTGACTTCCTCCACCAGTAATTACAATACCTGCAATTAGTTTCTTTTTTTGCTCATCATGTCCATAATTTTTAATTTCTAAGAAGACCTGTTCAATTATTTCAACAATTCTTGCATTTATTATTTTGGAAAGTGTTTTCAAAGAAATCTCTTTTGGTTCGTGACCTCTTAAGCCTGGTATTGAAACGATCTCAGTCTCTTTATTTTCCCCAGGCCAAGCTGAACCGAATTTAATCTTTAATAGCTCAGCTTGCTTTTGAATAATTGAACATCCTTCTTTAATGTCATCTGTAACAACATTACCTCCAAATGGAATCACAGATGTATGTCTAATTATTCCATCTTTAAAAATTGCAAGATCAGTAGTCCCTCCTCCTATATCAACTAAAGCAACCCCTGCTTCCTTTTCCTCTTCACTAAGAACTGCATCCGAGGAGGCAATTGGTTCCAATGTGATTTTTTCCATTTTTAAGCCCGCACTTTTAATACATCTACCAATATTTTTAATAGAAGATACTTGACCTACAACGACGTGAAAATTAGCTTCTAAACGGCCTCCATACATTCCTATCGGTTCCTTTATTTCTGCTTGTCCATCAACTTTAAATTCTTGAGGTAGAACATGAATTATCTCCTCACCTGGTAGCATAACAAGTTTGTAGACTTGATTAATTAATTTTTCTACATCGTTTTCGTCTATTACATCTTCAGGATTTTTTCTTGTGATATAATCACTGTGCTGGATACTCCTTATGTGTTGACCAGCAATACCAACTACTACATTATTAATTTCAGTTGACGACTTTAATTCTGCTTCGTTCACAGCCTCCTGAATTGAATGAATAGTCTGAGTAATATTATTAACAACTCCTCTGTGAACACCTAAACTCTTAGATTTTCCTATTCCAATAATTTCAACCTTTTTAAATTTGTTTTTTTGGCCTACCATAACAACAATTTTAGTAGTTCCAATATCTAAGCCAACAGCAAATTGTTTATTTTCAACTTTGTTCATAACCTATAACTATTTGTTTATCAAATGTTAAATTAACTTGATCTATTTCTAAAAATTCCTTGTCATCTAAATAACCATATAAGTATTTAAGTTTTTTGATTTTGTTCTTAAATTTGGAAATGTCACCCCACACAACTTTAAAAGGGAATGAACGAAGTCCAATAATATAACTTTTATTGTGGTATTTTATATCTATTATTTCGACTTTTGCAAATGAGTCACTTTTAATTAATTTGACAAAATTTACTAGAGTAGTCAAATTTTCAGCTTTATTCCCATAAAAAATTGGTACTCTCGGAGAATAATTTTTGGATAAAGGAACTCTATAACCAAAATTGTCAAGATAAAATTCCTCTTGGTTATTAATTATTCTGATAATAGGCTTTCGTTCCTCTACTTTTACATTTAAAATACCTTGAGGAGTTCTAAAAATATCAGCTTTAGCAATCATTGCATTAGATGTAAGTTTATCTTCAACTACTTTCAAATCTACCATATCTTCTGTAAAGAAAAACGTGGTATCTCCCCTTTGTATTAACAATTTATTAACCATTTGAGAGTCAAAAAATCTTCCCTTACCACCTTTAAAATTTACATTTAGAGTAAGGGTTTTATTTTTTGAATTTCTTTTTTGAGAAAAATAAATTAGAAACAAAAATACTATTGAAATTGAAAAAAAATAAAATATTCTATATCTCATCTTTATTTTAATTTATTTTTAATTTTATTAATTTCAACCCCTATATCACCAGCACCCAAAGTAATTTTAACTTTTTCTGGTAAATTATTCAAAACATGTAATAATTCCTCTCTTTGAACCAATTCAACTTTATTTTTTGATATAATTTTTTTTTGTAAAACAGAGGATTTAATTCCATCAATAGGTTTTTCTCTTGCAGGATAGATAGGTAACAATATTACACGATCAAATTTACTTAAAGCATTTGCAAAATCGTTCATAAAATCTTTTGTTCTAGTATAAAGATGAGGTTGAAATATTACACATTTTTTTTCATTAGGGAAAAGATCTTTTAAAGTGTTCCAAACAGCAATTATTTCGTTGGGATGATGAGCATAATCATCAATTATTATATTCTTTTTTGAATTTAAAATGAGTTGAAATCTTCTTTTAACTCCTTTAAAAGACGAAAGACCTTTACATAATTCTTTTTCATTTATTCCAACTTGACTTGAAATCGCGAATGCTCCAATAGCATTTAATAAATTGTGAGTACCTAACTGACTAAAATACAATGATTTAAAATTATTTGAAGGTGTATTTAAATCAAAAAAATAGCCTTTTTTTGAAAAATTTATGTTGTATGCTGAATAATCTGCTTTCTTATTTAAACTGTAGGTTATACCTCCAATTCCAAGATTTTTCTCTACTATAACTTTATTTTTTATTTTTTTCACGAATTCTTTAAACGACTCTTTTACTCCATCAAAACTTCCATAAATGTCCAGATGATCAGAATCTATCGAAGTAATAAGTCCAATACTGGGACTGAGACTTAAGAAAGATCTGTCGTATTCATCTGCTTCAACTATCGCATATTTGCGACCATTAATTATAATATTTGAATTAAATTCGTTCAATACACCCCCCACAAAAGATGTAAATGATTGCTGGGTTTTGTAAAAAAGATGAGTTACTATTGCAGCTGTTGTTGTTTTACCATGTGTTCCTGCAATTGCAATTGTTTTGAATTTTTTAGTAATAAGACCCAGAATTTCTGCTCTTTTAAAAATTGGGTTCCCTTGATTTTTAAAAAAAATCAGTTGCTTGTTTTTTAATGGGATAGCAGGAGTGATGATCACAATTACACTTTGATTTTTAAAAGACAGAGGAATACTCTCTACATTGTTATTGTAATTAATTTCAACTCCATTTTTTTGTAAATTTTTTGTGATATCAGTTTTTGTTAAGTCGTAACCTCCAACTTTAAAGTTATTAGTTGCTAAATATTTAGCTATAGACGACATTCCAATGCCTCCAATACCTATAAAATAGAAGATGTCCCCTTTATTCATTTGCTAAAATTTTATTTATTTGCAACACTATCTCTTCGGTTGCACTGGGTCTAGCAAGTTTATTAATAGATATTGATAGCTGCTTTCTAGTTTCTTTAGAATGAATAAGTTTTTCAAAATGCATTAAAAATTCATCATTTATTTTTTTTTCTTCTATCAAAATAGTAGCCCCTCTGTCTAATAAATACTTGGCATTATAAAATTGATGATTTTCTGATACATTAGGAGAAGGGATTAATATCGTTGGTTTAGCAACTATACAAAGTTCTGATATGGTTAAAGCTCCAGCCCTAGAAATTATTATGTCACTTTCATTGTAGAATCTATCTATTTTTTCTAAAAAAGGGAAAATTCTAATAAACTCGTCTTCAAAAATTTTAAATCTGTCGTAATAATTTTTACCACACTGCCATGTTACCTTGATTTTCTTTTTTTTGAAGAAAAGAAGATTATTGGAAATTACTTCATTAATTTTTTTCGAGCCTAAGCTACCTCCTAAAACAAGAACACTTAAACTACCTTTTTTCAAAGATTTAATTTTTTTAATTTTATTTATGTGTGTTTTCATTTTGGTCAATGAACTTCTAACTGGATTACCTGTCAAAATGATTTTTTTTTGAGGGAAGAATCTTTCCATATTCTCATATGCAACAAATGTGGATGCTGCAAGATGAGAAAGTATTTTATTGCTAATACCTGGTAAATAATTTTGTTCTTGAATAACAATTTTTGTTTTTAAAATTGACCCAATAATTAAAATGGGAAGACTTGCATATCCGCCCGTACCGATCATAATATTTGGTCTGAATTTAATCCATATTATTAGTGCCTGAAATAGACTTATTAAGATTTTTAAAGGAAGAAAAAAATTCTTCCACCATTTTTTTCTATTTAGACCCGAGATCCATAATCCCTTTATTTTGAAACCTGCTTGTGGAACTTTATTCATTTCCATATTTCCAAATGCACCTACAAATAATATTTGATTTAAGGAATTTGAAAGTTTTAAATAATTCCCAATTGCGATACCGGGGTATATGTGACCCCCAGTACCTCCACCAGATATAATTATTCTATTTTTCTTCACTTATAATTAGTAATGGGTTTGAAACCGGTTTGTTTTCTCCTATATCTACTTGATTATTTCTTTCTTCACTTACACTTAAAATTATGCCAAAAGCTATACAGGTGACCCAGGCTGCTGATCCACCACTACTAAGTAACGGTAGGGTTTGTCCTGTAACAGGAAAAATATTAAGAGCAACACCAATATTTATAAACGCTTGAATAATAATTGGAAGGCCTGCTCCAATAATTAATAATTTACCATAAGCTGAACTAGTATGATATAAAATAACTGTTATTCTAAATAGAATTAACAAATAAATCATAATTACCATTATTCCGCCTATCAATCCATATTCTTCAACAATTATCGCATATATAAAATCTGAGCTACTTTGAGGTAAAAAATTTTTCATAATGCTTTTACCAGCTCCCAAACCAGTTATACCTCCTGATGCAATAGCGATTTTTGCCCTTTCAATTTGATAATTCCCGTCTTTACTTAATGAGGGATTAAAATAATTTTCAACTCTATTTATCCAAGTATCTAACCTGTCCGGAGCTTTTTCTGGATATAGGATCATTAAACAAATAAATGTGACAAACAAAAAAACCCCCATTAAAAAAATATTTAATAGGTATTTTGTGGGGTAACATCCATAAATTAAAATTAAAAAAACAGTAAAAAGAACAATTAATGCTGTAGATAGATTTGTAGGAAATATTAATACAAATATTAAAAAGACTGGCGTCCATAAAGGTAATAACGATTTTTTAAAATGAATTTTTTTTTCCTTTGTTTTATCAAGATAATATGCAACATAAATCATCAAAATTAGAGATGCTAAAGAGGATGTTTGAAAACTAATGCCTATCAGTGGAATCTTAATCCACCTACTCGCATTTACTCCATCAATCGTGTTGCCTTGAGTTATAGTGTAAAGTAGCATTAAAATTACGATTGGTAGAAGTAAGATTGATATACCTTTAAAATAGTAAAATGGAATTTTATGAACGCTTAGAATTAAAAGGAATCCAGTTGTTAATATAAATGCATGTTTAAATAAATATTTCCAAGGAGACCCAGATCCAATAACATAACTCAAGTTGGAACTAGCACTAAAGATTGGGAAGAAGGAGAAAAGGGCTAACAACGCTAAGAGTGCCCATAAAACTTTATCACCTTTAAGTAACTTTCTTCGCATATTTTTTTAAAGGTTTCTTACTGCGTTTTTAAATTGATTTCCACGATCTTCAAAGTTTTTGAAAACATCAAAACTTGCACACGCTGGTGATAATAAAACGTAATCTTTTTTATTGGCTAGTTTGTGAGCAATTTTAACAGCTTCAGACATAGATTGAGTCTCAACTAAAACATCGACAACAGGAGAAAAAGATTCAATAATTTTTTCATTATCCAATCCGATACAAACAATAGATTTAACCTTTTCTCTAACCAAGGGTAATAGCTCCATATAATCGTTGCCTTTATCAATCCCACCAGCAATCCAAACTGTTGGTCCTTCCATACTTTCCAGTGCATAAAAAGTTGCATTAACATTAGTGGCTTTAGAATCATTAATGTAGGTTATGTTTTGAATTTTTAGAACTTCTTCAAGTCTATGTTCTACATTTGAAAAATTGATCAAACTATCTCTTATACACTTATCAGAGACTTTTAAAAGTCTAGCCACTGAGACAGCAGCCATTGCATTAAGTAAATTATGTCTTCCTTTTAGGGAAAAATTTAAAGTATCATACATATTAATATTTTTTTTTTCTTTAACAATTATTGATTTATTTATAAATGTGGTTGATAAATCTCCTTTTGGAGAATTAAAACCGAAAGGAAATTGAGTAACACTTCTAGCATACTTTTTAACAGCTTTTTTTAACTCAGTGTCATCAGAATTAAAAATTAAAAATTGGTTTTGACCTTGATTAAGTGTTATTCTTAGTTTTGCTTTTATATATTTATCAAAATCATAACTATATCTATCTAAATGATCAGGAGAAATATTTGTTATAACAGAAATATCAGCAGAAAAATTCATTATATTATCTAATTGGAAACTACTAATCTCAAGAACAAAAAAGTGAGGGTTGTGTTCAGCGATAGATTCTGAAAAACTCTTACCAATATTTCCTGCTAAAGCGACATTAAACCCAGACTGTTTCAATATGTGATAGATCATTGTTGCCGTTGTTGTTTTACCATTACTTCCTGTTACCCCTATGATTTTTGAATTAGTATGTAAAAAACCAAATTCAATTTCAGATATAATATCAATTCCGCTTTTCTGAATATTTACCATTAAATCAGACTTATCATCAATACCTGGACTTTTAACTATTTTGTCCGCCTCTATTATTTTATCTATTGTGTGTTTTTTTTCTTCATAATCAATGCATAGTTTTTTAAATAATAACTTTGTTTGCTCTGAGATTTTGTTTTTATCCGAAACAAAAACCCTATAACCTTTTTTTTTAGATAGAATTGCTGCCCCTTTTCCACTTTCTCCTGAACCTAATACTACTATCAATTTCTTCATCTTATTTTTAATGTTAAAATTGCTATAGCACTTAACATCACTCCCATTATTAAAAATCTAATTACAATTTTGCTTTCGTGATATCCCTTCTTTTGAAAATGATGATGGATAGGAGACATTAAAAAAATTCTTTTACCCAACCCCTTTTTATCCTTTGTATACTTGAAGTAAAAAACTTGAATAATTACAGATAATACTTCAATAAGATAAATTCCACAAATGATTGGAAGTAATAATTCTTTCCTAATCATAATCGCTACAACTGAAATCAAAGCGCCAACGGTCAAACTTCCAGTATCACCCATGAAAACCTCAGCTGGATATGTATTAAACCATAGAAAACCTACCAATCCACCAGTAAATGAAGCTATAAAAACTGTGATTTCACCTGCGTTAGGAATATACATGATATTTAAATAATCTGAAAAAATTATATTCCCCGATACCCATGCAAAAATCCCGAGTGTTGTCGCCATAATTGCTGAGCTACCCGCTGCTAATCCATCTATACCATCAGTCAAATTTGCACCATTTGAAACAGCAGTGACAATGAAAATTACCATTGGAATAAAAATTATCCAAGTCATCGATTTGGGAAGTGAGGACCAAGCAATTAAGTAATAATAATCAAACTCATTGTCTTTAATTAGAGGAATAGTAGTTTTTGTGGACTTCTCTTCTTTATAAATAATTTTTTCTTCAATTTGTGAATATTTTGGTGATTCTAAAATTTTTTGTTTTGTTGTAACATTAGGGTGAAAATAAATAGTCGAACTGACAACTACTCCTAGCATAATCTGTCCAACAATTTTAAAACTTCCTTTTAAACCCTTTTTATTTTTTTTAAAAATTTTAATGTAATCGTCAATGAAACCGATAGTACCCATCCAAAGGGTAGTGAATATTAATAAAATTATATATATATTAAGGAATTTAGATAACAAAAGAACTGGTAATATTGTACCAATTATTATTATTATTCCACCCATGGTTGGTGTCCCATTTTTTTTTATTTCTCCTTTTAAACCTAGAACTCTTACTTTTTCACCTATCTTTTTTTTAGATAGAATTTTGATAATTTTCCTGCCAAAAAAGATTGAGATAATAAGAGATAAAATAATAGCAAATGCGGCTCTAAATGAAATATATTGAAAAAGACCTGCCCCAGGGATTTGATATTTTTGTTCGAGATAATTGAATAAATAATAAAGCATACAATTTAATTAAATGATTCTTCGACTATTTTAACATCATTGAAAGGAATTTTCTTTCCATTTATTTCTTGATAAGTTTCATGACCTTTACCAACGACTAAGAGAATATCACCAGAGTTAAGTTGTGAACATCCTTTTTTAATCGCCTCTCTTCTGTTAATTATTTTTGAGATTTTTTTCTGATCATTTAAATCAATTTCTTGTAACATATCATTAATTATTTTTTCAGGCTTTTCATATCTTGGATTATCAGATGTAAAAATCACTTTGTCACAACCGTTCAAAACAATTTTACCCATTTTAGATCTTTTACCTGAATCCCTGTTACCACCACAGCCTATTACTGTGGTGAATAATTCTTTTCTTGTTCTTATTTGGCTAATTGTTTCAATTACATTTTCTAAACTATTAGGAGTATGGGCATAGTCAACTACAACAAATGCTTTGTTTGGGGTTTTTATAATTTGAAATCTACCAGTTATCCCTTTGGTTTCGCTCAAAATTTTTAGAATTTCGATTGACTTGATTCCAGCTAATCTAGCTACCGAAAAAACTGCTAAAAGATTAGAGGCATTAAATTTACCTACAAGAGGTGTCCAAAACTCTTTATTATTAATTTTCAAAAGCATTCCAGAAAAATCAATTTCCAAAACCTTTGCATTATTATCTGCCAAGTTCTTAATACCAAAAGTTTTAACTTTTGATGAACAATTCTGAACCATAAATTGTGCGTTTTTATCGTCTGCATTTATAATTGCGAATGATTCATTATTTAGATTATCAAAGAATTTCTTTTTGATATCTCTATAAGAAGAAAAGGACTTATGATAATCTAAGTGATCTCGAGATAAATTTGTAAATACTCCACAATAGAATTTTAATCCGTTCGTTCTATCCTGATCTATCCCGTGTGAGGAAACTTCCATAAAACAAAACTGAATTTTATTTTCTACCATTTTATTAAGTACTTCATTGATTCTTTTTGGATCTGGAGTGGTATGATGATTTTCAATACAAGATGAACCAAATTGTATATTAATAGTTGAAATTAGTCCTGATTTGATTCCTATTTTATTAAACAGATTGAAAAGAATAGTGGCAACTGTAGTTTTGCCATTAGTGCCAGTAATTCCAACTAAATTTATTTTTTTTGATGGGTTGTCATAGAAGTTTGACGACACTATTGATAGTGATTTTCTTGTATTTGGCGTTTTAATACAAGTGATATTTTGATCCTCAAAAGTATATTCATTGTAAATTACAGCGGAAGCGCCATTTTCAATTGCCTTTTCAATGAATGCGTGGCCATCTGTATTTTCTCCTTTAATAGCCACAAACAATGAACCTTCAATAACATTTCTAGAATCGAATTCAATTGATTTAACAATTAAATTTGTATTTCCTTTAATTGATTCCAAATCAACACCATATAAAATGTCTTTTAATATTTTCATGATAGATATAGAATAATTTTTTTATTGTAGTCTACTTTTGATCCAGATTTAATTGATTGATTATAGACTTTTCCTTCCCCTTTGAGTATGAATTTTAAACCCATTTGTTCAAGAATAACAATAGCATCCATTGCGGGCATTCCAATTAAATTGGGTATAACACTACCTTTATTTTTTTTGTGTTCTTTGAAACGATTATAGTTTTTTAAAAAATTGTGTTGAAAGTTGTCAGGGTTTACCATGATATCTTTAGGGGTTCTAGAAAATAATTTTTCTGCTATTTCTTTAAAAACTGGAGCCGCAACCTCTCCTCCGTAATAACCAATATTTTTATCAGGTTTATTTACAACTACAATACATGAATATTCAGGTTTTTCATATGGAAAATAACCAACAAAACTAGAAATATACTGTGTTTCATCTGAGGTATAGTCTATCTGAGAAGTTCCTGTCTTCCCAGCCATTTTCAAGTTATTGCTTTTAATTTTATTTGCAGTTCCCCATTTTTTGTCGATAACATTGAACATCATTTTTTGGACCTTGATTATTGTTGCATCAGAACAAATGGAGGGATTTAAAATTTCTTTTTCATATGTTTTAATCGAGGATGATCCAGGATTTTTAATTTTATTTACAAATCTAGGTTTGACTATTTCTCCTCCGTTGGCAATGCCATTATAAAATGAGAGGATCTGCAAGGGTGTTAGCTTTATTCCATAACCAAATGCTATCCATGGTAATGAAATTCCACTCCAATTTTTATCTCCCGGATAGGGAATCATTGGCTTTCCTTCCCCTTTAATACTTAAACCCAACAGGTCATTTAATCCCATGTTATATAATCTATCAACAAATTTCTTAGGGTCATTTTTAAAATTTTCATATACCATTTTAACTATTCCTGTGTTAGAGGATACTTCAAAAGCCTTGGAAAGGCTTAATTTTCCATAACCTCCTTTTTTCGAATCCCTAACTTTGTATTTATTATAAAAAGTTATTTCACCGTTTTTTGTATCTATTAACTTTTTACTTATATCGTTATCATTTTCTAGTGCTGCTATTACCGACATTAATTTGAAGGTAGAACCTGGCTCTTGTGCCTCAGCTACTGCGTAATTGAATTTTTCATAATATTTTCCTCCTTTAGTTCTAGAGAGATTAACAATAGACTTTATTTCCCCAGAATTTGTTTTCATTACAACTGCACACCCATGGTCAGCCTTAAATTTTTCTAGCTGCCGTAGAAGTGCATGGTGAGTTACATCTTGAAAATTTACATTAATAGTAGAATAAATATCGAAACCCTGGGTTGGCTCTCTTTCATTATTGTCATTTATAGGCTTCCATTGCCCATTCGCTATTTTTTGTTTCAATCTTTGACCACTTTGACCTTTCAGAAAGTGACTGAAAGCTCCCTCCAAACCAACTCTTATATAGTGGCCAGAGGGTTCTTTTTTTTCGTAGCCAATTGTTCTTTCACAAATTTTACCCATGGGGTTTTCTCTCACTTCCCTTGACTCAACAATTAACCCTCCTTTCAATGAGGAAAAATTAAATAGTGGTAATTCTTTAATTTGTTTATATTGAGAAAAGGTTAAATTTCTTGATATTAAAAGATACCTGTTACCTTCTTTTCTGGCTTTGTTGAAATTATCTAAGTAGTAGTTAAAGCTTTTTCCTATTACCTTTGAAAGGCCTCTTGAAAGAGCCACTTTATTTTTTTGGAAATTTGACTCGGATGGAACTTTGGAATCCCATCTAATTTCATATCGTGGTGTTGTTGTCGCCAACAAACTATGGTCATCAGAATATATGTTACCTCTGCTAGGTTCTAAAATAAAATTTTTAATTGTATTATTTTCGGAAAGACTCCTATAGTAATCCCCTTCTTTAATTTGGATATATAGTAATTTAACAATTAAAATGATTGCAAAAAAAACAATAAATGCTAAGGATATATAATATCTAAACATTATTTTTTTTTCTATCGAATCCATTATTTAATTGAATTTAGTTTAAGCGGTTGTTCTTTGGACGGTCCAACTCCTATTTCATTAAGTCTTTGGGTAATTCTGGTTTCTAATTTTAAAAACATTAATTGAGATTTATTCTCAACGAATTCACTTTTCACACGCTTCAAATCATTATTCAGACTCGCGATCTGGTAAATTTTTTTATCTGCACTGTGGCCGCTTGCGATTGCAAACATTGCGAGGGAGGATATAAAAAGAAGTAGTCTCCAGTTTTTCATTGAGTCCTCTTTTAACAAAAAGTCAATATTTAAAAGGGATAAAATATTTTTCATATTTTTTCAGCTATTCTCATCTTGGCACTTCTTGC
>MDTG01074286.1_pt1 | contig 17246 bp, 20 predicted proteins | sample 811421 | NCBI WGS metagenome assembly MDTG01 (sample SAMN05326645, study PRJNA326480) | marine metagenome | isolation source: seawater | place: Pacific Ocean: South East | collected 2011
CTTTTTTATTTAAATTAAACCAACCTGATTGAATACCAATGCTTCTAGGTCCTTTGACACCCATTAATTCTATAGTTTCATTTACCCTATCTGTTACAACATCACAAAACTTTTTCATTGTAGGTAATTCTTTAATACCAGGACAATAAGTGGTTTTATTTTTATTGTGAAATTCCATTTGAAATCCACCGTAACCCTCACCTAATGCTTCTTTAGTTAGTTGACGACCACTATTAATTTGTACTTCTTGTTTATCATAACAAATTTTTTCTACATCTTTTATTAAAGATAAGTCATCAATCATACCAAGAGAAACAGGTGTGATAAATGCGTTAACTAATTCAATCATCGTAATTGTACCATCCAGTTATTATATATTTTGTTTCTGTAGGTGACACCACACCAACATGTGTATGTGTCCATTCAGTAGGCCAGAATACAGTTAATCCTTTTTCTGCCTTTATTTCTACATCTTGATTTATCCATTTTGTGCCACCACCATCTTTTACAGTATTTAAGTAAGTCATAAAAACTAAAAGCCTAGACTGACTTCTTGCACTATCTCTTTCAAAATGTATTTTTTTAAATCCACCACCTGGTTTATATTTCTGTATATTACAAGATGTATTAATTCGCCAAGGTGTTGTTTCATTTAATATAGGATATTGTTTAGTGAAATTTTGTAATTGTTCTTGTAATTCGTCTCTATATCTCTTATATACAGGTTTATCTTCCCACAAATATACAGGCACATCTATACTATCTTTTGCCCATTTTACAACTTTATTAGGACCTAAAACACCTTCTTGTTGTTCATCTGATTTTTCAAAATAATCAATTAACTCATCACATATAGATAAGTCTTTCATATAAAAACCACTTATAAAAGTGTTTTTTAAATCATTTACTTGGTGTTTTTGTCTTGTGTAAAGGTCTGCCATTCTTCATCATCTTTCCCATCAAAAAATTCATGTTTTAAAAAATCATAGGCACTTGTGCATTTTTGTGCTTGCATTTTCCACTCTAAACTTCTAGCAGTTAGTCTTTCTGCCAACTCTTTAAAATACATGTAATAACTATCCTTTACATTATTTACATTATTGTACATGACATCATTCCAATCTATCATATTAAACTCCATTCCTGGAGCAATACATTGCATACCCTCTGTGCCTGCCCAAGATTTGTCTATATTTTTTCTGTAAAACATTTCTGTAAAGTGATTTAAATATCCTTTATTAACATTTTTTGTAACTTTTGCCATAATTTTATCATATGCACTTTCAAAATCTCTTTGTTGTACATCTTGCCAATATGGCGTATCGTCTCTATGTGATAAAGCATAATGCATTGCTACAAATGAAGCAAAACCATCAAACATTCTTGTAGTTTGAAAATTAAAGTTTTCTCTATCAAAATTAGAATAATTACCTCTTGCCTGGCCTATAATCTGAATTAATACTCTTAAAAATTCATGTACTGAATATAATCCATTACTCTCTAAAGGTTCAATAAAACCTGCTGATAGTCCGATAGCACAAACATTTTTTACCCATATTCTCTCATGTCGACCAACTCTCATTTTGATATTTCTAAATTCTAATTCATCAACATTTAGACCATCATAATTTCTATCTTTAATAAACTGTTTAAATTCTTCTTTAGCATCCTCATCACTAATATATTTGTCTGAATAAACATAGCCTGTACCCCAACGAGTCCATAAAGGAATTTTCCATACCCAACCATTATTATGTGCAATACAATCAGTGTATAAATTTAATTCTTTCTTTTTATCTTTGTAAGGTAGTCTTGTTGCCCATGCACTATTATTTGGTAACATATCTTCAAAACTAACAAAAGGTTCTTTTAATGCACCACCTAATAACATTGATTTAAAACCTGTACAATCAATCCATAAATCAGCAGTATAAGTTTCTCCATTATCTAAAGTAATTTCTGAAACATTACCATCTTCATCAACTTTAATTTTATCTTCTACAACATTTCCTAATACATGTTGAACACCTTCTGGTAAACAAACTTTATCTTTTAAAAATAAACCAAATTTTGTTGCGTCAAAGTGATATGCTTTATCGCCCTTATAATTAAAACTAGGAAAATTTTTAGATAAAGTATTTGCATTGACCATTGCCATTTGAGCAAACATACAATCTGCAAAATCAGTTTTAGGTGTATCAGGCTGTATCATTCTTTTATAATACCAATCATTACCACCTTCTTTATTACCAAATGTTACTGGATGTCCAAAAGGATAATGAAACCCACCATCATTCTTTTTATAAAAATCTTCAAATCTAATACTTAATTTGATTGTACCATCTGTTTCTTTTATAAATTCTTCAGGTCTATTAATATCAAGAATTTCCATCCAATTTGAAATACCACCAATTGTACTTTCTCCTACGCCAACTGTGCTGATATTAGGACTTTCAATTAATGTAATTTTAGAACCTGGTCTTAATTTTCTAATTAGTGTAGCAGCAGTCATCCAACCGGCAGAACCACCACCTATAATTTTGATATCATTTATTTTATTGTATAACATTTAATTCCTCAAATAATTTAAATTGAGTATAACTCTTCTATTAGTATTTGTTTGAGTATATGCCCAATGTTCTAGGTTGCCATCAAAAGCAATCATTCTGTTTGGTTTAGTTTTGTACTCATCTTCACCTACACAAGTTGCACCATTATCATCGGTAAAACAAAAAACGCCTGTTAAATATTTCAATGGTTTATCCGATTCCTGATAAAAGTCTGTATGTTTTACCAGGTTTTTTCTTACACCTTGATTGGTATACATATTTAGTTTCAATTTAATTATGTCTCCTAAATCAAAACCTCTATGTAAAAATATGTCGTGAAAAATATTAAAGTATTCGATAAATTTTGAGGGTTGTGTACGAGGTGTATATAAGACATGATGTAACATAAAAGTACCATCTTTTGAGGTATCTATATGTTCTATAGTCTTATCATCAGGATTGTAATCCTGTTCGCTCCAATGCCAAGGAAAGTCTATCTGTAAGACGAAATCTCTTAATCTGTTGAAAGTAGGAGTTGGAAGGAAATCATCAATAACTTTCACAAATCCATCATTTAATTCTTCACTCATAATATTATTTATATCACTAAAAAGTGATTAGATTATAATGCTGACCAAGTTTGGTCGCCTGGATTATATTCGTACCAAATTTCGGGGTCGTTTTTATATTCTGTAAACTTTTTAGCTCTCCATCTTTGGTTTGTCTCATTCCATTTAAAATTGCCGTAAGTTTGTCTATCTTCGGCAGAATAGAAATTAGGAGCATGCCATTCACCATCAGCAGTATTTACTGTCCATGATGTACAAGGATTGCCATTCATATCTGTAGGTCTTTCTTCATAGAAAACTGCTTGACCTGAACTATTATAATCTGCTGAATAATATTTTCCTATATCAGCTTGTCCATTAATTGCGTCTGTGTTTGCAACATAATTACCAGAACCAAAAGTCCTATTGCAATAAGAATTAACTTTTTCTTGTGTAACTACTCTTGCTGAATTTACAACATATGCTTTGTGTACGAGAAAGGTATTTGTTACTTTATTGTTTTCGTCTAATTTTGCAATCTCAATCATTAGCCTCTACCTCTATATCTAACAACAACAATACCTGCGCCGCCTCTTCCTGAATGTCGGCCGCCACCGCCTGTTCCGTCGGTTCCGCCACCGCCTCCGCCGAAGCCGTCTAAACCAGAACCACCCATACCGGTTCCGCCACCACCTACACCACCATCACCTGCTGATGTATAGTCATGTCCACAAGAACCGCCACCGCCTGCATAATATTTTAATTCTCCTGTGATATCAGTTTGTAATCCGTTACCGCCGTGACCACCTTCTCTATGTCCGTATTGGTCAGCACCTCTACCACCGGCGCCACCACCTCCGCCACCTGTGTGACTTTCATGGTTTCCACCTCTGTTACCTTGTCCTTGTCCGTTTGCGTTGCCGTGAGTGTGACTGTGTTGTGAACCACCACCTGAGCCGCCATCACGACCTCTAGTTTGGCTGTTACCACCACCGCCACCTCCTGCACTTGTTAAACCAAATGCTACGGAATCACCACCGTTATTACCGCCGCCGTTTCCTGTTCTACCAGAAGCACCTGAGCCGACAGTGATTGTATAATCTTGTGCTGTTACTGTATGGTCTAACGCATTGTTATTTCTATAACCACCTGCGCCACCACCAGCTGCGTGGTGCATACCACCTGAACCTCCGCCACCAACGATTAAGTATTCAATCTTATCGCCTAGTACGGAATCACTTCCTAATGAATTAACTGTAAATGTTCCTGAAGTTAAAAACTTGTGTACAATATCATTACCATCTGTATAAATTTCTTCAGCGTCTGAAGTTGCAATTAAATATTTTTTAGAACCAATTGTTTTAGAAGCTGCACCTCTTTTTGTTTGACCACCATATTTAAAATCATAGTCACAAGTAAAGTGTGTAACTCTCCAACCTTCGTCACCTGAAATACCACTATCAAATGTAAATGTTACAACGGTACCTTTTTGAGATAAACACCAATCGTCTGCTTCACCTTCAATCTTTTGACCGTTTCTATTAATAGTTACAGGATTAATTGAAAATGTTCCTCTGTAATCTGAAATCATTATTTGGTCACCAACGGCAGGAGTTGGTGGGAATGTAACTGTAATTACACCGTTTGTAGTATCTACTTGGTAAGCATTTTCTGAAGTAGCTGCGAAGTTAATTGTTCTTGCTGGACCATGTGCCATTTTTTCGGTAGCAGTACCTTTTGCCATGTATTTCCAAAAAGATGAATTTTCTATACCACCAGATGATGGTGATTGACCTGTAGAATTAGCAACTGCAATGTATGTGCTAACTACACCACTATCTGTAAATTGAACAAAGTCATCTTTTTCATAAGCAGTGCCCGATGACCATTCGCCTCTATTTTGAACTTTTAATTTACCTAAATCTATTTCTGCCATTTTTTATCCTATACTTCTTCCCATGCTTCAGTAGATGTATTCCATGTTGACCATGCTGCTGTTTCACCTAATGAACCTGCTGGTTTTGAATACCATTTTTGTTGTGCTTCGTCCCACTCCATCCTTGCTCTATCTACATCTGTAGGAGTGTGTGGAGCAAACCATTCTCTATCACTATTTAGTTGCCAAGATGTACAAGGGTTTCCATTTCTATCATTTGGTCTTGGTTCGTGAAAGAAAGTACCTGTCCAAATACATTCAGCTGAAGGATATTGTCCTCTCATTGTTTCTTGGTCATATAAAATCCATGTGCCATCGCCTGCAACTTTTTTAGCTAATGCAACTGCTTTGTCTGAACTAACAGTACCGTCAGGATTAATTATTTTCTTTTTCTCTAATGTAATAACTGTTTCTACTACATTGTTTTCATCTACTTTTGCAATATATTTAGCCATTAGTCTTTCGCCTTATATCTTACGATTACAACACCATCACCACCTTGGCCGCCTCGTCTATGTGAACCACCTGAACCATCGTTTCCGCCGCCTCCGCCGCCAAAACCGTCCCAACCAGAACCACATGCTACAGCGCCACCACCAACACCACCTGCTGGGCAAGAAGTGTGATTATGACCGGCAGCGCCACCGCCACCTGCATAGTGAGTAGGTATTCCTGTTATATCTGTTTCACTTCCTCGGCCACCTTGACCTGCCATGTGGTTACCATAGTGGTCTGCACCAGGTTCGCCGGCACCTCCGCCGCCTCCGCCTGTGTGATGTCCGTTTGAACCACCTCTATGACCTGAACCACCGCCTGTAGCGTTACCGTGGGATCCGGAGTGACCACCGCCACCGCCTGAGCCTCCACTTCGGCCTCCGTTTGGAGAACCTCCGCCACCGCCACCACCATCACTCGTTAATCCGAATCCTGATGAAGCAGAGCCGTTGTTACCGTGTCCGTTACTTGTTCGTTGACCGCCACCGGCGCCAACTACAATCGAATATGCTTGTGCTGTTACAGTGTGGTCAAATGCGTTATTAGCTCTATAACCACCAGCACCACCGCCTGCGCCATGGTGCATACCACCTGAACCTCCACCACCAACGATTAAGTATTCAATCTTATCGCCGTGTGTACTATCAGTACCTAGTGAGTGTACTGTAAATGTACCAGATGTTCTAAAATGGTGTACCATGTCAGTACCATCCATGTAAACTTCTTCAGCGTCTGAAGTTGCAATCATATATTTTTTAGAACCAACACCTTGTGGTTGATGTGTTTTCATTGCTGAAGAGTTATCATCTGAACTGTATGCTACAAACTTCCAACCCATAGGTGATGAAGCTGTTGCGTCATAAGCAATTTCTAAAATTGTTCCTTTGCCGTAAAGAATATAATCATCTGCGTTACCTTCAATATTATTTGAACCTGCGTCTAATGTTACATGGTTTGTATGAAATGTTTTTGCGTAATCAATAATTTTTAAAAAATCACCATTTCCTGGAGAAGCAGGAAGTGTGATTGTAATTGGACCTGCTGAACTGTCAACAAAATATGCGTTTGAAGCTTGTCCTGTAAAATCTGTAGTTTCAACTGCGTTATAGGCAATAGCAATTTGGTCTGTACCTTTTGCCATGAATTTCCAGAAAGAAGCGTTTTCAGTACCACCTGTTGATGGTGCTTGATTTGTAGAACCTGCTACGGCGATATATGTTGAAAGTGTTCCACCATCAGTATATTGTACAACATCATCTTTCTCATAGGTAGTTGCACCTGACCATGTACCTTTTGGTGTTAAACTTAATTTTCCTAAATCAATTTGTATTGCCATTTTCTTTCCTTATTAACTTGGATTATCCGTTGAACCTGTTGTTACCCAATTTTGAGCAGTGTTATCCCATGAATACCAAACTTCATCTGAAATTTGTTGAGCATACCAAGTTTGATTACTTTCTTTCCATCTAAATTTTCTTAACGCTTCACTGTGAGCACCATGATGATGTGGAGGAGCCCAATCGCCGATTGCTGTAATTTCATCTGTATCTTCAGTAATCTGACAAGTCCATGAAGTACATGGAGCGCCTGTTAAATCATTTGGTCTTTCGTCAGCAAAAACTTTTTCTGTTGGCATCCACACATTACCAATTTCAGGTTCGTTTTTAGCAACACTCTCTGGAATATATGTGCCTGCACCCATTCTTGCCTCACACCATGCTTGTGTTTTTGCAATTGTAACTGTGCCTGTAGATTTATCTAATACTTTCTCTACTCTTACAAGAAAAGTATCTAAAACAATATTGTTACCATCTATCTTTGCTACTTGCATTATTTTACCTTATATCTAATTACTACAACACCAGAACCACCAGCGCCACCATAATTTGCTTGACCTGTACTACCGTCAGTACCGCCTCCGCCACCACCGTAGTGGTCAGCAGCCGAACCGCCACCGCCGTTTCCGCCTCCACCTAGTCCTTCGCCACCACCGTTTCCGTGTTGGTGAGCACCTCCGCCACCACCACCTGCGTAGTGTCTAACTTGACCTGTGATATCACTTGAACGACCTGAACCTCCTGAACCTGCTGAATGGTGTCCGTATTGGTCACCACCTCTATGAGAAGCACCACCGCCTCCACCATGTGTATGACTTTCGTGGTTACCGCCTCTTGTTCCTTGTCCTTGTCCTGTTGCGTTGCCATGTGTATGTGAGTGACCTGAACCTCCAGCAGAAGCACCATCACGACCTCTGCCGTTGTGTCCTCCGCCACCGCCTCCGCCACCACTCGTTAAACCGAATGCTGATGAAGCGCCACCATTTGTACCATGACTATTACTGTATCGTCTTCCAGCACCAGAGCCTACTGTAATAGTATATGCTTGTGCTGTCACTGCCTGGTCGTAAGCTGCATTGTCTCTAAAACCTCCTGCACCTCCGCCACCAGCGTGGTGTGTTCCTCCAGAACCACCGCCACCTACAATTAAGTATCGTACATTGGCACCGAATACACTATCTGAACCAACAGAGTGTACTGTAAATGTTCCTGAAGTTAAAAATCTGTGAACCATATAATCGCCATCTAGGTAAACTTCTTCAGCGTCACTAGTTGCGACCATGTATCTTTTTGAACCTACTAAAGGAGATACTGCCTTATCTTTATTGTTCATTTCATCTGAACTAAATGATGTAATTTTCCAACCTGTAGCACTTGAAGAAGAACTATCAAAATGCATGTAAACATTTGTACCTCTTGAATAGAACTCCCAATTATCAGGTTCGCCCTCAAAATTATTTCCGTTTGGATTAATTATACAATGATTTGTATGGAATTTTCTTGCTTGGTCAATAATTGCAATCTCATCACCATGACTTGGACTTGCCGGCATAGTAACTGTAATTGCACCTGCTGTAGTATCTACAAAATAACCTGAAGAAGCAGACGCTGTAAAATCTGTAGTTTCTGTAGGACCCCATGACATTGATACTGCGTCTGTACCTCTTGCCATATATCTCCAGTAACTATTGTTTTCAGTACCAGCAGTTGATGGTACTTCGCCTGTGCTATCTGCAACTGCAATGTAAGTAGATGTAACACCACTATCGGTATATTGTACTAAATCATCTACTTCATAGGTAGTACCAGCTGACCAGTTACCTCTGAATTTAATCTTTAATTTTCCTAAATCTATCTGTGCCATTTTTAATTATCTATCGTTGCTATTAAGTGACCTGTGTTAGGGTCAATTGAAAATACAAATCCTACTGAAGCAAATATTACATCATCAAAACCTGCCATTTGAGCAGCTGTAATGTTTGTTGCTCCACCACTTGTTGTAGTTACTGTTAAGGTGTCATTTATGCCATCACCATTACTATCGGACTTTTGAAATCCGTATACCTCGGCCTTACCAGTAAAATCTCGTAAATCTGACATATATTATCTCCCTTGCCTATATTTATAATAATTATTACACATTCGTTTCTAATTTCCAACCATAAGTATTGCCTGTGTAAACAAGTGCTACACCAGCATTATCAGTTGAGATTACAAAAGTTTGTGATAATCCCATAATTTTTTCACCGTTTCTTTGAACATCACAATTGTTTGTTGCAAAGTTATCGGTTAAATCTACAATTTTAATTGTGTCACCAATTTGTGGAGAAGCTGGTAACTGAATAATTGCTTTTGCTGATGATGTATCAACAAAACTTCTTGAACCTACATCGACAGTAGTAACAGTTGAACCGTCTCCTACAATTGTTGACCAAGGTAAGAATCCACTTAAACCTGTCCATTGAGCAGTATTGTTATAACCTTCCCATGTATTTTTGTCGGTGTTAAATCTAATACCACCTGCAAATAATGTCACACCTGCGTTTGATGGTCTTTGTGCTGTATTTCCTACTGGTACTGTTAAGTGACCAACACCCATACCATTTCTTTGTGTATAACCTACGATTGCGTTTTCAACTGGTACCGATGTAATGGAATCACCGGCCATGGTTTTATCAGTTGAGAATTCATTAATAGTTGCACCAAGTGACGCACCAATAGAACCTAGTTGTAATTCTGTCAAACCAGAAAGGTCAAAGGCGTCTGCGTTAAGAGTTGCAATACCTGTTGCCTGTTGGATTTTGAAAAGATTACCTACTCTAAAGTCACCTTTTTGGTCAGTAGATGTAAAGTAAACTCTACCACCATTTCTTTCATGTACTTCATCATCTTGGTCAGCAGGTTGTGTAACACCTACACTGTTTGGATAATTTGTATCTGCAAAACCACCAGTACCGATATCTAGGAAGTCGTGACCAGTTAGTCGTACATTTGAAAATCTTTCTGTTTGTTTAATTGCTGTGCCATCTGCTTTTGCTAATGCACTTGTAATACCTGGATTAATTTTAATAATCGCTGTTTGAGCAGATGTATCTTCGTCTGAAACTTGTGTAATTCTGTAATATGTACTATCAGCTGCGTCTTTAAAGTTAGAAGCAAGTTTAACAACACCTGTTGAACTTAAAGTACCATCAGATGATTTAATAGGTACCAAGAATCCTTGGATACCACTATCACCTTGTGTAGTATTTGGTACACCAAAGTTTGTTGTTAATGCAAAAGTATATGTAGAACTATCTGCTTTTAGACCTGTGATTGTTTCACCTTTTTGAAAAGTACCTGTAACATTTTCAATATAGATGTACTTAGCAGATGTTTGTAAGAAGAAGATTGTAGCAGTAGCACCTGAAGTTTGACCTGTTAATGTTTGACCAATAACTAGGTTGTTTTCATCGTTTGAACCACCAACAAATGATGTAGAATTAAACTCAAGCATTCTACCTCTTGTCTGATAGTTAACTGCAACCTCTTCGTAATATTCTCCGTCTGCAACGGCACCCTCTTCACCATAAGCAGATGATGAGTTTAGTGAACGAATAAATCCACCGCCTTCAGCAAAGAATGATTTCTCACAATAATATGTGAAGACTGATACCATTTCACCACGACCATTGTTCTTAGCATGAACGCCTCGACCATCGGAGTTAATTTGAGTAAAGTCATTACCTAACATTGAAATGTTAGAATTAGGATAACTGTATCTATGTAACGCACCATCAATTTCAATACCTGTAGCGTTAGCATTTACAGATGTACAATCTTGTATGTATGGCGAAGCAGTTGAAATATTACCTTTAGGGTCTAGTGAACAAACTGCCGCTTTACCAGTACCGCCTGTGTTTACAGGAGTACCTGTCAATCCTTGGAAACTTGCCATTGTTAAGTTTGTGTTGTTGTTTAACAACCACATTTTAGCTGCGTTGTTCAATTCTAAAGAAGCAACTGTAGCAGTAATATCTGTATTGCCACCAATTTGAGCACTTGGTACTGTAATTATATCACCAACTTGATAACCATGACCACCATGATAGACGATTACTGTAGGTGTCGATGAACCATCGATTACACAACTGAATAATGCACCTTGTCCGTTATTGTTTGATGTAGTGTGTTTAAAGTGATATGCACCTGGTGTTCCACCAGTACCACCTGAAATATTGTTAATTGTTGCAACTTGTGTTGAGTTGCCTGAAGCAGGTCTAACTTGTGTACCTCTTAAACTTTCACCTCTTACAGTAATGCCTTCAGGAATTACTAGAGGTAATTGTTCTCTGTAAACACCGTTTTTAACAAAAATAATATCACCGACATTTACTGATTTGACATTGAAAGTTAAATTATTTGAACCACCTAATTGTGTACCTGTAATTGTGATTGTGTCGCCAACTGCATGACCTGAACCACCGTCTGTAATTTGAATAACAGGATCCGATGAACCATCGATTACAACTCTTGCCTCGATATTTGTTCCAGAACCTGAAGATGTACCTGTAACAGGATAATAAACACTAGCAGTACCACCAACACCACCTGATACAGTGTCAAAATCAATTACATCACCTCTGTTACAAACTGTTAATGCTTTTGCAATTGTTTTAAAAGGTTGTGCTTTTGTTCCTTCGTTTGTGTCATCGCCATTGTTACCAACATATAAAACTGTTCTATCTTCGGCCGTTCCCCATTTAGCGTCAACGCCGTCAGAGAATAAGTAAGCACCTTTTGGACCAATAGGTATTCTAGTGTTACCACTAGCACCTTTGACCATTAAATCACCACGCTCAACTAGAACATTGTTACTGTCACCTTGTGACATCAAATTCCATTTAGTAGCGTCTGTGCCTGGTTCTACATTTAAAATATTGTGGTCGATTGCAACATAAGAAGATGTTGAAAATTCTACTACATCACCTTTGTTGTATGTTGTAGCAACATTGTAAGTGCCGTTCCACTTAAATCCTTCATTGATAACTTCCCATTTTGCTGGGTGTGTATAAGGAGATTGACCTGCTGTTGTATCTGCTTCACAAACATATGACCAACCACCAAATTGGATTGTATCACCAGTTTTGTAAAGAGTAGCAGCGTTATAATCACCTGTTGCATTGAAACCTGTTGTCAAAACTTCCCAATAAGGTGCTAAACCTGATGGAGTTTGACCTGAATGATTTTGTAAAGCAGTATAAGAATAACCACCATAAGTTACGATATCTCCGTCTTGGTAGTAAGTTGAAGCGTCCCATGAATTTTCGAATTGTAAGCCTTCGTTATATACTACAACTTTTGTTAAATCTAAAATTCCTGTGCCGTCTGAAGTGTGTTGTTCAATAACTCTGTATTGTTGAGCACCAAATTTAATTACATCATTTAATTTATAGAATGTGCTTGCTTGGTGTTCTTGTTGTAAAAATCTTAAACCTTCAGTGTGAAGATTCCAATGACCTGCTGTTAAAGCAGCGTAGAAATCCGGGTCAGCGTTACCAGCAGTGTGGTTTACAACTGCAACATATGTGTTTGCTCCGTATTTTACAATATCATCAACAACATAAGCGGTAGTTGGACTCCAGTTACCACGCCATTTAAATTTAAGTCTACCTAGTACAAAATCTGCCATATTACGCTTTCCAATTTCTTACTGCACCATCTTTATTATCGTAATGAAAGTCACCAAGATATCTAGCAACTAAAAATCCATCATCATCCATATAATAAGATAGTTTATTGTCGTCAAAACGACTTTGTTCGTATTTTCTTTTTCTTTTGTCATTTTGCCATGATTGCGTTGGTACTTCAGCAGTATCTCTAACTGTTTCATTTACTTTCGTTGTTCCATCATTTAATAAGTTTTGTTCTAACTCTTCGATACCACCGTAAGCAAATCCTGAACCATCGGTTACATGAACTTGTTCATCACTATTTAAAAAAATTCTTGTGTATGTTAGCAGGCCGTCATCTGTTCTATTCAAAGCATGAAAGGCTCTATGCTCGTGAAAAGTTGTATGATTATTACTACCTGTTGCTAAATACGCCATGTTTTATCCTTATTTATTTATATATTTATAACAGAAATTAAGTCACTTCCAAAATACTTGCAAATGCCTCAATGTTAGGAACCGAACTGTCCTGATTTTCTCGGACAATAACCCTCAATTTATCATTCTGTTCCATGTTAATCGGTTTGTCAATAGTTAATGTATTTTGCGCTGGAACAGATAGATTTTTACCTATGTGAATAAATGTTGTTCCACCATCAATTGTCGCCTTGACATCCACTTGTGCATTAGTAGTATCAGAATGGTTTGTTACAAATAAGGCGTGAATAACTGATTGTGCCCCAGACGGTACTGTATAAATGTCATTTACAGTATGGTCCAATTGGTTTATCAATTTGCCTGCATTTTTAAATGTACTTGCCATTATTAACTACCAAAAACTATTGCATATGCTAGAGCGTCACCAGTTGTTGCAAGTGTACCAGATTGGTTTGGTAATTTGACTACACGGTCAGCAGTTGGTTCTTCAACTGATAATGTTGTTTCGAAAGCGTTTTGTAAAAATCCTTCGAATATTAAATCTGCACCGTCTAGTGTGATGTTATTAGTTGTGATACCATTTGTGTTTGTAACATCTTGTAAACCAATAGCACCAGCACCACCCATTTCTTTGATTTGACCACCCGATGTTTTTGTAAAAAACTTACCATCGGATATGTTCATCGCCAATTCGCCGATTTCTAAATCTGACGAACCTGGTACTGCAAGTGAATTTTCTGACCTTTTTGGTTTAAGTACAACTGCCATTTTGATTACTTACTAGCCTTTTTAATCTGTTTAATTAATTTGTCCTTTGTTAGTCTTTTATCTAACTCGACACCTAATTTTCTACCAAGTTTTTCTAACTCAGCTTTTGTTTTCTTTTGTAAATCTTTTGTAGATACAGTTGGTTTAGATACAACTGTTTTTGGTTTAAAAAAAGATTTAACTTTATTCCATAATTTTTTCATTAGAATGTTCCTCCATCAATCTCTGTTACACTAACTTCACCATTCGATACAGCAAAGTTATCACTTGTAAATGACGCTACACCAATATTTGATGTTGACGCCAACTCACCGATAATTTGAAGTGTGTTACCACTTGCAATCGTATTAATTCCTTCTCCTGCTAAAAACTCCATTTGATTACCAATTTGAACTTGGCCTTGTGTAGAACTTTCGTCTGTAAATCTAAAGTTTTCAATTTTAGAACCATCGATACTACCTGCTAACATGGCATTTGTAATACCTAATGCTTTAACTCTTAATGCGTCACTGTTTACTTCTATTGAAGAATTATCTACTTCAACATCTAATCTATTTCCTGATTTTGATAATGCGTCACCAGGAATAACTTGACCTGCACCAGAGAATTGTGCTACATCTAAATTAGTTGTACCAAAAGTAGGAGCACCTGTATGTGTAAATACATAACCGTTACTTCCTGTTAAAGTACCTTCTTCTACGAATACGAAAGAACCACCTGATAATTCTGATGGTTGGTCTTCAGGTGTTGCTCTTGTTAAAACCCAATTTGTAGAACCTGAACCTATATTTGAAACTCTGTATATACCGTTTTGAGCTGCGTTAGTTTGTTCTTTAACTAGAACTCTATCGTCTGCAACTAAAGTTACACCATCAATTACTAAAGCAGCTTGTGTGCCACTGTTTGTTAATGTTGCACCAACACCAGCAGTACCGTTTGAATATGTTGCTGATAAGTTAGCAGTAGTACCAACTCTAACAGATGGTTTAGCGTCAAGTCCTTGTGCAACTTGGTCGACATAAGCTTTGTTTGCCAAGGACTCACTAACAAATCCTGCTCTATCTTCATAACCAGTTGGTACAATAACTGTGCCTGTACCGTGTGGTGTTAAATTGATATCATTATTACCTGTTGTTGTAGCAATAGAATTACCATTGACAGTAATATCATCAACTACTAAAGATGTTAGTCCGTTAATATCAGTTGTAGTTGCACCTAGCGTTAATGTAGAAGAACCGAGAGTAATGGTTGGATTAGCTAAGTTTGCGTTTGTGATACCAGCAGAGCCGGATAAATTTGAATTTGTTAATGCTGTTGCAGCTATTGTAATTTCATTATCAGATACGGTTGTTTCCATACCTGCGTCACCTGAAAATGTTAATGTTTCGGCAGTATTATATTGGTCTGTACCACCATTATCACCTGCAAGTGTAATAAACTGGTTAACTGTTCCAAATGAAAGATTTCCTGAACCGTCAGTTTTCATAAACTGACCAGCAGTACCGTCACCATTTGGTAATGTGAATGTTGTTGAAGCAGTTACATCATTCGGAGATTTTAAGGCAATGAAAGATGTACCGTTATTTGTTGCTTCATTGAATTTTAATTGACCACCTAATGTTGATGAATTACCGATAATGAATTCATCTATAGCATTGTTACTATCTACGATTACGGCAGAACCACTTGTTAATGAACCTGCTTGATGGTCCATTAAAGCAGTAAAATATTTACCACCAATTATATCAATACTAGTTGCGTCACCGTTTGCGTCTACCGAACCTGTACCGATGAATAATCTATCACCGTTATTTGCTTGTGTACCTGTTCCGTATGTAAGGGCTAATTCACCTTGTTTGAGTGTTCCTGGTGCTGAAGTTGCCGAACTTCGTTTTATCTGAATTACTGTTGCCATTTATTAAAAATTCCCACAATTGAACAATAATGTTCCTGTTGTTGTGACGATTTCATTTCTAGTAACAAACTTCCCATCCGAAGCTCTGTACTGCAACATGGCACCATCGTCCAGAGTTGTAGTATCAACATCGCCTAATAGTTTTAATTGAAGAGTAGAGTTTTGAGCAGCCTGACCAGATGGTAAGGTTACCGACACTTGTTTTGGACCAGAACCGGTGTTTACATTTATATCTGCTGTAATAGTATTTTTAGTACCGATTGTGGCGTCAACCATTTTAAATCTCTCTCTTTGTGTATATTTATAAAAGAAAAACTATTAGGTAGTGACTTGTGGTCGGACTTGTATTAATCCTTCAATTACCCTTGTTACCTCGCCTGCACCTGACACTATTTCTAGGTCATAGACATATCTGGAAGCGTCTAAAGCCTCTGTTTGAGTTGAATTCAAGGATAATGTTACGACACCTGAAGCGGGGTCGGTGCTAATTGTACTCGTAATTGTTACTCTAGTTTTGGTACTTTCGTAACCTTTTGCCATTTTAGACCTTGCTGTATATCCAGACAAGTTAAATGGATTTCCATTTGCGTCTTTAACTGTTACATCCGAGTTAAAGTTTGCGCCTTGGTCGATTGTTAAATTAGCGATTGCGGCCATTACTTGTTAGTCTCTTCTTTTAATAAATCTGTTATTCTTTTATTATAATACGCTGTAAGAACATCAACTTTTTCAATTTCCATAGTAAGTCTTGTTTTACTCACCTGAAGCTCTTGTCTTACAGTTATATAATTTTGTAATTCGGGACTAAATTTAGTCTCATCATACTCTTTTCCATCAATTTTAACAGTCATATTATATTCTCCTACGGTTATATTTATAACATAAATTCTGCACTATACCACTTTTTTATATCAGGAATCATACCCATATTCTCAACTAATGGTAATGCATGTTCTATAATCTTGTTGTAAGTGTCGGGGTCCTCTGAATAAGGTATAAAATAAGGGTCATTGCCGTACAATAAATTAGGGTCATTTAACAAATCATAAAAGTCTTCTTTAAAGTCTTGAGCAATCCACCACGCATAACAAATACCAACAACATAACTTTTAGATGGATATATCCACCCTACATTACTCTCATTAAAATATCTTAATGCGTCTGCAACTGTATTTCGACTAATCTCCATCTTAACATTTTTTAAATCATCATCATGTTTAGGATTTAATCTATGATACAATTCTTGTTTTATTTTCCACTCTTTCATCGTAGTAATCTAATAACCCCTTATATCCGTTACAACTATATTTTAAGTCTGTGACATATCTATAGTGTTCAGTTAAACATTTGCCATAATATACACACTTACGACATATATCAGATACATTATTTACAGGTTCATTATCAGCCCATTCTTCATATTCTTCAAATGTATCTAATTCTTTAAAATACTCATTATCATTTTTATCAAATTCTAATACACCAAACTGTCCATTGGGTGTAATATAAACATGGTCATCACTCCAAGCATTATAACGTTTATTATAACTTTCAACTATGTTGTCATAATTGATAAATTGAAAGTTTTTTTGTATCGGAGATTCTAACC
>MDTG01191513.1_pt1 | contig 17245 bp, 15 predicted proteins | sample 811421 | NCBI WGS metagenome assembly MDTG01 (sample SAMN05326645, study PRJNA326480) | marine metagenome | isolation source: seawater | place: Pacific Ocean: South East | collected 2011
AAATCTTTAATACCAGGTCTTTTTATGCTTCCTGCAAATATTATATGTTTTATTTTATTTGAATCTAAAACTTTAAAGATTTTTTTTACTGATAAGATACCTAAATCTACAACATGATGGTTGTTATAAAATTTATTATTTTTACTATTTAAAGATAAAAAAGTAACATCATAATTTTTAGTTAATAATGATTTTCCAATATAAAGAGGCAAATTACCATCTCCAGCAATTATTCCAATTTTACTCATTTTCAAAAGTGGCGATACCTCTTTTGGAGATTGAATTAAGAAAATCAATTATTTCATTTATTTCTTTAATTTTTTTGAGCTCAACATTATTTTTATTAATATTATTTTCAATCGTATCACCCTTGTCAAAAATTATATTAACATAGTTTTTAATTTCATTTATTGAATTAGATGATAATCCTTTTCTTTTTAATCCTATAATATTTAAACTTCTTAAATTTTCTCTAATGCCTGTATATAATCCATATGGTATTATATCTTTTTCAACACCACTCATGCCTCCAATCATTGCAAATTTTCCAATTCTTACAAATTGATGGATTGCTGAATTACCACCTATAATTGCATTATTATCTATTTCTACGTGGCCAGCCAATGTAGCATTATTAGCTAAAATTACATTCGATTTAATTAAACAATCATGTGCAATATGACTTCCAACCATTAATAAACAGTTATCTTGTATTATTGTATTCAGTCCCCCACTTTGAGTACCTGGATTCACTGTAACATATTCTCTAAATTTATTATTATTACCAATAGAAATTAGTGATTTTTCTCCTTTATATTTTAAATCTTGTGGTTCAGAACCAATAGAGCAAAATGGAAAGAATGTATTATTTTCATTTATAGTGGTGTTACCAGCAATAGATACATGAGATATTAATTTATTATCTTTTCCTAGAGAAACATTATCTCCCACAACACAATATGGGCCAATATCAGTTGAATCATGTATAATAGCATTTTTTGAAACTATAGCTGTATTATGAATCATATGTTTGTATTAAATTAAATATATGAATACTAAATTAATTAATTATTACAAATTATTTCTTGTATGTAATCATAGCAGAGAACTCTGACTCACTTAACTTTACATCATAATTTTTTGCTACACCATAAAATTTATAAACATCTCTACTTTTATTAAGAAACTCTACCTCAAATGTAACTTCGGTATTAGGCAAAATTGGTTTTCTAAATTTAGCTTTGTTTACACTCATAAATAATACAGATTTTTCTGAATAATCCTGAAGAGAATATGAAACAACAATACCAGCTGTTTGTGCCATAGCTTCTACTATAATTACACCCGGTACAATTGGATTATCTGGAAAATGGCCTTCAAAAAAATATTCAGTACTTAAGAAGTTTTTTTTAGAAATTCCTTTTTTACCAGGTTCTATTATTTCACATTGATCTACAAATAAAAAAGGTTCTCTGTGAGGAATTAACTCTTTGATTTTATTTTTATCAATTATCATTTTTTATTTTGTGATTTAATTAAATCGAGCTTCCATTGCTTTATATCTTTAGCAGGAAAACCTGCTACTGTCATATTGTGATTTATATTTTTTGTAACACCACTTTTTGCAGCAATAGTAACATTATCTCCAATATTTATGTGCCCTGAAATACCGGCCTTTCCTCCAATTTTTATAAAATTTCCTATTGTGGCACTTCCAGCTATCCCAACTTGTGCCGCTATAATTCCATGATTGCCTATTACAACATTGTGTGCAATTTGAACCAAATTATCAATATGACAAAATTCACCTATAATTGTACTATCAAAAACAGCTCTATCGATAGTGGTATTTGAGCCAATATGAGAATTTTTCATAATCAAAACATTTCCATAATGAATAATTTTTTGTTTAGTTTTTTCATCAAAACCAAAACCGTCTCCACCTATTCTGGCACCGGATTTAATGTATACATTTTCTTGAATAATAGCATTAGAGATTGAAACATTACTCTCTATTATTGAATTTTCTTTAATAATAACATTTGGACCAATATTACAATTTGAACCAATTTTTACTCCTTTAGATACTTTACTATCTACTATGGCAGTAAAATTATCAATCTGTACATTATTCTCAATTATAGATTTTGAATCCAAACTTATATTTTTAGAAATAATGCCGTTTGATTTTAAAATATTACTATTAGAAAATAATAAACCTAAAGTACCTAATGCATAATATGGATTATCAACCAATATTGCATCACATGTGTTTGGTAAATACTTTTGAAATTTTTTATTTATTAAACATGCGCTGGATTTAGTATTTTTTAGTTTATCTAAGTATTTTTCATTTTGGAAAAAAGATATTTCATTAATTGATGATTTATCTATAGAACTTATACCTATAAATTCTTTTTCTAAACTTATATTAGAAGACACTTCAATTGAAAATTTTTTAAAATGATTGACTATATCTAAATATTTAATTTTTTTCAAAACTATCAAATGCTAATGTTATATCAATATTATTTAAATTATCTTGTATAATACTAGTTATATTTAATGAATTAGATGCCACCAAATATGTAGTGGAATCAAAAACTAAATCAATACTGTTTTTCTTCACATAGTCCTTTACAAGAAAAATTATTTTATCTAATAAAATTTCTTTATTTTTTATAATTTCATTTTGATAATGTAAATTAAAAATTTCAACAATATCCATAAATTCTTTATATTCATCATTATATTGTGTGATTAATTTACCAATTTCTTCAGAATTAAGTATTAATTTCGATGACTCAATCTCAGTAATTTTTATTTTTAATTTTTCCTGAATTATATCTAATTCTTTTTTTTTATTTTTTTGATCTAAATCGATATCACTTAATAATTTATTGAATGCTAAATTTTCATTTATTAACTTTTCAATGTTTATTACAGCTATTTTATTTGCTAAAGCTGTGTTGCAAAATACTATACATAATAAAATGGTTAATATTCTATAATAATAAATCAATTAATATTTCCTAATGAAAATAAAAACATTCTTTTTATATCATATTCTTCGTCCATTATTGGAAATCCCCAAGAAAAACCAATTGGTCCAATTGCAGAGTAATATTTAAACCCAAAACCTACAGATGATCTAAGATTATTATCATTAAATGTCGGCTTAGTTTTGTTTTGCCAGACTAATCCGTAATCATTAAACACATTTAAATAAAAAGGAGTGTCACTTCCTTCAAATAATTCTCTAGAATAATCAAGCTTTGATACAAATAGGTTTTCACCGCCAATATAAGATGTTCTAGATTTCCTTGGTCCCGCACCATAGTTATCAAAACCTCTTAGCCATCTTCCACCTAATGAAAACTTATCATCTGTTAAAATATCATTATTTCCTAATGAGGATATATTACCTACTCTAACTTGAGCAGATAAAACATTTTTGTTATATTTTTTATAATTCTTATAAGTTAATACATTTTTAACATAACCATTTGAAGAACTTGTTGGCGTTTCAACAGTATTTATAAATCTAAAAAATTTTCCATTAAGAGGTATGTAAAATGAATTTAATGTACTAAATGATAAAGTATTTCCTAAAATAAAACTAGCATTTGCACCAGAAGATTTCGCTATCTCAGAAGAAACTGTTGATTTATTGGTTATAATATACTCTTTTAGTAAATAATTTAAATTTATATTATGTCTTAATAATTTATTAATATTAAAACCAATACCACCACCAAAACTTGTTGTATTTAACTTATATGAATTAGAACTGGATAAATCATCCTCAATGTAATTAGCTGAATATTTAATATCAACATTATTTTCATAAAATATACGATCTGTAGTTTCAAATGTATATTGGTTTTTATCACTAGAGGTATTAATTAAAAAATTCAGTGACCTACCTGTTCCACCAAAGTTTCTTTCTTTTAAGCCAGCTACTACAGAAAAACCTGTCAATGATCCAACTGATAATCCGGCATTAAGACTTCCTGTTTGTTGTTCTTCAACATTTATATTTATATCAGATAAATTTTTATCTATTTTTTTTTCTTCTACAGTTACTGATTTAAAAAGATTTAATGATCTAAGTTTTTTTTCTATAGATCGCATTTGAAAATCATTAAAGGCATCTCCTTCAGTCAATTCTAACTCTCTTCTAATGACATAATCAAAAGTTCTGGTATTACCATTAATATTTATTAATTTAGTATATTTCGGTTCAACCGCTCTTAATCTAAATAAAACATCAGTAGTTAAATTTACATTTTTTTCAAGAGCCTCAATTTCATAAAAATTTATTCCATAATCAGTGATATTGTCAGAAATAAATTCTTTAATATCATTAATTTTTTCAGGAGAGTATATTTCTAAATTTGAAAATTCAGTATTTATTTTTTTTATAAGCTCATCTTTGTCTTCTAAAGAAAGTAAATTATTTTCATCAGAAAATTCAATATTAGAAATCTTAAATAGATCGCCTTCCTTAATATTAAAATAAATGTTAACTTTATTATCTCCAAAAAACTCTATTTTGTGATTAATATTTACTTTCTTATAACCACTATTAATATAAAGTTTACTCAATCTTTGAATATCTCTTTTTACTACTGAGTCCTTATAATTATTGTTGGCAAATATATTAGTAATAGTTTTTGTTTTTGATTTAATCTTTGATAAAAGCTCTTGATTAGTAAAGCTCAAATTACCGTCAAAAAAAATATTTTTAATTTTAGTAATTTTACCTTCATTGAAAGTATAATTTAAATCAGCAGTATTACTATTACTATTAAGAGTAATTTCTTTGGTAATATAAATATTATTGTATCCAAAAGATTTATATATACTTGAAATTTCTTTTTCATATTTTTCTAATTCTACAGGATTAATATTAGCAATATTCATTTGATTAAAAATACCCATAAGATCTTCATTTTTTAATCTTTCATTATTTATAAAGTTTACATCATTAATATTTGGATATTCTACTACGTATATAACAAAACTATTATCTAATATTTCTACTGAAACATTTTTAAATAATTTTGAATTATCAAGAATTTTTAATAAATAATCAGAATATTCTTTTGTTAAGTCTGTTGGTGGCTTATCAATAAAAGATTTTATAACATTCTCGTCTGTAAAATTATTACCTTCAATTTTGATTAAAATATTATCAGCAAGAATTGACTTTGTAGGGTAGATTAATATTAATAAACTAAAAAATATTATTAAAATTTTTTTTAATAAAGTTATATGCAATATCATGGTAATTAATTATATCTTTAATATTGTTTAACGGATAATTCAAATTTAAAGAATCTGATTTAGTAATTATTCTGTAAATATCTGTATATTTAATCAATTTTCTTCTAAATAAATCTACAGACATTTCATTTAATATATTAAAATTTATGATATTCATTGGTAAATTTTTATCTAATTTTTTAAAATAGTTATAAATGGGAAACTCAGTAGAATTAACTTGATTAAAATTGAAATTTTCATAATTTTTAAAATACATAGAGTTATTATAATCAACGTTTTTTTTATTACTTAATAATAAGAAATTGTATAATGGAATTTTCATATCATTTTTAAACATGATCATATTTGAATAATAATTACGATTTTCTACAATGGAATGGACAATTGACTGAGGGTGAATCAATATGTCAATATTTTTAAATGGGATATCAAATAAATAATGTGCCTCAACAACCTCTAAACATTTATTCACCAGTGTTGCTGAGTCAATGCTATTTTTATAGCCCATTTTCCATTTAGGATGTTTAATAGCTTCAGAAAAAGAAATATTTTTTAAAGATTTAAATTTTTTACCTAAAAAAGGTCCACCTGAAGCAGTTAAAATTATTCTATTAATATTATTTTTAGTATTACTGTTAAAATATGAATACAATGAAAAATGCTCAGAATCTATAGGAAATATATTTGTTTTTTTATAAATTTTTAATTTTTTAAATAGATGGCCAGCAGAAACAACCGCCTCTTTACTAACTAATCCAAGGTTTTCAGTATTTTTAATAATTGGCTCTAAATAATTTAATGATTTAATTCCTGATACAGCCAACAAACTTAAATTTGATTTTGAATTATATAAATAATTATTTAACTCGCCAAATGTTAAAACTTTTGTTTTACCTTTAACTTTTAACATTAGTTCTTTTGATTTATCTTCATTGTTTAAATAAACATATCTAGGCTTATATTTATTTATTTGCTTTATTAATAAAGATAAATTTTGATCGGCACAAAGTAAGTTTACTTTAATATTATTAAAACTACTATCAATCAAATTTAAGCATAACTTACCTATGTGTCCTGTGCTGCCGAAGATGTTAATTTTCATAAAAGATAATCTTTGAATAAAATAAAAGGTATTATTGAAAGAATAAAACTATCAAACCTATCTAAAAATCCACCATGACCCGGTAAAAAATTACTAGAATTTTTCAAATAATTTATTCTTTTAAAATAAGACTCAATTAAGTCCCCAACAAATGAAAATAGTATAATAATATTTACAAACAAAATATTACTATAATTAATTGTTTCGAAATAAAATAGTATATAAAAAATACAAATAGAGTTTGTTATTATTATACCACCAAACAATCCTTCATATGTTTTATTTGGACTAATTGAGTGTATCATATTTTTACCAAAATAAGAACCTAAAAGATAACTAAAAATATCAAAAGATATTATTATTAAAATTAAAAAATTCAATTTAATGAAATTATTATTATAGTTTGTTAGCTGTAAACAGAACAAAAAAGAAATTAATATATAAAGAAAATAAATAAATTTTAATTTATTAAAATATAACAATATTTCTAAACAAAAAATAAAATAAAAAAAAATAATTAAAATTAAAAAATATTTATCAAATTTATAAACAGTCAAAAAATATAGCGATAATATTACTAAGGAGAAAATGGATCTTAAAAATAAGTTTTTATAGTCCATATTTTCTATTGATATTTTTAAATTGATCTATGATATTGTTAAGATCTTGGACTGAAAATTCGGGCCATAAATTTTTAATAAAAAATAGCTCACTATAAGTAATATTATACATAATAAAATTACTTAATCTATTATAACCTCCAGTTCTAATTAAAATATCTGGGTCTGGGATATCGCCTAAGTAAAATAGTTTTTTAATTTGGTCATCTTTTTCTATATCAATTTTTTCTTTATTATTTTGAACTTTTTCGATTATATTTTTTATTTCATCCTTAAATCCGTAATTAAATGCTAAGTTTAAGTTAATATTTAAATTATTTTTTGTTTCTTTTTCACTTTTTTCAAATATATTTTTAATTTTCTGAGGTAGATTTTCTCTATTTCCAAAAATCTTTAATTTAATTTTTTTTTCATTTATAATTTTATTTATAAAATTATCAAAATTATCTAAAATGATTTTGTAAATAATATCGATTGATTTTCTTTTAAAATTTTCAGAAGAAAGAGTAAATAATGTTATATATTTTATATTAATGCTTTCACAAAAATCTACTATTTCTATAATTTTATCAAAACCTTTTTTATAACCATATAACTGAGATACTTTATTTTTATCTGCCCATCTCTTATTTCCATCGAGGATAATTGCAATATGTTTTGGTAAATTCGTTGCCGACAAATTGATTATACCTTTAATATATCTTTGATTTTTTCTTCAAGAATATTATCAATTATTTTTATATTTTGGTCTGTTATTTGCTGAACTTCATTTAATAATTTTTTGTGATCATCTTCTGAGACTTTAGTTTCCTTTTGTTCTTTTTTTTTAATATCTATGAAATCTCTTCTTATGTTTCTAATTGTCACTTTTGACTTTTCGGAATATTCAGATGCAATTTTACTAATTTCTTTTCTTCTCTCTTCACTTAGTTTGGGTATTGGCAATCTTACTACTTGACCATCTATTTGAGGGTTCAATCCTAAGCCTGACTCCAAAATAGATGTTTCAACAGATTTAACGATTGATATATCCCAAACTTGAATTGAAAGTGTATTTGAGTCAGGGACAGAAATATTGCCTAATTGTGAAATAGGGGTTTTCGAACCATAAGCATCGACCATAATATTATCTAACATTGATGGATTAGCCCTGGATGTTCTTAAAGAATTAAACTCTTTTTCTAAATAGCCTATAGCTAATTTCATTTTTTCTTTTAAATCAACAATTTCCATACTAATAAATTTTACTATAGATACCTTTTTTATTTAAAACACTAATTAATGAATTACTTTTAAAAATATTTGTTATTATTATTGGTATTTTTGACTCTTTTGCTAAACTTATAGCAGTTAAATCCATCACTCTGAGATTATCTTTTATAACCTTTTCATAGCTGATCTCTTTTAATAATTTTGCATTTTTATTTTTTTCAGGATCTGAGTTATATATACCATTAACTTTAGTAGCTTTTATGATCATGGAACAGTTTAGTTCAGAAGCTCTTAAAGAAGCTGCTGTATCAGTAGAAAAATAAGGATTTCCAGTCCCTGCAGCAAAAATTACAATTCTATTTTTTTCTAAATGTCTAATAGCTTTTCTGCGGATGTATGGCTCAGCTACTTCTGACATGGATATGGCTGACTGAACCCTTGTAGGCACTTTAATACTCTCTAAACAGCTTTGTAATGATAATGCATTAATTACCGTTGCAAGCATCCCCATATAATCAGATGTTGATCTATCTATCCCTTCAGAAGCTCCTTTTAAGCCTCTAAAAATATTTCCCCCTCCAATTATCAAGCAAATTTGATATTTTTTTTTATGAACTTTTTTAATTTCTTGAGAAATTTTGTTTATTGTCGAAACGTCGATTCCAAATTTTGATTTACCTACTAATGACTCCCCAGAAATTTTGATCAAAATCCTTTTTATTATCATGTCAAACTTTTTAAATTAAAGCTAATTAAATTAAATGAATTTTTCTTTTTAAAATCATTTATAACTTCTTTAACGGATTTATCATTATCTAAAACAAATTTTTGATTTAACAAAGTAACGTCTGCAAAATACTTATTCATTTTACCATCTATAATTTTGTCAATGATATTTGCAGGTTTCCCCGAGCTTACTATTAACTCTTGCTGAATATTTTTCTCCTTACTTATTAACTCTTGATCTAAATCATCCTTATCTAAGGATAATGGCTTCATTGCAGCTATATGCATACATAGATTTTTAGCAAAATTTAATATTTCATTATTTTGATCATCTGATTGATATTGAATAACTGATACAATTTTACCAATATTATCTTTGTAACTATTATGGACATAAAATGATGTTGAATATTTTTGATTATCAAATATTGAGATATCATTTAGTATTAAGTTCTCACCAATCTTAGCTATCATTTCAGTAAAAAAATCTGAAACATTTTTATTATCAATTGAAAGATTTAAAAAAGTATCTTTATCTAATTTATGATCACCATGATTTAGAGCGACCTCACCAAGAGTATTAATAAAAGACAAAAAAGTTTCACTTTTAGCTGCAAAGTCAGTTTCTGTATTAATCTTTAATACAACTAATAATTTATCATTTTTAAAAACTCCAATTGCCCCTTCATTGGCATCACGATTTGATTTTTTTGTAGCCTTAGCAAGACCTTTTTTTCTTAAATAATCTATAGCAATTTCTATATCGTTATTACTTTCATTGAGTGCATTTTTGCAATCCAAGAAACCAGCACCAGTTTTTGCTCTTAAATCTTTTATTAAATTTATATTATCAGTCATATTTTAAATCTAATCCTTTTTTTCCATATTTTCATTTGATTTATCTACATAATCTAAGGCATCTTGAATTGTTTGTTCAAAATATTTTTTATACAAACCAATTGATCTTAAGGCATCATCATTACCTGGGATAACATAGTCAATTAACTCTGGATCAGAATTACTATCAACAATTCCAATTATTGGAATATTTAATTTTTTTGCTTCAAGAACAGCAATTTTGTCTTTTAAAACATCAAATATAATTATTAGATCTGGCTTACCTTTAAGTTTTTTTATACCACCTATATTTATTTCAAGTTTGTCTTTCTCTCTAGTTATATCCAAAAGTTCTTTTTTAGATATACTCTTCGTATTTTTAGGATCATTTAGAAAACTCTCTAAATCTTCAAGTCTTTTTATTGAGTTTGAAATAGTTTCCCAGTTTGTTAAAGTTCCACCCAGCCAACGTTTATTTACATAAAAATAATTACTAAGATTAGATAACTCAACTACAGTTTCTGCACACTGTTTTTTTGTTCCTACAAATAGTATTTTGCCTGACTTTTTTACAGTTTCATGTAATTTGGTTAAAGCAATATTAATTGATTCAACTGTAATTCTCAAATCAAATACATGGATATTATTTCTAACTCCAAAAATATATTCTTTCATTTTTGGATTCCATCTTCTTACATGATGTCCAAAATGGACTCCTGATTCTAATAAATCTTCAATTTTAACTTCTGGTAAGTTCATATTTACTCCGGTTTAACCTCCACAGAAAAGAAAAACACCGGTTTTCTCTGTGTGCTAGATTTAATATAGATGCCTTTAAGTGAAAATTTATTTTTTTCAACTTAATTCTAAGGAATAATCTAAGATTTTTGAATTTTGGAGAGAATCTAAATCCTTATATGAATTAATTGAATATTTAGAAAAATCCAAATTTACTAATTTATTTTCAATGTTTATAAAAACTTGTATATTTTCGCTCTCATTACTATCTTCATTAAAAATAATATTTTTATGAGATAATAAATTTTTAGAATTAATATAAATATTTATTTTTTTATTTGGAAAATTAAAAAATTCTTGCAAATTTCTAATTTTTTTTATGATAATTCTTATTTCTGATTGATTTCTTATTATATCGACATCAAAAATCAATAGATTGCCTTCCTTTAAAATATTTCTATAATTATACAAATTTTCACTAAAGATTGTTAATTCATACTGCTGTTTATTATCAGAAACAGTTAGGAAGGCATATTTTCTTCCATCTTTATTTGAACGTTCTTTTATATCTAATATAGCTCCACTAAGAACTGCGGTTTTAATTTCAGAGTTAATGTTTAAGTCTTCATAATTAATTATATTGTTTATTTTAAAAAATTTTTTTGGATAATGATTAAGAGGATGGTCACTAAAATAAAATCCAATAACTTCTAATTCATTTCTAAGCCTTTGGTTAATATTCCAGTCTTTATTTTTTTGTATAAACAAATTTCTATCATTAAAATCTAATTCTTGCTCCTCAAATAATAATGATTGGTCACTTTTTTTATCATCATCAGAGAATAATTCATTGAATCTTGATACATTTTCAAACATTTTAAATCTGTTTTTTTCAACAGTATCTAGTGATCCTGATTGAATTAATTTTTCAAGTTGCCTTTTATTATTTACATCTTGGTTAACTCTTTTTAAAAGGTCAATAATACCTTTAAATTTTCCACTTTTATTCCTTTCTTCTACTAACTTAGATATTGATTTAATACCTATTCCTTTGATTGCTCCTAGTCCAAATCTAATACATTTTTTTTTCTCTTTATTAAGCTCTATTGAAAAATTAGGATTTGAATAATTAACATCCGGTTTTAGAAAATCTATATTCAGTCTTTCCAATTCCTTTTTTAATAAAATTATCTTATCAGTTCTATCAATAGAATAATTAAGTGTTGCAGTAAGAAATTCATGTGGAAAATTAGCTTTTAAATATGCTGTCTGGTATGCAACTAGTGCATATCCTGCAGCATGACTTTTATTGAATCCATATCCAGCGAACTTGTCTACAAGATCAAATATTTTAGAGGCTTCTTTTTTACTAATGTTATTTTGTATTGCACCATTAATGAATCTATTTTTTTGTGCATCCATTTCTTTTTGTATTTTTTTTCCCATCGCCCTTCTTAATAAATCAGCTTCACCTAGAGAATAATTAGACAAAACCTGAGCGATTTGCATAACTTGCTCTTGATATACTATAATTCCATAGGTTTCTTTTAATACACTTTCTAAAAGGACATGAATGTAATCAATCTTTTCTCTTCCATGTTTTCTGTTACAAAAAGAGGGTATGTTATCCATTGGACCGGGTCTAAATAAAGCAACTACTGCGATAATCTCTTCAAATTTATCTGGTTGTAATTGCCTTAAAACACTACCCATACCTGCACTTTCCAATTGAAAAATACCTACAGTATCGCCTTTGCTTAACTGCTTATAAGTTTTAGAGTCATCTAATGGAATACTATCAATAGAAAATTTATTATTATTTTTTCTTATTAAATTTACACAATCATGAATTATAGATAATGTTGTTAATCCCAGAAAATCAAATTTTATTAGACCTGCTTTTTCTACATATTTCATTGAAAATTGAGTAGCATTACTATTTGTATTAGGATCTTTATAAAGAGGTACTACTTTAGAGATTTTTTCATGACCTATAACTACTCCTGCTGCATGAGTAGAAGCATGTCTATGAGAACCTTCGATTTTTAAACTAAAATCAACTACATTTGAAATTCTTTCATCATTTTTAATTCTTTCTTGTAGTCCTTTTTCAGATTTAATTGACTCACTTAATGTAAGTGGATTTGAAGGATTAAAAGGAATTAATTTAGCAAAAGAATCTACTTCATTATAAGGTATTTCTAATACTCTTCCAATATCTCTTACTGCAGCTCTTGATGCCAAAGTTCCAAAGGTAATAATATGAGCTACACAATCTTTGCCATATTTTTGATTAACATATTCAATAACTTCATCTCTTCTATTTTGACAAAAATCAATATCAAAGTCAGGCATTGATACTCTTTCTGGGTTTAGAAATCTTTCAAAAAGTAGATCATATTTAATTGGGTCAAGATCAGTTATGCCTAAAGACCAAGCAACTACACTACCAGCACCAGATCCCCTACCTGGTCCAACAGGAATATTGTTTTGTTTTGCCCAATTTACAAAGTCTGAAACTATTAAAAAATATCCAGCAAAACCCATTCTTATAATAATATCATTTTCATATTCAAGTCGTGAAAAATACTTTTTTATATTTTTTATGTCATATTTTTTTATTATTTCATTTAAGCCACTAGTAGATAATTTAACCAAATATTCTTCTGTTGTGAGATTAAGGTTATTAACAAAATTTGGTAATTTTGGTTTTGTTTCTTCAGGAAAAAAAGTACATGAAATAGCAACGTTAAAATTATTGTCAGAGATTTCATTTATATCTTGAAATATATTATTCATTTCATCAGTTGATTTAAAATAAATATTCTCATTAGAAGTTACTCTTTTAGATGTATTGATTGTTACTTTTTGAGCTATACATAAAAGAGCATCATGAGCTGAATAATCATTTTGATCTGCATATTTTATATTATTGCTACCAATAAGTGGAATATCATATTGTCTAGATAAATTTATAAATTCTTTTTCATAATTATCTATTTGTAGGTCTTTAATCCTTTGAATTTCAAAAAGTAGATTTTCGCCAAAGATTTTTTTTAAATTCTTGATTAAAATGCTTATTGCATCAAATTTATTTTGTTGTCTTAAAATTAATAAGGGATTCAAACTACCGCCAACAAAACAATATAATCCGCTGCTATATTCTTTTAAATCTTCTAGTTTTAAACCTACATCTTTGTTTGTATTAAGATGTGATACTGAACTTAAATGAAGTAAGTTTCTGTAGCCTACTTCACTTTTTACTAAAAATGATAATTGAGAAATTTTTGATTCTGTTTTAACATCTAATAAATTTATTGATGTACCTATAATAGGTTGAATATTGTTTTTTATACACTCTTGGGAGAATTCAAAAACTCCAAACATATTATTATTATCTGTTATTGCTATTGCTGGCATTTCAAATTTTTTAGCTAAAGATACTAACTTATTAATTTTTAAAGTACTTTCTGATAAAGAATAGGATGAAAGGGTTCTAAGATGAATAAAAGGTTTATTCATTGTCTTCTAATAACTTTTGATTTGAAAAATAATATTTTTTATCTGCAAAATTCGATAATCTTTTGTTATGTGTAACATATATTAATGATTTTCTATTTTTTTTAATATAATTCATAAAAAAACTAAATACACTATCTGCAGTTTTTTCATCTAAATTACCAGTCATTTCATCAGCTAAAATAATATCTGGGTTATGAACTAAAGATCTAGCAATCGCAATACGTTGCTGCTCTCCTCCAGAAAGCTTGGAGGGTTTGTAATTTAATCTGTCAGAAAGTTCAAATGTAACCATTATTTTTTTTGCAATATCATATGCATTTTTTTCTCTATTATTTATCAAAATTGGCAGCATTACATTTTCAATAGCTGTAAGTTCTGGAATTAAATGAAAAAATTGATGAATAAAGCCGATGGATGATCCTCTCAATTCATTTATTTTAGTTTTTGAAATATTACTAATATCCAGACCTTTGAAAAAATATATCCCCTCAAAATCCAAATCCAATAAACCTAAAATATTTAAAAATGTTGATTTACCAGAACCTGATGGGCCAGTGATTGATATAGTTTTATTAATTTCTATATTAAAATTAATTTGATTAATTATATTTAATTTATTTTTATTATTAATTATAAATGTTTTGTTCAATTCTCTAATGTTAATAATATTATTATTATTATTCATTGCGAATACTATTAATAGGGTCAACTTTAGCAGATCTTAGTGCCGGAAAAATTGTGGAAATAACTGATATTGAAATTGAAGTAATTAAAACAATAATAACTTCATTAATATCAATTTTTGAAGGCAAAGAAGACAAATAATACACTTCTTCTGAAAACAATTTGGTATTTAAAATTTGCTCTAGAAAAATTTGTATTATCTCAATATTTTTTGTAAAAACTATACCGATAATTAATCCAATTAATGAGCCAAAAATACCTAATAAAACACCTATTGTAAAAAAAACTTTTATAATACTAAGATTTTTCATACCCATAGTTTTAAGTATTCCAATATCTTTATTTTTTTCTTTTACAAATATTATTAGTCCTGAAATTATATTTAATGAAGCTACTAAAATAATTAGTGATAGAATAATAAACATGACATTTTTTTCTACCTTAAGTGCATTAATTATAATTCGATTTGATTGTTTCCAAGATATAGAATAAAGATTCATTTTTTTTGAATTAATAATATCATCAATATTTGATTTTAATTTTTCAACTATATTTGGATAATTAATAAAAATTTCAATTTTGTTATATGTGTTGTTATCTAATAAAAGCAGTTTTCTTACAAGATTAGAATTAACTATAATTAAATTTGCGTCATATTCATATAATCCTAGGTTAAATATTCCAGTTACCTTTAATGTTTTAAATCTAGGAATGCTTCCAAGTATTGTCTTATCTGTCCTTGGTATAGCTAATTTAATATTATCACCGACTGTTATATTTAATTCATTAGCTAAAGAATCGCCAATTACAACGCTACTAGTATCATTTTTTAAATTAGCACCATCGATTATGACTCCGGAAAGAAAGTGATTGCTGTCTTTTTTATCATATCCTTTTATTAAAACACCTTTAGAATTGTTACCATTAATAATTAAGCCTTTAGCTTCAACAGTTTTATACACTTTTTTAATATTTGAAAATTCTAAGTCATCTAAAATATTTTCTATTTGAGATGCTTTTATATTGTCTTCAGAGGAATAAATATTCAAGTGCGAGTTTATGCCAATTAGTCTATTAGTTAAATCAATCCTAAAACCATTCATTACTGACATTACAATGATTATGGCTGCAACTCCAAGGCTAATTCCGATTACAGAGAACCAAGAGAATATTGATATATACCCATCAGATTTTTTTGAAAATAAAAATCTGAAAATCAGTAACTTTTCTGATTTTAAATACATTTATAAAGTTAATTCTTTTCTTATTAGTTCATACACTTTATCAGTATTAATTTTATCAATTTTATTATTAATACGTCTCTTAAGTTGAACAACATCATCTTTAAGATCTCTTTTTCCTATTATTATTTGTAAAGGAATCCCAATTAAGTCATTGTCAGAAAATTTTTTACCAATACTGCAAACTCTATCATCTAAAATAACATCTACTTTAATTTTCATAAAATATTCATAATATTCTAATGCTTTTGTGGCACAATCTAGATCATCAGGCATTAAATTTATTATAGCAATCTTAAATGGTGCAACAGAAATTGGCCATTTAATTCCATTTTCATCATGATAGGCTTCGATTATTGCACCGACTAGTCTCGATACTCCTATACCATATGATCCCATATGAACTGGTATGTTTTTACCATTTCGATCTTGAATAAAAGCATTCAATTTTTCTGAATATTTTGTTCCAAAATAAAAAATATGACCAACTTCAATTCCTTTAGAAATTCTTAGATTTTCTTTTGGGATAGGGCAATTTTTGTCGTCATGCTGATCATCAACAGCTGCATAATAAGATTGCAGTTCATTAGGATCAATATTTTCAGGATTTAAAGATTCCAATTTTTTGTCATAGTATAATGTACTTTCACCTGTTTTTGCTAAAATTTGGAACTCATGACTTAGGTTACCACCAATAGGTCCAGTTTCTGCTCTTAATGAAATTGGAGTTAAGCCCATTCTTATAAAGGTTCTAATATAGGCTCTAAACATATTATCATATGATTTTTTAGCTTCATTTTCATCGAGATCAAAAGAGTAATTATCTTTCATCAAAAACTCTCTTCCTCTCATAACCCCAAACCTTGGTCTAACTTCGTCTCTAAATTTCCATTGTATGTGATATAAATTTTTTGGTAGATCCTTATAAGAATTAATATTAGATTGAAAAATATCAGTTATTAATTCTTCATTAGTAGGGCCATATAACATTTCTCTTCCACTTCTATCTGTGATACGTAACATTTCTTTACCATAATCATCATATCTACCAGACTTAATCCATAAATCAGATGATTGAATAGTAGGCATAAGCAATTCAATAGCCCCAGCATTGTTTTGTTCTTCACGGACAATCTCTTCAATTTTTTTTAAAACTAATAATCCCAATGGAAGCCAAGAATAAATACCTGCACTTGATTGTTTAATCATTCCAGCCCTTATCATCAGTTTATGGGATATTATTTCAGCCTCTGAAGGCGGGTCTTTTAATGTGG
>MDTG01281912.1_pt1 | contig 17245 bp, 14 predicted proteins | sample 811421 | NCBI WGS metagenome assembly MDTG01 (sample SAMN05326645, study PRJNA326480) | marine metagenome | isolation source: seawater | place: Pacific Ocean: South East | collected 2011
CATCAAATCCAGCATTTTTTGTTTGGCTATATAACGTTCTATTTATTTTTCTCTCAATGGAGGAAGTGTTTGTAAATCTCCTTAATTCAAGTTTATCTTGAAATGCTTGAGAAACCTTGTTTAATGCTATTGTATATTCCAATGAGTCCAGTCCTTTTTTATGTCTTTTTTTGTTTACCAATTGGAAAACGATTTTGTTTAATAGATTGTGATTTAAAGTTTTTATGCCTAATTTTTTTGTTTTAGCCAACGCGTAACCGTTTCTCTGTTCGAAGAAGTTTTGATGAGCTTCTTCATCTTTTTTAATTGGTGATAAACTTAAGAGTAAGGCTAAATAGAGAATTGATTCAATCATTTTTGATTACTTTTTCAAATGTCACTTTGTTATTTATTCCCCATACCCCCGAATATAGTACATCATTCAAAACAGCGCTAATTTTATAAACACCTTTTTCTTTGGGAATTTCTTTGGGGTTTGACCAAAAGTTATATCCTTTGGATAAGTTGCTAACAAGGACCTTTTTGGGGTGGAATCGTTTGCCGTTGATGAAATAAACGGGTTTTTTTAACTCTCCTTTATTGATTAGCAATGGCATAGCCATTTGATACAACCCAGGTTTGTATATTTTTAACCCTTGTACAGATTTTTTGCTTTCTTGTTGTTTGTTAATGGAATAGAGAGCCTTTAAATTATATATTCTGAAGGCTTCTAAGTGAGCTTCAAAGTTTTCATAACGATTGATGAAGGTGGTGTCAAATTTCAACCATTTTTCCTTTCTTTTCTCTAATGATTTTCTATATTTTTTATACTTTACTCTATGCCATCTTTGAATCTTTTTCGCCTTATAAACAGTTATAAAAGGTAGTGCTTCAATGGAAAAAGTATCTCTACCTTGAATGAATTGAATTAAATAATTGTCATCATTTGGATTAGGGTATATTCTAATGTCTTTAATATCTAAAACGTAGGCTTTTAGTGAACTGTATTTTTTTAATTTCTCAATTTTTGCTTCGTCTGAGAGAAAATACAGTCTTTTTAAATCCGTCTCTAAACTATCGCCAACATATCTCCATTTTATTCCTTTGTAATGCTTAAGTTCTGGATAGCCTTTAATTTTATCTCCAAAAGGATTCAATAATTGATCCCTGTATCCGTATTCAGGAGTGATTTCAAAATTTAGTTTTTTCTTCTTTTTTTTCCTCATGAGTTTGACAAATACTTTTGATACTTTTAAATCTTGAGTTATTCTGGGAATTTTGGAATAATCCATGCAGTTGGGCTTAATTACGGTTTCCGAATGGCTTCCACATATGTTTGTAGTCTGATTGAGTGCTTGCCATTCAGACTTATATCCCAAGTAAAAATATTTATCTAAAGCATATTCTTTTTTAAATCGAGGAAAAATTAAGATTGGTTTTTCAGATTTCACGTAAACTTCTTTGTTGTTGTGAAAGGCTCTAATTTCAAGGGCATATTTTGTGTCGGCAACTTCTCCGTTTGGTAAGTAGGTTGGGTATTTGGTGTAAGCATAATCAGCATGTGTTCTAAATTCTTTAATTTCAAGTTTGACATTTCCGATAATAGTGGTGTTTCCAGTGCCTATGAAACATTCTGCTGGGACTTCAACTTTTGCACCAGAGGGAAGAGTGAATAAGTCACCTACTTCTGTGTAAATCATACGTTTTATTGTTTTTTGATTTTGCACATATTTCCAATTATGAAGTTCTTGAGAATCGTAAGAAAATGTTTGGTAGTCCGCTCCAATAATTGTTTTTGGTGTTTTCCAGGTAATCTTATTTTTTGCGATTTTATTCCCCAACAGATTAAGCAGCTTAAGTTTTGGAAAATCTTCAATATTTAAAGGCAGATAGGTTAAGTAGCAATTGTTGATGTGTATTTCTTCAAATTTTTCAGAAGCTCCTATCTTCCAATCAGATTTGCCAAAAAGACAATTCTTGATATATATTTTTTTAATTTTTTTGCTTTTTCCGATTTCCTTGAAAACATCAGAAGGACTTGGAAAGCGACACCTTGTAAAAGAGATTTTTTTACCCCTAAAACGGGCAATTGAACTGGATAATTTTTCTATGCAAGAATTATTGATTTTTAAGCTGTTAATTTTTTTGAGTTTTGAGATGTTGTAAGGAATTGTATTCAATGATTTGTGGCCAATTTTTAAATCTCGAAGTGTTGAATAACTTCCAACTAGTGACTCAACCAAATCGGAAATTTTTAATTTTTCACACCCTCTGACATCAAGGGTCCTCAAATTTTTTATTTTTTGAAATTCATTTGGAAGTTTTTCAAAAGTTCCATTGGTTAAAATGAGTTCTTTTATGAAGTCAAGTTTATAAATTTCTTTTGGTAAAAAATTGGCTCCAGAGAGTTTGAGTGTTTGCAAGTTTTTTAGGAATTCAACGGTATAATAAGTGAATTTATTTTCAATTGCAGGAGTGTAACTTAAATCCAAGGATTTAAGCGTGTTCATGAATACTAAAGTACTTGGAAGTGTATCAATGCAGTTGTAGGACAAATCTAGTTTTTCCCAAAACGTATATTCAAAAATAGGAGGTAGGTACTTGATGTGGTTATCAGAAATACTAACTTCTTTTAATGTTTCTATTCTTCTTATGGCAACAGGTAAATAAAACATGTTACAATGATTGGCAACCAGTTTCTTAAGTTTAGGAAGTTTACTTATTATGGAAAATGCTTGATGTATATTTAAAGTTCTATTCCCAGAAATATCAAGTTCCTCAAGATTTTCCAAATTTTTAAACCATACTGGTAAAAAACTTAAACGGTTGTTGTTCAGTTTTAATTTCTTAAGTTTTTTACAGTTTTCAACGATAGGGGGTATTTCTACAAATGATTCATTAGATAAGTTTAAAAGCTCAATCCTATTTGCATTTTTTTTGATTTCATTAAACCTATACTCTTTCTGACCGAAACCAATAAGAGTATAAAATAAAAAGGATATGAGAATTATGGCTTTCATTTACTGCAAAATAATAATGTTCATAATATGTAACATGACTACATTCAATTCCTATTCCATAATTAAATGTTAATTAGTCTTACCTTTATGTACTAATTTAATTATTGTTATGGCTGGAATTTACATCCATATTCCATTTTGTAAACAAGCCTGTTACTATTGTAACTTTCATTTTTCAACCTCATTTGAAAGTTATCGCTCTGAAATGATTGCGTCAATATGTACAGAATTAAGACATAAAAAAAATGTTTTAAAGGGAGTCAATGTTAAAACTATTTATTTTGGAGGAGGAACCCCCTCACTTCTTGAAAATCATGAGATTGATTCTGTGTTTATTGCTTTACATCAAAATTATGACCTAAGTTCAGTTGAGGAAATTACAATTGAAGCAAATCCTGAGGATGTAAGTTTACAAAAATTAAAATATTGGAAATCAAAAGGCATTAATCGAGTTAGTCTTGGTGTCCAATCCTTTTTTGAGGATGATTTACAACAAATGAATAGAGTTCATGACTCCAAACAAGCTTTGGAGGCCATTGAAGATATCAAATTAGCAGGATTTGATAATTTTTCAATTGATTTTATGTTTGCCCTTCCGCTTTTGTCCGATGAGCAATTAATCAAAAATTTAGATAAGGTTATTGAATTGAATGTTCCCCATATATCTTGTTATAATTTAACTGTTGAAGAGCAAACTGCTCTTATGCAATTAATACGGAAAGGAAAAGTTGAAGATTTGAGTCAGGAGAAATCAATTCGTCAATTTCAACTTATCATGGAAAAGTTGAGCAATCATAAATATTTACAATACGAAATCTCCAATTATGCTAAACAAGGTTATAAAAGTAAGCACAATTATGGCTATTGGGAACAAAAACCATATGTAGGCGTTGGCCCATCTGCGCACAGTTTTTATCAAAGTGTTAGAACACATAATATTTCAAGTAATACAGGTTACATAGAAAAAATCAAGAGCGGGTTTGATTATTTTGAAACAGAAGAGTTAACAGAGAAAGATTTTTTCAATGAGTTTGTTATGACTCGATTACGAACCTCTAAAGGTGTGAACATTCGTGATATTGAACTTTTGTTCCCTGTGTATTTGGATAATTTTAAGGCAAAAGCAGTCGTTTTTCTTAGATTAGGTCAACTTGCTTTTTTTGGAGAGGAATATCGATTAACAAAAGAGGGTAAACTGATGGCAGATTATATTGCGAGTGAATTTTTTGAAGTTTGAGTATTGATAAACAGACGACTAAACTGAATTCTATTCAAGTTTTAGTTTTCCTTTAAGCATGTAATACATACCCAATGCTGTTGCAACACCAAGAAAAGATCCTGCAACCAAATCCATTAAAAAATGATAAGAAAGATAAGTTCGTGAAAAGCCAACTAAAACGGCAAGTAGAATTAAAGCAGCCCCAATTTTTTTGTTGGGGATAATCAGGGCCAATCCAAAAAACACAGCAAAAGCTACGGTGGTATGTCCACTGGGAAAACTAAGTTTAGTGGGCATTTCAATATCATAAAACCATTGGTATTGTTCATTTTGAGTTAATACTTTAAACCCAAAAGGCCTATACAAACTTGTGAAAAAAGTCCGTTTTAAGAAAGCTACTAAAAGTGAAGATATGCCATATGAACAACCAATATACAATGCTTTTTTCCAATTGTTTATTAGAAGAAAAATTAGAAGAGGTATTGTAAACCAACCTTCAGCTAAATGGGTTAAAAATGCAAATACAACTCCTACTGTTGGATGATAAAATGAGTTTATATATTGCTGTATTTCTAGCTTTGGGAAAGAAACAACAAAAGCAAGCCCAACAATGAAAAAGAGTATGAAAATACCAAAAGCAATTTTATTTTCTATAATTGTTTTCAACACAGCAAAGGTAAACGCTTAATTTGATGAATTGCATAAACTAGTATTTAAATATCAATAAATTACTCTCAACGAAACTGATTGAGCTATACCAGTTAAACGACTCCTGTTTGTTTCATTCATTCTATTTATTTCAACTTGATAATATATCCCCCAACTAAGATCAAATTTTGAAAAAATGTATCCTATTTCCGCATCGGCATTCAATAATTTTTTACTAAATCCTGAGTAGGATTGAATTGATCTATTTCCAGGAATCTCACTAGTTAGTCTATTTAGTCTATTGTATAAGAGCGTGGAAAAAATAGGGATGTGCGAACTAAAATCTATCCGATTGTTTTTTTTTAACTTCCATTTACTCATTACTGATATTCCCATGAAAGATTGGTTGAACCATAAGAGATTTCTATGATCTATTTTTGGGAAAAAGTTTAAGTTGAATTGATTTCCTAAATGAAGTCCAAAATAATGGTTTGATTTTTTTAGAGAAAAAGTTTGGATTGCAAAGTCATAATGAAGGTTGATTGCTGTGACTGCTGAAACATATAGGATGTCAAGCATAATTTCACGATTTGAATTGGAAACCTGAAATTGTACTCTATTTAAATAACTGTTCCCAAATTCGTACGAAAATCCTCCATAGAAATATCTTCCTGAATGAATGAGTTTGTTGTGCGATGTAAATTCAAAGGTTTTATAACCTATCCCACACTTAACATACTTTTCTGTTGAAAACAAAAAAGTATTAACAAGGCAAAAGAAGCTTGTTAGGATAATATCTTTCCTTTTTAAAATCAAAAATTAATAGTATCTGTTTTTGCGTTGTTTGGCTATACCTATCTACGGGATTATTTTAACGATTGTTTCTGAACTAGACATAAAAAAAGCCCGAAAATTCGGGCTTTTTTTATTCATTAATGTAAAATAGATGTTACATCATTCCTGGCATTCCTCCTGGCATTCCTCCACCCATAGCGGCTGGAGATGCTGGGTCTTCAGGTTCATCAGCAATAACACACTCTGTAGTTAATAATAATCCAGAGATGGAAGCCGAGTTTTCAAGAGCTAAACGAGTTACTTTCACAGGGTCAATAACACCACTAGAAATTAAGTTTTCATATACATCATTTCTAGCGTTATAACCAAAATCTCCTTTACCTTCTTTGACTTTGTTCACAACAACTGAACCTTCTCCACCGGCATTAGAAACAATTGTTCTCAATGGGGCTTCAATAGCCGTCTTTACTATATTTACCCCGTGCTCCTGATCATCATTATCACCTTTAACATTGTTCAATGCACTTAAAGCTCTCACTAAAGCAGTACCTCCACCAGCAACAATTCCTTCTTCAACTGCTGCTCTTGTTGCATGCAAGGCATCGTCAACACGGTCTTTCTTTTCTTTCATTTCAACCTCAGTGGCAGCTCCAACGTAGATTACAGCTACTCCTCCTGAAAGTTTGGCCAGCCTTTCTTGTAATTTTTCTTTGTCGTAATCAGAACTAGTTGATTCAATTTGAGCTTTTATTTGATTTACTCTTGCCTTAATGTGCTCTGAATCTCCAGATCCATTTACAATAGTTGAATTGTCTTTGTCAATTACTACTTTTTCTGCTTGGCCTAACATCGGAATATCTGCGTTTTCTAGCTGATATCCTTGCTCTTCGCTAATTACAGTTCCTCCTGTCAATACGGCTATATCTTCAAGCATTGCTTTTCTTCTATCACCAAAACCTGGTGCTTTTACAGCTGCTATTTTTAGAGATCCTCTAATTTTATTAACTACCAAAGCGGCTAGCGCTTCACCATCTACATCTTCAGCTATGATCAGTAATGGACGACCAGTTTGTTGCGATTTTTCTAAAACAGGTAAAACATCTTTTAAAGCAGATATTTTTTTATCGTGGATTAAGATCAAAGGATTTTCTAATTCAACCTCCATTTTATCCGCGTTCGTAACGAAATATGGAGACAAGTAACCTCTATCAAATTGCATACCTTCAACAGTTTTTAGCTCATCTTCAGTTCCTTTTGCTTCTTCAACCGTGATCACTCCATCTTTCCCAACAACCTTCATTGCTTCTGCAATTCTGTTTCCTACTTCACTATCATTGTTAGCAGAAATAGTAGCTACTTGAGCAATTTCTTCAGTTTTATCAATGGGCTGTGATTGTTCTTTAAGATTTGATACAACAACCTTTACTGCTGCATCTATTCCTCGCTTCAAATCCATTGGATTGGCCCCTGCTGCAACTGACTTAATCCCCGCACTGTAAATTGCTTGTGCTAAAACTGTAGCGGTAGTTGTGCCATCTCCTGCAGCGTCTGCAGTCTTGCTAGCGACTTCTTTTACCAGTTGAGCACCCATATTTTCAACTGGGTCTGTCAAGTCAATTTCTTTCGCAACAGTAACACCATCTTTTGTAACCGTTGGTGCTCCAAATTTTTTGTCGATAACAACATTTCTCCCCTTAGGACCTAATGTTACGCTTACCGCACTTGCTAAAGAATCAACTCCTTTTTTAATTTTGTCTCTAGCTTCAACATCAAATAAAATTTCTTTTGCCATTTCTAATACTGTTTTTTAAACGATTGCGAAAATATCCGCTTCTCTCATAATTAAATAATCAACTCCTTCATAAGCTAGCTCTGTTCCTGAATACTTTCCATAAATAACAGTATCACCAACTTTTACATTTAAAGGTTCATCTTTTTTTCCATTCCCAACGGCGATTATTTCGCCTTTTTGAGGTTTTTCTTTTGCTGTATCCGGAATAATTATTCCAGAGGCAGTTTTTTCTTCTGCCAGAGCAGGCTTAACTAAAACTCTGTCTCCCAATGGTTTTACATTTACTGACATTTTCTAAATATTAAGGTTATTAAATTTTGTTTTCTTTAGCACTTTGTATGCCATTTGAAATAGTGCATAAAAATAGTCTTTTTCTACGTCAATATTACTGATTTGACAAATGCTGAAATAAATATTGTCAGTAGTAATGACAGGCTGGCATTAATTGTTTCTCTGATTTGAAGTTAATCTTCAGAGTCATCTTGTTGCTCAATCAAATCACTTGAATCAATTGGATCGCTTAAATCTGAATCTCCTGTTGACACAGATTTCGTAGAAATAATGCATAAAATCGCCAAAGCACCAATTAGGTACCAAGTTACTTTTTCTACTATCTCAGTTGTTTTTTTTGCTCCGAAAGATTGATTTTGAGATGCTATGTTGGCATCCAAACCTCCGCCTTTACTATTTTGAATAATTACCACCAACACTAGTAGCACCGAAACAATTATAATTAAAATACTTAATAAAGCCATATCTATTATCTATTCTGACCTCAAATCTTTTATGAGGGATGCAAAGTAACTCTTTTTTTCTGGATTTTTCAAAATTAACTGGTTATAAATACTTTTTGCTTTCGCTACATTTCCTTGAATAGCATATACTTTAGCCAGAGTTTCAGTTACCATTTCTTCCGAATCTTCAATACTTTTTTTAGCCATATTTTCAGCAGAGTAAAATTCAGCCTTTGGTTTAATTTTTGGTTGATTTTGAATAAATTGATCAATCAATAATTCGGCTCTTTCCTTAAATTCGATACGCTCCCTCTGTTTGGGACTAATCTCAGGACTTATTTCTTCAATTTTAGAAGCATTAATCCACTCTAAAAATGATTTTGGTCTATCGTACTCTTTGACTTTTTCACTATTAATCTCTTCAGATACTTGGTCGATATCTAGTGAGATGGATGCATCGATAGCAGAGCTAATAATTAACGCATCAAGTTCTGAAATAGTTTTGCTTTCTATGTTTGGTGTTGTTTCCTTATCCTCTGGTATTATCCCTTTAGACTTTTTTGATGCATCTTCGGAATCTTTTGATTTTTCAACTGATTCATCAATTAAATTGAGTTTTTTTGTTGGTGTATTTTCCTTATCCGAAGCATCAGTTGAATCTGTAGTATCTTTTTGAGTTGTATGTTTATTTTCTACGGAATTAGAATTCTCTGCTTTTTCATGAATTAATCGCAATGATTGTTCTGGAATGATATAATCTTCTTTTGAACCAGTTTTTGAAATGATTTTTCTTAGGATTCTTCTATCAGAGATATAGGCTGCGGTTTTTTTGAGTTCCTGTTCAAAAAGTACATCAGCGTCATTTAGCAATGAAGACAGATAGAGCAATCTTATGTTTGAAGCATATGGAAAGGTATCTACTAATTTTTTTAAATCACCCTTATATTCAGGACTAACATTCGTAGGGTTTTTTATGAGTTGGTTGAAAATTTCCTTATTCATAATTTACCATTCCATCAAGGTCTCGTTGTAAATTAAAGCTACTAATTTTTCTGAAATAGTTTTCATTAACTCGTCTTCAATTGAAGAAAAATCTTGAGTTGATTCGAAATCATCAAAACTTGAGAATATTTTATCAAAATCTTGGCTATCATTTTTAGAATTGCTGTAAGTTATTTTTACAGAAATTGTTAATCGATTCAATGCGACAGTTTCAGTGCCAGTACCTTGAACTGGAGTTATGGCATATTTTGTAATTACACCTTTAAAATGCGCTTCGCCAAAACCATCAGTATACTTTAAATTGGATTCATTGGTAAATCTTTCTTGCAACTCATCTTGCATAACTATTGCCAAATTAGGATTTACTAATGTGGCTGTATTGGTGAAACTCTCAATACTAAAAGTTTGTCCAGGTATTTCACCCCCTCTAAAAGAGTAACTTACTTTGCATCCAAAGGCAATACAAGCTAGGGCGATAAAAAGTAGTTTTTTCATTGTTGAATGTCGTATTCTTTGATTTTTCGATACAAAGTCCGTTCTGAAATGCCTAATTCTTGAGCAGCATTTTTTCTTCTTCCCTTATGTTTTTCAAGAGCCTTGATTATGAATTCTTTCTCTCTTTCTACTAAAGATAAACTTTCTTCAACTACCTCATGGCTTTCGTCGAAATCGTCTTGGTCTGATTTTGCTTCGAATGGAGCTTTAAAAGTGAGTGGATATGCAGAGTAATCTTGTGTTGGAGCAACATCAGAATCTAGATGCAATTGTCGGAAAGCTTTTTCTGTATCTCCAACATTACCTCTGTTTTTGACCAGTTCAGCGACAACACTTTTCAAGTCGCCCAGCTCTTTTTTCATATCGAAGAGAGCCTTGTAAAGAATCTCGCGTTCTTTCTTCCATTCTGGATTTTGAAAAGAATCGTAATCATGTTCACCACTTTTACCTATTATTATTGGTAGGTTTGAAGAGGTAGCTTCTGGAAGGTATTTCAATAGTTGGTTTCTAGTAACCAATCTGTTTTCTTCAATGACTGAAATCTGCTCAGCAATATTTTTTAGTTGGCGTATGTTTCCAGGCCATCTATAATTTTCTAGGATTTCTCTTGATTCTTCATCCAAGCGCAAAGGTGGCATTCTATACTTTTCTGCTAAATCGACAGAAAACTTTCTAAACAAAAAATAAATATCCTCTTTGCGTTCGCGTAATGAAGGTACTTTTATAGGTATTGTGTTTAACCTGTAGTACAAATCCTCTCTAAATTTCCCTTTTTTAATCGCTTTTGGGATATCAAGATTTGTTGCTGCCACAACTCTGATATTCACTTTTTGAACCTTAGAGGACCCTACCTTAATGAATTCTCCAGCTTCTAAAACCCTGAGTAATCTAGCTTGTGTACTCATGGGTAATTCACCCACTTCATCTAAAAATATTGTTCCATTATTGGCAACTTCAAAGTATCCTTTTCGTTGATCGACGGCACCAGTAAATGCACCTTTTTCGTGACCAAACAATTCTGAATCAATAGTTCCGTCGGGTATAGCTCCACAGTTTACAGCAATAAAATCGTTATGTTTTCTTGCACTTTGATAATGTATGATTTTGGCAAAACTTTCTTTACCAACTCCGCTTCCACCAGTTACTAAAACCGATAAGTCAGTTGGAGCAACTTGCATAGCTACATCTATAGCATCATTTAGTAATTTAGAATTTCCAATTATTCCAAACCGTTGCTTTATGCCTGTTAGCGTTGCACTCATTTGTTCAATAGTTTACTATTTCCACTGCTTTTCCGATTAAAGTAGCCGACGTAGACTTTTCAACTCTCACTTTTACGTAATCCCCGATTTTGTATTGTTCCCTGGGGAATATAATCACTTTATTTTGACTGTTTCTTCCTCTAAAGTCATTTTTATCACGTTTGGATACACCTTCTACTAAAACTTCATGATTTTTGCCTATCTCTTCTTCATTTAACTCTTTGTTTATTTGAGTTTGTATATCGATAATTTCTTTCAGCCTGCTTTTTTTGACGTCTTCGGGAACATCATCTTCGAATTTCTTTTGCGCTAAAGTTCCTGGTCTTTCTGAGTAAAAGAACATATAAGCAAGTTCGTAGCGAACTTGCTTCATTAATTCAACGGTATCTTGATGCTCTTCATCTGTTTCAGAACAAAAACCTGTAATGATATCAGTCGAAATAGCACAATCGGGTATAACCTCACGAATTCGAGCAATTTTTGCATCATACCATTCTCGAGTGTAGGTACGGTTCATTTTCTTCAATATCCTTGTATTTCCACTTTGAGCAGGAAGATGTATGTACGCACATATATTTTTATAATCTCGAATAGCGAACATGACCTCATCAATAATGTCTTTTGGATGAGAAGTACTAAATCGAACTCTTAGATTGGGTGAAATTTCAGCAACCATTATAAGTAATTTTGCGAAATCGATGACTTCATCTCGGGGAGCTTCTCTTAATTTTCTTCCTCTTAAATCTTTATTTTCTGACCACCTGTAGGAATCAACGTTTTGACCCAATAGGGTAACCTCTTTGTATCCTTTTTTATATAAATCTTTACATTCGTTAACTATGGATACCACATTTCTTGATCGCTCTCGACCTCTTGTGAATGGGACAACACAGAAGGTGCACATATTATCGCAACCCCTCATAATTGAAACAAATGCAGTAACCCCATTAGAATTTATTCTTACCGGCTCAATATCATCGTAAGTTTCTTCTCTGGATAGAAGTACGTTCACAGCTTTTTGACCATCTTCAATATCATCTACCAGTTCAGGTAATTTTCTGTAAGCATCTGGACCTGCAACTAAATCAACTAATTTTTCCTCCTCTATTAATTTCCCTTTCAAACGTTCAGCCATACAGCCTAAAACTCCAACCTTTACATCTTTTTTCTTCTTTGGATCGTGTTTAATGGTTTTGAGTCTTTTGCGAATGGTCTCTTCTGCTTTGTCTCTTATGGAGCAGGTATTTAGAAAAACTAAATCAGCTTCTTCTATGTTGGTAGTCGTAGTATATCCTTCATTTCCTAAAACGGAGGCAACGATTTCACTATCCGAAAAGTTCATCTGGCAACCGTAACTCTCGATATACAATTTCTTACCCGTCTGTGTCTGATTACCTGGATTCAATTCTAGAACCTCACCCTGACGACTTTCTTCTAACATGTCTTGTTGTTCCCCCATTTTGAAAAGTTGTACAACAAAGGTACGTTTTAATTGAATAAATGACAATGTGTCATATTTGTAAAAATCATTAACTTTTAAGTTAATATATGTGGATGATATTTTATCTTCTAAAAAGGATTTGGAACATATTAGATGAAATGCTTTATTTTGCAAATTCCCGGAATGCGAACTATTAGTATTTAAAAATAACACAAATGGCAAAAAATCTAGTTATTGTCGAGTCACCTGCGAAGGCGAAAACAATTGAAAAATATTTAGGCAAAGATTATGTTGTCCGATCGAGTGTAGGACACATAAGAGATTTAGTGAAGAAAGGATTGGGTGTAGATACTGAAAATAATTTTGAACCCACATATGAAATATCACCAGATAAAAAAGCAGTAGTCAAGGAGTTAAGAGATCTAGCTAAGAAAGCCGATATAGTATGGTTGGCAACTGATGAAGATCGGGAAGGAGAAGCAATTTCATGGCATTTACTAGAAGCATTGAAATTGGATGAGTCTAAAACGAGAAGAGTGGTGTACAATGAAATTACCAAAGATGCCATCTTAAAAGCAATTAATAAGCCTAGGTCCATTGATTTCAACTTGGTTAATGCACAACAGGCGAGAAGAGTGTTGGATAGGTTAGTTGGATTTGAATTATCTCCAGTTTTGTGGAGAAAAGTCAAGCCGTCACTCTCAGCAGGTAGAGTTCAATCAGTAGCTGTGCGCTTGATCGTTGAGCGTGAAAGGGAAATTCAGGGTTTTGTTGCCGAAAGCTCCTTTAGAATTGTTGCTTATTTTGATGCACAAGGGAATGTTTTCCAAGCAACACTATCTAGAAATCTAAAATCAGAAGATGAGGCTCTTGAATTCTTACAAAAGAGTGCAGACTCAATTTTTTCCGTAGTAAAATTAGACAAGAAGCCAGCGAAGAAAAGTCCAGTTGCTCCATTTACAACTTCTACCCTTCAACAGGAGGCAGGTCGCAAGCTTGGATATGCTGTAGGTCAAACGATGTCTGTAGCTCAAAAATTATACGAACAAGGGTACATAACATACATGAGAACGGACTCTACAAATCTGTCCAATTTCGCATTAGAGGGGATTAAAGATGAAGTCATAAATTCATTTGGTCAAGAGTACCACTACAAGCGTGTTTTCAGAACAAAAAAGAAAGACGCACAGGAGGCTCATGAGGCCATACGTCCTACTGATTTTAGTATGCATCAGATTGATGGAGATTATCAAAATCAAAGGTTGTATGAATTGATATGGAAACGGGCTGTAGCTTCTCAAATGTCTGATGCTCAGTTAGAGCGTACTACGGTAACCATAAATGTCTCAAAGGCAGAAAAGGATTTAATCGCCAAAGGTGAGGTGTTGAAGTTTGATGGATTTTTAAAATTGTATTTAGAATCTACAGATGATGACCATGAGGAAGAGGAAGGAATGTTGCCTCACCTAAATGTTGGAGAAGATTTAGTTTTAACGAACATGAATGCTCGTGAGCGCTTTACAAAACATCCTCCTAGATATACAGAGTCCAGTTTAGTGAAAGCCATGGAAGATAGAGGGATTGGTCGACCTTCAACCTATGCGCCAACAATCTCTACAATTCAAAAAAGAACCTATGTAGTCAAGGAGGAGCGAGAAGGTTTAGAGCGAAAATATAAATTCATGACCCTTGAAGGCGGTCATTTAAATTCGTTTGATCGAACTGAAATTACTGGAGTTGAAAAAAATAAACTTTATCCAACCGATATAGGAATATTGGTAAATGATTTTTTAGTTCAAAATTTTAGTAAAATAGTTGATTTTGGCTTTACTGCTCAAGTTGAACAACAATTTGACCAAATTGCTCAAGGTTTGAAAGATTGGAAATCTATGATTGATTCCTTTTATCACCCTTTTCACGAAAATGTTGAGGAAACTATCGAAAATTCAGAGAGAATTACGGGAGAACGCGAGTTAGGTATTGATCCAAAATCAGGTAAAAGAGTAATCGTTCGAATGGGAAAATTTGGTCCAATTGCACAAATTGGAGAAATGGTTGAAGGGAGTGATGAAAAACCCACCTTCGCTGGTTTAAGGAAGGGTCAGAGTATACAAAACCTGAGTTTAGAGGATGCATTGGAATTGTTCAAATTGCCGAGAACTTTAGGAGAGTTAGAGGGTAAGGCCGTCAAAGCAAATGTTGGAAGATTCGGACCATATGTACAAAATGGATCTTTGTTTGCCAGTATTCCTAAAGAGGAGGACCCATTAGATATCACTTTTGATAGGGCATTAGAATTGATTGCAGCAAAAAAGAAAGCCGATGCTGAAAAATTCATTAATTCATTTGGTCATGAGGATGGAGAAATTCAAATTTTGAATGGTCGTTGGGGGCCTTACATTAAACAAGGTAGAAAAAACTATAAAATCCCAAAGGATATCGAGGCCAAAGATTTGGCACTTGATGAAGTTGTTCATATTATGAACAATCAACCAAAGAGAGGTGGAAAAAGAAAAACTACAAAGAAAAATTCAACCAAGAAGAAGTGATGAGCTTAAGCATTTACTTGAATCAACTCGATAAACGTATTGTATCCAAGGAAAATTGGAATAAAAATACAATTGGAAAAACGGTTACCCATTATTCGGAAGGTATAAACTTATTCGAGTTTGATATTGCTTTTATTGGTGTTATGGAGCAACGTGGTAATAATGGCAATGAAGGTTGTGGATCTGCTCCCGATAGAATTAGAGAACAGCTTTATGGTCTTTATCATCGTTTTGGAGAAAAAACAAGAATATTAGATTTAGGAAATGTATTGGCTGGAAACACCTATAAGGACACATACTATGCATTATCTTCTGTAGTCACAGAATTAGTTAAAAAAGAAGTTGTCCCAATCATAATTGGTGGAAGTCATGATTTAACTTATGCTAACTATAAGGCCTATGAGAATTTAGAACAGGTTGTTAACTTGGTTAGCATTGATCGATCAATTGACCTGGGAGTGATTGAAAATGAGATTACGGAAGATAATTTTATTAATCACATAATTATGCATCAACCCAACTTTCTATTTAACTTTAGCTCAGTGGGTTATCAATCATATTTTGTAGAGAAAGAAATTGATGCAATGATGGAAAGAATGCATTTTGATGCATATCGTTTAGGCTTAGTTCGTCAAAACATAGAGGAGATGGAAGCTGTTGTAAGAAATGCAGATATTCTAAGCTTTGATGTCAATGCAATTAAAGGATCTGAATTTTCAGGGTATGCTAAACCAAATCCAAATGGTTTTTTAAGTGATGAAATTTGTAGAATTTCTCGTTATGCTGGATTATCTGATAAATTAACATCATTTGGGATTTATAATTACAACCCTGTTCATGATTCAACTAGAAATGGAGCCATGTTGTTGGCTCAAATGATTTGGTATTTTGTGCAAGGTTTTTGTGAGAGAAAAGGCGACTATCCGGTAGCCAGTAAGTCGAAATATAAAAAGTATCATGTAGCCATTGAAAAAAATAAGGAACACGAACTTATATTTTACAAGAGCGATAGCGGGAGATGGTGGATGGAAGTTCCTCATCCCTCGGACTTCAGCAGTCGTTTTATCCGTCATCAAATGGTTCCGTGTAGCTATTCTGATTATGAGGCTGCGTTAAATGGGGAGGTCCCAGACAGATGGTATCAAACCTTTCAGAAATTATCATAAAATGATTGAAATTAACAACATACTCATTTCGGATGATTTATACGAGCGTAAATTTTTATGCGACTTAAACTCATGTAAAGGAGCGTGTTGTGTTGAAGGTGATAGTGGCGCACCTTTAGAAGATGACGAATGTAATACACTTGACGACGTGTTTGATAAGATTAAGCCCTACATGCGTCCAGAAGGAGTAAAAGCTGTTGAAAAGCAAGGTGCTTTTGTAGTTGATACAGACAATGATTTGGTTACGCCTTTAGTTAATAACAGAGAATGTGCTTATGTATATTTTGCGGAAGATGGTGGAACAAGATGCGCTATAGAGTCTGCCCACAAAGAGGGTGAAATTGAATGGAAGAAGCCAATTTCCTGTGAGCTTTTTCCTGTAAGAATTAGTGAGTATCCAACCTTTACTGCTATAAATGTTCAGCTTCTTGAGATATGCGAATCTGCCTGTAGTCTCGGAAAAGCACTTGAAATTCCTGTATACAAATTCCTCAAAGAGTCTTTAATTAAGCGCTTTGGGAAAGAATGGTACCAAGAGGTAGAAAAAGTGGATAAAACTTGATTTTTGCCTTTTAAATGCCCTGAGTTCAATGTGTTATCGTGTGGATAGATTGAAGTTTAAAAATTGATTCTTCCGCTTAATTCCTCCTTTAAAATACGTTTTCATTTACAATTAATGGTTAAAATTGGCGTATTATTAAATCGAAAATAATAGAATTTCATTCAAACATCAACTAATAGCTAAAAAACACTATTTTTACTATATGTCAATTTTTTCACACTTAGGGAAATACTACATACTGATGATACAAGCGTTCGCTAAACCGGATAAACTTAAGGTAGTTTGGAAGCGTGTTATTGATGAAATGGAAGCGATTGGAGTTGGTTCAATTCCCATTGTAGCAATCCTTTCAATTTTCATGGGAGCAGTTACTTTGCTTCAAATGGCCTATAACTTCAGTAGCCCATTAGTTCCTCCATATACTGAAGGTTTGGCAACTCGAGATACTATGATATTAGAATTTGCACCAACAATTATCTCTCTCATTTTAGCGGGTAAGGTTGGAAGTTCCATTGCTGGTAACTTAGGAACAATGAAAGTAACCGAGCAGATAGATGCACTGGAAATTATGGGAGTTAATC
>MDTG01306232.1_pt1 | contig 17245 bp, 14 predicted proteins | sample 811421 | NCBI WGS metagenome assembly MDTG01 (sample SAMN05326645, study PRJNA326480) | marine metagenome | isolation source: seawater | place: Pacific Ocean: South East | collected 2011
CGATTCAGATTTACAGGCAAAATTTTATGTTAGTGCTTCTGGATCAAGTGGTACATTAGCTGCAGGAGATTATTTAAAAGATCATTTGAATTCAAAAATTGCAGTTGTTGAAGCAACTGAATGTCCTACTTTACTTAATAATGGATACGGAGAACATAATATTCAAGGAATAGGAGATAAGCACGTTCCTTTAATACATAATGTAATGAATACAGATTTTGTTGTGGGTATTTCTGAGAAAGCTACAAATAATCTTAATATGGTCTTTAATACTGAAACAGGCCAAAAATATTTAATTAACAAAAAAGGTTTTGAAAAAAACTTTATTAATAGATTGCCTGAATTTGGATTTTCAACAATTGCTAATATCCTTGCTTCAATTAAAATTGCAAAATATATGAATTTAGATTCAAACGATGCAATTATTACTGTTGCAACTGATGGCGCAGATTTATATCTTTCGGAATTAAATAAAACAAAAAAAGAATTTATTGGAATTTATGACGAAACTTCTTGTGCTGAGATTGTTGGACAATATCTTAAGGGAGCAACTACAGATAATACTTTAGAACTTAATCAAAGAGAAAAAGAGAGAATTTTTAACTTAGGATACTATACTTGGGTAGAACAACAAGGAATTGCGATAGAAGAATTTGAAAAAAGAAAGAATCAAAACTTTTGGAATGAGCACTTTCAATATATGCTCTCTCTTGATAATCAAATTAAAGAATTTAATAGTATTTAATAAATATGAGAACAAAAAACTTACATAATCAACTAGTTGACTGGAGACATGATTTACATATGAATCCTCAAATAAGTTTTGAAGAGGTATATGCATCCAGCAAAGTAGCTAATTTATTAAAAGAATTTGGGATAGAAGTTCATCAAGGTATAGCAAAAACTGGAGTTGTTGGAGTATTAAAAAAAGGATCAAGTAGCAAAAGTATAGGAATAAGGGCTGATATGGATGCTTTGCCCATTAACGAAATAAACACATTTTCATATAAATCTAAAATAGAAAATAGAATGCACGCATGTGGTCACGATGGTCACACAACAATGTTGTTAGGTGCAGCAAAATATTTAGCAGAACATGGAAATTTTGATGGAACTGTTTACTTTATTTTTCAACCTGATGAAGAAAATACTTTGGGCGCTAAAACTATGATTAATGAAGGTTTATTTACAAAGTTTTCTATAGATGAGGTTTATGGAATGCATAATATTCCAGGAATGGAAGTTGGCAAATTTGGAACAAGAAAGGGAGCAATTACTACAAGCGAAAATTTATTTGAAATAAAATTTGAAGGAAAAGGAGGCCATGCTGCTCTGCCTCATATGGGAAAAGACACTATAACAATTGGTAGTCAAATTATAGTTGCGCTCCAAACCATTGTTTCTCGTAAACTTGATCCTGTTGAACCAGGAGTTGTTTCAGTTACAGAGTTTATTACTAATGGTAAAAAAAATATATTGCCAGGAAAAGGTTTAATCAAGGGTGATGCAAGAGCTTTGTCCGATAAATCAAATAAAATAATAGAAAAAAGTATGCGTGAAATTGTTAAAGGAATTTGTGATGCATATGATATTTCATATGAAGTTAATTATGAAACAACCTGTCCAATGACTTACAATAAACCTGAACAATCTGAATCAGCTACAAAAGCTGCTATATCACTTTTAGGAGAAGAGAACAGTAATGGCAATATTGATCCAAGACAATTTTCAGAGGATTTTTCTATAATGTCAGATGCAAAACCTGGATGCTTTGTTTTAATGGGCAATGGAACAAAAGGCTCTAATGGAAGACCTCTTCATGCTGCAGATTACGATTTTAATGATGAATTATTAGTGGTAGGCTCTTCATATTGGGTAGAATTAGCAGAACAACAATTAAAAAAATAATAATTTATGATGGAGATTTTATGTTTGAAAATAATTTAAATAAACTAAGAATTAAAATGAAAGAAAATAATATTGATTTAGCAGTTATAACTGATGATGATAATCTATATTATTTTACTGGATATCATGACTTTCTTCATATGGATTTTAATAGACCAACAATACTTCTTGTTCCAAAAGAAGATCAAAGCATATTAATCACTCCTCTACTAGATGTGCTTTTGGTACCTGAGGACACTCCTGTTGATAAAATAGAAACTTGGAATGATGGTATTGGTGAAGAATGGAGAGAATTTTTGCCAAAAATTATTAAACAACATAGTAAAATTTTTATTGAAAAATTTAAAATTAATGCAACTGTAAATAATTACTTATCTGAGCTAACAAACAATAAATCCTTTGGCAATATTACTTCAATTATAAATGATATTCGTATGATTAAATCAAAAGAAGAATTGCAAATAGCAAGACATGCTGGAGAAGTAGCAATGGCTATGATGGATGGTGCAAAATCTGTAATAGGACACAATGTACCTGAGTATGAAATTGCATTAGCTCAATCTGAAGCAGGAACAAGAAAGGCAGCAGAGTTGCTAAAATCTCATTATCCAAATAGTGTTAATATGTCTCCAAACATACATTTTTTGGCGACTATATCTTCAGGAAAAGATTTACCAAAAACACATCATAGAGCTTCAACTAAATTAGTTAAAAGAGGAGATCCTATTTTTTGCTGTTATTGTGGTTCTACTAATTTTCATAGATTTAAACTAGGATTTGATCGTATTTTTTGGGTTGAAGAAATTAAAGATCAAGATCAAATTACAGCTTTTGAGGTTGCTGTTAAATCTCAAAAAGCAGCTTTGGATATGCTTCGTCCAGGAGTTACTGCAGAAGAAGTTCATGCAGCTTACGCTGATACTGTTCAATCAGAAGGTTATCCATACCCTACTTTTCGATGTGGTCGTGGGACAGGTTTTAGTTTTTTAGAAGAACCTCAACTTGTTGTTGGTAATAAAACTGTTCTTCAACCAGGCATGGTGTTTGCAGTGGATGGTGGAGCAAGTGCTAAAGATTTTCGATCTCAAGTTGGAGATAGTTTTATAATTACTGAAGAAGGACATGAGCAAATTACTCATCATTCAAAGAATGTTGATGATTTAATTATTAGTTAATGCAAAAAATAAAACTCTATAATGCTCATTGTTGTGGTGAAATTGGCGATGTAGTTACAGAATTAAATTTAAATTATGATTCTCCAAAAGAAGGATCTATTGCATTATTTAAAGATAAAACATGGAGAAATTTTTTTTTAAATGAACCCCGAGGGGGAGTATTTAAGCATTGTAATTTAATTGTTAAGGCTTCAAATCCTAATGCAGACATAGGATTTATTATAATGGAACCAGAAGATAATCCCCCTATGAGTGGTTCTAATTCAATATGTGTTTCTACTGTTTTATTAGAAAAAAATTTAATTAATATGAATTACCCTACGACTACAATACACCTTGAAGCTCCAGGAGGAATCATTAAAGCAATTGCAGAATGTGAAAATGGAAAAGTAAAAAATGTTTCTATTTCTAATTTACCTTCATTTGTTGATCAAGTTGATGTTAAACTAAAAACAAAAAATTATGGAAATATTACTATAAGCACTGCTTATGGTGGAGATAGTTTTTTATTATGTAATGCAATGGATTTTAACTTAAACATAATTCCGGAAAATGCACATTCATTTGTGAAAATATCTCGCGAATTACTGGAAGAAGCAAATAAACAAATTGGTTTTCAACACCCAACTATATCTAATTTGAATTATATTTCTTTTTGTCAGTTTATGGAGCCTATACAATTTAATTCTAATGGACAAAAAATAGCAAAAAATACTGTTGTTATTAGGCCAGGAAAATTAGATAGATCGCCATGTGGAACAGGAACTTCAGCTAGACTAGCTTTATTAAGAAAAAAAAATCAAATAGATGTCGGTGAAAAAATTATATCTCAATCTATAATTGGTTCAACTTTTGAGTCTTTTATAGAGAGCGAGAGTTTTGATGATATGAGACAGATTATAGTGCCAAATATTAAAGGCAGCGCATTTATAACAGGAGAACAAATTTTATATAAAGATGACAAGGATCCCTTTCCACAAGGATATAGATTAAATGATACTTGGCCTTTATAAAAAATAAATATAGAAGGTTTTGTTATGACTCAATTTAATGCATGGAATGTTTTTAAAAATGGCTTAAATGGACAAACAGGATGGAGCAGACAGTGGAGAGATCCTGAACCTAAAGAAAAATATGATGTTGTTATAGTTGGTGGTGGTCTTCATGGCCTTGCTACAGCATACTACTTAGCTAAGAATTATAGCATTAATAATATTGCAGTTTTGGAAAAAGGTTGGATAGGTGGCGGAAACGCTGGAAGAAATACAACAATAGTTAGATCAAACTATATGGTGCCAGGAAATCATGAATTTTATGAACATTCACTTAAACTATGGGAAAATTTAAGTCATGATTTAAATTATAACGTAATGTTTAGTCAACGAGCGCATGTAGCTCTTTTTCATAGTCCTGGAGCAAAAGATGCTTATGCAAGAAGATATAATATTATGCGATTAAATGGAACTGATGGAGAATTATGGGATCTAGACAGGCTTAAAAAAAATATACCACATTTAAATTATAATGACTCTCGTTTTCCAATTATGGGGGCAGCTGTACAGCCTCGTGCAGGTAATGCTAGACATGACTCAGCTGTATGGGGATATGCGAGGGCTGCAGATTCACTTGGAGTTGATATAATACAAAACTGTGAAGTAACAGGAATAACAAGACAAAATGGTAATATTGAAAGTTTGCAAACTTCTAGAGGAAATATTATAGGAAAAAAAGTAGGTTTTGCTGTTGCAGGAAATACCTCACGTTTATGGCAAATGGCTGAATTAGGTAATTTACCAATTGAATCCCATAAACTTCAAGCTTTTGTGACTGAAGCCATTAAGCCTTTTTTAGATCATGTAGTTGTTTATGGAGTAGGTGGAGCGCATTTTTATATTTCTCAGTCTGATAAAGGTAGCTTGGTATTCGGAGGTGATTTAGATTGGTACAAGTCATATGCTCAAAGAGGTAATTTACCTATAGTTCAAGATGTTGCAGAAGCAGCAATGGCCATTCTTCCATCAATAGGAAGATTACGTTTATTAAGACATTGGGCTGGAATAATGGATATGTCGATGGATGGATCATTTTTTATTTGCAAAACTCCAATTTCAAATCTTTATCTTAATGCAGGCTGGAATTATGGAGGGTTTAAAGCAAGTCCAGCATCAGGTTGGTATTTTGCTGATTTAATAGCTAATGAAAATCCACACAAATATATTCAACATCATCACTTAGAAAGATTTGAACAAGGCATTAACCTAGATGAACGAGGTGCCGGACCAGATCCAAAGTTGCACGGTTAATATGATTAGAATCAAATGTCCTTATTGTGGTGAAAGAGACCATAGTGAATTTACTTATGGAGGTGATGCTTCAATAAAATATCCCACTCTAGACGCTTCTAAAGAAGAATGGGTTAAGTCAATTTTTTTTCGCGAAAATATTAGAGGCTTTCAAAAAGAAACATGGCACCATTTAAATGGTTGTAGAATGTGGTTAGAAGTAGAACGCTCTACATTAACGCATGAAATAAAAAGTGTTAAACCTTGTCACCCAGATATTGAAAAATTAATGAAATTAAGAAAATGAGCTCAAAAAGATTAGACAATTTTGGTAAAATAAATCGTGATAAAGTTATTTCTTTTACTTGGGAAAATAAAAATTATTTTGGATATGATGGTGACTCAATTGCTTCAGCTTTGTTAGCTAATAATATTAAAATTGTTGGAAGAAGTTTTAAATATCATCGACCAAGAGGTATTATGTCGTCTGGTGTAGAAGAATCTGGTGGTCTTATTACAGTTGGCAATCATGATAAAAAAGATCCTAACATTAGAGCCACTACACAAGAATTATACCAAGGTTTAGTTGCAAAAGGTCAAAATGCTTTTCCAAATGTTAATTTTGATTTTGGAGAAATAAATAATTATCTTAGTCGTTTTTTTGTAGCTGGTTTTTATTATAAAACTTTTATGGGCATACCTCCTTTTGAATGGGGAAGTGGAACGAAAGTATGGATGTTTTTTGAAAAAATAATTCGAAAAGCGGCAGGCATGGGCAAATTATCACGATTACCTGATCCTGATCATTATGAACATGCGCATGATTTTTGCGATATATTAATAGTAGGTTCTGGCCCCTCTAGTATTGCAGCAGCTAAAGAAGCAGCAGATAAAAAACTTGATGTAATTTTAGTTGAACAAGACAGTTTTTTAGGTGGCGATCAATTAGCAGAAAAGGATTTTGATTTTAACATAATTTATAATGAACTCAAAAATCTAGGAGTTCGTATTATGAATAGAACAACAGCTTTTGGTTTATATGATAATTGTGTTGTGGGTCTTTTAGAGAGAATAACAGATCATCTTGCTGATCCAAATCAATTTTTACCTCGTCAAAGATTTTGGACAATAAGAGCAAAACACATATTAGTTGGTTCAGGCTCACTCGAACGTCATATAGCTTTTAATAATAATGATGTTCCTGGAGTTATGACTGTTAATGCATCAAGACATTACTTAAATAGATATGGAGTTTTAACTGGTAAAGAAATAGTTATTACGACTAATAATGACTCTGTATATGAGACGGCAAACTTATTATCTCAAGCAGGTGCAAAAGTAACTGTATTAGACTCTAGAAAAAAAATTAATTTAGAAACAAAAATATCAGATAGTATCCAGATAAGATTTGAAACTGTTCCATATAATATTAATGGTTCAAGAAAAATTAAAAGTATAGATATAGCTAACACTTCAAGTATTCCTTTTAAAAAAATTGATACAATTAAATGTGATCAAGTTTTAATGTCTGGAGGATGGTCTCCAGCAGTTCATTTATTATCCCATAGAGGTGTTCGTGCTACATGGAATGCTGAAAATTTATGCTTTCTTCCTGGAGATGTAAAAGAAAATATTACAATGATTGGTTCAGCTAGAGGAATATGGAACAAGGAAGATTGCATTAAATCAGGAATTGCAGGCACTTTAGATGCAATGAATAGAATGGGCTTATCAAAAACAAATTATTTTTTTCCAAAAGAAGGAGGTTGGAAAAATTTAATTCAACCTTTGTATGAAGTTAAATATAATAAATCACGTTCCAAAAGTTTTATAGATTTCCAACATGATGTAACATCTGATGATATTCGTTTAGCACATCGAGAAGGTTTTATATCTGTTGAACATCTAAAACGATATACAACATTAGGTATGGCAAATGATCAAGGTAAAATGGGTAATATTATTGGCCTCTCTTTAATGGCAGATTTACTTGAAAAAGAAATTTCTGATGTTGGAACTACAGTTTTTCGTCCTCCATATACTCCAATTGCAATAGGAGCTCTTGCTGGACGACATGTAGGAAAAAACTTTAGACCACTTCGTGTTACACCAATGCATCAATGGAATATAGATAATGGTGCAGTTATGATTGAAGCAGGTCTCTATCAAAGACCTTGGTATTTTCCTAAAAAAAATGAAACTTTAAGCGATTCTTATATTAGGGAAACTACTATAGTAAGAAAATCAGTTGGAGTGTGTGATGTTACATCTTTGGGAAAAATTTCTATTCAAGGTCCAGATTCTACAGAATTTATAAATCGATTGTATACTAATCCATTTGCAAAATTACCTATTAATAAAACCAGGTATGGCATTATGCTTAGGGATGACGGCATTGTAATGGATGACGGAACTTCTTGGAGGTTGTCTGAAAATGAATATTTAATGACTACTTCAACAGCTCAAGCAGGTAAGGTTATGTCATGGTTAGAAGAATTATTACAAACTCGTTGGACAGATTTAAAAGTTAATGTAACAAGCATTTCAGAACAATGGGCAGCCGCTGCTGTTTCCGGACCAAAATCTAGAGAAGTTATTCAAAAGTGTGTAGAGGATCCAACATTAATTAAAAATGATAAACTTCCTTTTATGGGCTTTATTTCTACAAATTTAAAAGGAGGTATACCTTGTAGAATTGTAAGAATTAGTTTTTCAGGTGAACTTGGATATGAAGTCTATATTGTTTCTGATTATGCCAATACTATGATGGATTTGATTTGGGAGGAAGTAAAAAAATTTAATGGTTGCTTATATGGTTTAGAGGCTCTTGGAGCACTTCGTGTTGAAAAAGGACATGTAACAGGAGCAGAGTTGGATGGACGTGTTACAATTGAAGATGCAGGATTAGAAAAAATGGCTTCTACTAAAAAATCATACATTGGAAGTGCAATGAGAAAAAGAGGTGTCTTAGATTCACAAGAAAGAGAACAACTTGTGGGGTTTTTTCCCATTAATAAAAATGAAACTTTTGATGCAGGAACAATAGTTTGTGAAAAAAATAATATTAAAGGCTTTGGAATAGGTAGAATTACCTCTGTAACGCATTCTCCTGAACTTGGTCATTGGATTGGTATTGGTTTTGTAAAAGGAGGAAAAGAGAAGTGGAAAAATACAACTTTGATAGGTAGTGATCCTGTTAGAAATAAACAGATGGAATTAAAAGTGGTTTCACATCATATGGTAGATCCTAAAGGAGAAAGAATGCATGCCTAAAAGGTACTCAGCCTTAGATTCAAATTATTTACCTGGAAAATATCCTTTTAACAATCATGCAGAAATTATTTTCAAAGAGCGTAGTAATTTAAATTTGCAACAAATAGCATGTTGGTCAAATAATTTGTCTGAAATAGAAAATTTTTTTTGTAAAGAATTAACCATTAATAATCCTCCAGATTTTAACAAAGGCTTAATAGATAAAAATTTTTCTCTCTGGAGAATAGAACCTTTTAAATGGTGGATTATAGATAAAAATATAAATTTAAATGAAAAACTTGGAACAACTTTAGATATGTCTCACGCTTTTACTTGTCTAAATATTTCAGGTAAAGAAGCATCATCACTACTTAAAAGACATATACCAATAGACCTTAGAGATAATATATTTTCTCCAGCTTCTTCAGCTAGCTCAGCTATACATCATGTAAGTATAAAATTACTTAAGTTAACTGAAAATAATTACTATCTTTTCATACCCAGGGGATTTGCTTTATCAATTTGGGAGATTTTATTGGAAACCTCAAAACAGTTTGGTTATGAAATTTTAGAAAAGTAATTAAGTTCATAGACAATTTTTTTAAAATGAATAGATAGTCATAATGCATTTCACAAAACAAGAATATTCTAAAAGATTAAAAAATGTAAAAGATAAAATGTCTCAAGATAATATAGATATTCTTATTCTTTCAGATCCTTCAAATATGAATTATTTAACTGGCTATGATGGATGGTCCTTTTATGTACCACAAGGTGTTATTATAGCTCTAGATAAAGATGAACCAATTTGGTTTGGTAGAAAGCAAGATTCTAATGGTGCAAGAATAACAACCTTTCTTAAAGAAGAGAATATCATAGGCTATCCAGAAAAATTAATTCAATCACCTCCTTCTCATCCATATGATTATGTGGCGAATTTCATTCAAGAAAATAAATGGGCAAATAAAAATATTGGTGTTGAGATGGATAGTTATTATTATACTGCTGAAAATCATGAACGTTTAAAAAAAAAATGCCCTAACGCAAAATTTAAAAATGGGCATTTATTAGTAAATTGGATACGATATATAAAATCAGATGCTGAAATTGAATATATGAAAGAAGGTGCCAAATTGGTTCAAGCAGGCATGCAAACTGCTTATAATGAAATCAAACCAGGTGTAAAACAAAGTTTTGTAGCAGGTAAAATACAGGAAACTCTTTTAGGTGGTAATGAAGAAATTCAAATTGGAGGAGAATATGGAGGATTGAATATGATTTTAGCAAGTGGTAAATCTGCTTCTGCTTCCCACTTAACGCCAACTGACAAAAAATTTAAAGAAAATGAAGGTACTATAATTGAATTAGGTGGGGTAAAGAACAGATATCACTGTGCTTTATCTAGGACAGTTTACATTGGAAAACCTGATTCAAAAATTGATGAAACTCTGAAAATTACAAATGAAGGAGTTGAAAAAGCAATTGAATTAACAAAACCTGGCAATACTTGTCATGATGTAGCAGTTGCATTTTGGGGAGTTTTAGAAAAATATGGTTTAGAAAAAGAATCAAGATGTGGTTATTCTATTGGCATAGGATATCCTCCCGACTGGGGCGAACATACTTTAAGTATTCGTAAAAATGAAATGACTGTTTTGTATCCAAATGTAACATATCACTTAATGGCAGGTATGTGGATGGATACTTGGGGTTTAGAATTAAGCGAGTCAATCAGAGTTACAGAAAATGGATGTGAATTATTTTGTAATTTTTCTAGAAACCTACATTTAGTTTAATATTTAAGAGAAATGAAAAATTTTTTTATTGCAAAATCAAGAAGGATACGAAGCACCCCATATACTTCAAGAATTGAAAAACAAGGAGTCTCTTCATATACTGTTTATAACCATATGTTACTTCCAACTGGATTTAAAGATACCTTAGAGGATGATTATTTTCATTTGAAAAAATATGTACAAGTTTGGGATGTTGCCGGAGAAAGACAAGTAGAAATTTCTGGTAAAGATTCAGCAAAACTTGTCCAATTAATGACATGTAGAGATTTATCAAAATCTAAAGATAATAGATGCTATTATTGTCCTATTATTGATGATCAAGGAGGATTAATTAATGATCCAGTAGTTCTAAGGCATAATAGTGAGAAATGGTGGCTATCAATTGCAGATAGCGATGTTATTTTATACGCTAAAGGATTGGCAATAGGCCATAAATTAGATGTAAAAATAATTGAGCCAAATGTAGATATACTAGCTGTTCAAGGACCGAAATCATACGCATTAATGGAAAAAATTTTAGGTGAACAAATAACAAAACTTAAGTTTTTTGATTTTAAATATTTTGAATTTAGAAACACAAAACATTTAATTGCTAGATCTGGATGGTCAAAGCAAGGTGGTTATGAAATCTATGTTGAGAATACAAATGCCGGTTTAGAATTATATGATCAATTATTTGAAATAGGAAAAGAATATAATGTAAAACCTGGATACCCTAATCTTATAGAAAGAATAGAAAGCGCATTATTATCTTGTGGTAATGATTTTGATAATAATGATAATCCTTTAGAATGTGGTTTTGAAAAATATACAGATTTAGATAATGATATTGAATTTATAGGAAAAAACTCATTAAAAAAAATTCAATCTCAAGGAATAACTAAAAAACTAATGGGCATTAAAATTGATGCAGAGTCTATTAATGTATCAAGTTCAATAAAAATTCAAGATTTAAATAAAAACGATATAGGGGATTTGCGATCAGGTGTCTATTCCCCACATTTTAAAAAAGTTATCGGTATAGCAATGATAAAAAAACCTTATTGGAATGTTTCCCAAGCATGCCAAATATTTATTAATGAAAATATTTATAATGGTGAACTTTGTGAATTACCTTTTATTTAAACTATACTTAATCATTATCATCACCACCACCACCTGCACCTTTTAACCTTGACTCATCAGATTCAGGCACAAATGTTTTATTTGCTATTTTTGCAATAATATTCCATGATTTTGAATGAGGAAGTAGAGATCTTGATAAGTTTTTTTGGATTTTTTTTCCTGAAATTATTTTATTCTTATTAATATTAGAAGAGTCTTGCATATTTATATCCATTGTAATGCTAACTGTATTTTTTTTATAAGAATCATTATTTTTTTTTCGATTAAAAATTATGTTATTATTAATTATTTCATAATTTCTAATTTCATTACTTGTATCACAAAAGGTAAGCTTAGATGAATTTGAGTTATAGGATCTTTTATAAAGAAGTGGTAAAAAAAATATTCCATCTTTGCAATTAATTATTTTTACAGAAATTTTATTTTTATTTTTAATATGAGAATTCATAAAATCTATTAATCCTGCACCTTTCATTAAAATTGATTTGTTATGAAAGTCTATTTTTTTGTTAAAATTCTTAATATCTATTCTTCCATCATATTTATTATCTAATTCCTGAATTAAATTTGAAAGTAAAAAAACACCTTGAAATTTATTTAATTCTAACCAAGCTATTATAAAAGCAGCATCTTCGTCAGATCCATATGGGAATCCCATAGCAGTAAAAGCTCTTTGTGCTGTTATATATACTTCGTAAAAAGAGTAACTCACTTTAAAAGATAAGAATTCATTGTGGCAAAACCCCAGCTATCAACGTTTTGAATAGATAAATCTTTATAAAATGGAGCTCCAGCAAAAAAACTAACTCTTAACCATCTGTCAGATTTAGGATCGTATCTTGATGCACCAAAGAAAGATAATTTAAATCTAAGCATATCAATCGGCATAGTTTTTTTTGCTAATATATTATCTTTTACTTCTCCAAATTTATAATCTGATAAAGTTTGTATCCTTCTTATAATTCCTCTGTGTTCAGGATAAATTAGTAAAAATTTAGCGACGGTTTTAGTATGCATTTCTTTATGATTAATCAGAAAATTATGTAAATTTTTAACCATCTTAGCAATTCCCAAAGGCTGTTCTAACTCTGCACCCTTTTCATTATATCTTTCTCCTAATCGAGGTTCTAATTTCTCCTCTGAAGTATACCAAAATAAATATGAATTTTCTTTTTTAGAAAAATTTATTTTTATTGCCCATTCATAATTTTTTTCAATAAATTTAATTAATGAAGATATTTTTTGATTTGTTTTTAAATATAAATCATCAGAATTTGACATATTATCTGCTAGTGGATCTGCAATTTTAGGATACAATTCAATAATTTGAACATTAATTATCTCTTGAGCATCGTAATTTAAATTTTTAGATGCAAAATTAATAATTTTTTTCCATTGAGTATAATTATTTTTAAATTTAATTTTCTCACAAAATGAAATTGTTTTTTCTATATCTTGAAAAGCATCTTTATTCTTTTTAATTTGAAAATTATCAATTGTTTTTACTTCTTTTAAGTAACTTTTAGCTTTTTTTAAGAGAATAATAAATTTATTTAATTTTTCTTTAGTAAGGTTTCTTGAGTCACATATTTTATTAATTGTTAAATTAAACTGATACATCCATTTGTGAATTAGCTTAGGATGCTTAATAATAAATGGAGCCATTCCTAATCCGGTAGAATTTCCTATCCCTAAGTGCTGTTTTATTATTTTATCAAGTTTAACTGCTTTTTTTGGATTAATATGATGTGCAATATGTTCAACTAAATCTACACTAAATTCCCTAATAATATATACAGCTAACATTTCAGCTCTAAAGGGTTGATTGAAAATTGTTGCTTGCTTTGTCCTTTCAAAATCAGATAATCCAAACTTACCACTACCGTATACTGCAGTTGTTCTCATCAAATAACCTACTTCATTAATTTCACTAATTTTAGGCTGTGTGCCTGTCGAGAGGCATTCAACTACTTTTTTAAATAAACGAACACTTTTATTTGCTCTACTTAAGATTAATTCATTTGGAGAATTTCTACCTGACTCTTGAAGAGGTACGTTAGTTTCTAATCTTTGCAAATCCCCTTTCTTTATTTTCCCTATGTGAAGAGTGTAGGCGGTGTCCCATTTATCTGCAATTACTCTATCACTTCTTTCTTTATCATTTAAAAACCGAGAAAAACAAACAAGAGAGTAAACGTTTTTAGGAGTATTTATTTCATAAATTGCTGTTCCATATCCATTTTTATCTAAATCAAATTTAGTTTTTTTAATTTTCCAATTTTCTACTAACATTGTTCTTAACATACTTCTAGAAAAGCTTAATCTTGAAGGATATCTTGAACCCATATGCTTCAGGGTCATTTGAGAGTTATTTAAAAATTTAGGTGTTTTCTGAAGCATAAATTAAAATATATATAGTGAATTATAACAAATTAATAAGTATTGATATAAAATTAATTATGAGAAACGTACTAAAAAATCAAATTGTAATTGATGGATTAGAATATTGCAATTGGAATAGAGAAATTCTTGAAGATTTATGGACTGGTGGAATTACTGCGGTGCATGCTACTTTAGTATATTGGGAAAATACTGAAGAGTCTTTTAATAGAATCAAAAAAATTGAAGAATTAATTCAAAATAATAAAGACATTATTTGTCACGCTAAAAAATCTCAAGATATTTTAAATGCAAAAAAAGAAAATAAAGTTGCTTTTATCTTTGGTTTTCAAAATTCAGCCCCAATAGCTAATGATATTTTTTTGGTTGAAAAGTTTTTTAATAAAGGATTAAGATTTATGCAATTAACTTATAATAATCAGACACCTTTAGCTGGTGGTTGCTTTGAAACTAAAGACTCGGGAGTTAGCCGTTTTGGAATTGAGGTTATAGAAGAAATGAATCGTTTGGGCATGATAGTTGACCTTAGTCATGCTGGAAAAAAAACTTGCATTGAAGCTATTAAAGTTTCAACAAAACCAGTCGCTATATCTCATGCAAATCCAAAATTTTTTCATGACTCACTTCGTAATATTGATAATGAAGTATTAATAGAACTTGCAAACAAAAATGGATTTATAGGTTTGAGTTTATATCCTTATCATTTGAGAGATTTAAGCAATTGTAAAATTGAAGATTTTTGTTCAATGATTAAAAAATTAACCAATTTAATTGGAACTGATAATATTGGAATTGGATCAGATTTATGTCTAAACTGGTCTAATGAAGTAGTTATGTGGATGCGTAATGGTAAATGGACAAAAAAAACAGATTATGGAGAATCAAAAGATAATAGTGTTGAGTGGCCAAAACAACCTAATTGGTACAATAAACCAAGTGACATAAATAATGTTTTTCAAGCTATGATAAAAAATGGTATTAAAGAACAGACTGCTATAAAAATTATTGGAATGAATTGGTTAAGTTTTATGCAAAATCATTTTTAGTTTTTTTTGTTAAATAACTTGCTAATCCAAGACTTAACAAAACTATAATAGCACCAAATAACTGATAATTATTTAAAGTTTCCTTTAGTAAAATAACTGCTCCAATTATTGCTATGACAGGTTCAAGATATAACAATAGCGCTGTATTTGATTGTCCAATTTTAGGAATTGCTAATAATTGTAATAACAATGCTATGGCATAACTAAAAGAAGGAATTAAGAGCACAAAAAAACTTATTTTTGAAATAGAAAAGTTAATTGAAAAAAAGAAAAATAAAACAATAAAGAAAAAAATTGCATTAAAGATATTTATAAAAATATTAATTTGTATTGGAGAAATTGATTTATTAGACATTTTTTGATTTACAATAATCATTGTTGTTGCGCCTGCAGAAGCAATTGTAGCGCACAAAACCCCAATAATATTTAAGCTATCAAAAGATGGTCCTAATACAAAAAATAGACCAATAAAAGTTGTAAAAAAAAGAATTTTAACAATGCTTGATATTTTTTCTTTATCAAAAATAATGGAAAAACATAAAACAAATATTGGATAAGTACAAAAAATCAGAATTGTTAAACTGACCTCTATATATTTTACTGAAACAAGTAATCCACCAGTCAGTAGTATTGAACCCAAAGTAATTTTTAAAAAATCAAAGATATTTTTTTTATAAACATTTAAAAGATTTTTCTGAAATGGGATAAGTGGCGAAATAATCAAGCTTGCTACAAGATATCTCATTAGTATAGCAAGACTAACTCCAACTCCCAAATTATAAGCAAACTTGGTCGTAGGAGCTAAAATCCCGAAAAATAAACCTGCTCCCAGAGCAAAAAAAATTCCTAATGCATGCATTTTTGTAAGTTTTTTTTTGACTATTTCGATTATGACAGGTATTTCCCTTATCACAACAAAAAAATTTACTGGGAGATAAAGTGAGTACAGATTCAAATGATTTTGTAGTTTTTGAAAAAATTGACAAAAGTTATGATGGAGAAGTTTTAGTAGTAAAAAATTTGAACCTTAATATTGCAAAAGGAGAGTTTGTTACTATGCTTGGTCCTTCTGGATCAGGAAAGACAACAACACTAATGATGTTAGCAGGTTTTGAAACACCAACAAATGGTGAGATTTTTTTACAGCAGAAACCTATTAGTAAAATTCCTCCTTATGAAAGAGAAATAGGAATGGTTTTTCAAAATTATGCTTTATTTCCCCATATGACAGTTCAAGAAAATTTATCCTTTCCTCTTGAAGTAAGAAAATTATCAAAAACAGAAGTAGAAGATAAAGTAAAAAAAGCATTAGATATGGTTGAATTAGGTGAATTCGGCACACGTTTTCCAGCTCAATTATCTGGCGGTCAACAACAACGTGTAGCTCTAGCTAGAGCTTTGGTTTTTGAACCACGTTTAGTTTTAATGGATGAGCCATTAGGGGCTTTAGATAAAAATTTAAGAGAGCAAATGCAATATGAAATTAAACATATCCATGAAAGAATTGGCATTACAGTTGTTTATGTTACTCATGATCAAAGTGAGGCGTTAACAATGTCAAACCGTATTGCTGTTTTTAATGATGGAGTTGTTCAACAATTATCAACTCCTGATATACTTTATGAAAAACCAGAAAATTCTTTTGTTGCAGAATTTATAGGTGAAAACAATACAATGACAGGTGTAGTAAAAGAAATTAATAGCGATATATGTAAAGTAGATTTGGATTCAGGTGGATCAGTAAAAGCATTAAAAGTAAATGTAAACTCAGTAGGAGACAAAACTAAATTATCAGTTAGACCAGAAAGAGTGGCGATAAACACAAATAAAAATAATACTGAAAACTCTTTTGAAGGTGAAGTAAAAGAATTAATCTATTTAGGTGATCATATAAGAGCCAGATTATCTGTTTGTGGTAGTGAAGAATTTATTGTTAAGATTCCCAATGAAGGTTCATTAGATTTAAAAGAATCTTCAATTATTAATGTAAGTTGGTTAACAGAAGATATAAGAGCGTTAGATTTTTAATTCTAAATTAAATAAAATTCATTTTTCCCTAGATTTCCGTGTTTTTTTAAGACTTTTGTTTATTCTTTAGTCATGTTAAGACGTCTTCATATTAAGACATATAATCTTTAAAAAAGTTAACTAAAAAAGGAGGAAACTTATGTCAAAATTTATTAAAGCTTTCCTTTTGGCTTTTTTAGCATTTCCATTTGCAGCAAATGCAGTAACAGTTGCTTCATGGGGTGGTGCTTACA